>JAAUYH010080667.1_pt1 | contig 16094 bp, 13 predicted proteins | sample 7278061 | NCBI WGS metagenome assembly JAAUYH01 (sample SAMN14350203, study PRJNA611818) | marine sediment metagenome | isolation source: surface marine sediment (0.6m) | place: French Polynesia: Moorea | collected 2018-08 | reverse complement strand
TATCGAGGATTTCTTTTCTCGATCACTTCTGTTACATGAACAGAATATTCTTCTCGACTTTCTCTTCCAACGTTTTTGTTAGTATCGAACGCTCCAATATAATAAAGACGGACCAATATCTGTCAAAAATTCCTCTGAAATTTGGCAAGCACCGTCGTATGGTTTGATCTGAGTGATGGGATACCACTTGGAAATTCCTTTCTCTTTCCCCACTTGAACTATTCGATTACCTTCATCTATAGATGTAATCTTAGCGGGATCAGAATACTGATTGATTTCTTTTTCGAAAATATGCACGAGATCTCGAATGTTAAGTACAGCATTGGCCGATTTAGGTAATTTTGACCTTGATGCTTGTTGAACAATTAACCTGTCGAAGTCCATTAATGTTCCTCCCTTGCTGCTTTCATCCATTTATGGCGCCGTCTTTAGTTCGGAAGATCAGGTTTTCATCCAGCAGGTTTATATACTGAGTGTACTCTGAACGCTAGAAGTAATGGAACAAGCCCTTCAGGCGCTACGGTGTCGTTCATTGCCTTAACAGCAGATTGAAGTGCCAAATTTTCATCTACTTCAGGGCACTCGATTCTTATGCACCAGTATATTGTTCCTAATGGAGCATGATACCTTTCGCAAACAATTATTCCGTTATGGTAGTGGACCCCAGATAATATGAGAGCAGCACCATTTTCATCAGCTACTTCTTTCGATTTTCCTGACATAAATACGGAACCATAGTAGCAGAACATAATAGCAGGAATATATCCATATATTAATGTACAAGAACTCAGGAAGACATCCCACACATCATCCACATTCATTCTATTATTGAGGAAGCGTACCGTACTGAAATGCGTATCAGTATCAATGATATGCAGAACATATTTTCCATCGATTTCGAACAAATCCATAGAGATTTCACGATTGAAAACAAGTTCCTCTGCCTTCACGTTTGCGACTTGAAATGGTAGCTCCCGTCTTGAGATTACTGAGCAAGGTTCAAACTTGGATTGAATTTCTTTCAATGCTTCCAGAGTTCTGCCTTGAACTTCTGTATGATCGATTCGCTTCAAAAGGCGATACAATTTTTCTCCTCAATAATAGCGAAAATATAGGTGTGATTCAAAAAGTTGTGCCTTTGAACAGAAAATTTCAACAAGCAATCGAACAATTAAGTGATTCTTGTGAATTTCCATAGTTAGTTTCCAATCCATAAGTTCAAGTTTCAAATCTCGAACATTCGCAATAAGATTTTCTCTTTTTAGGATATCGAGACCTAGCAGAAGGGGCACATCTGCATTCACATTATTGCACTTGAAATTCAATTCTTACCTATTTGGAGTAGGTATTGATAGATTCATGATTTTGGTTGACTCTTGAATCACATTTACAAATCTGAACAGAACATTTGACGGATCTAATTGACTCTTGAACCCTTGTACGTTGCAAAGAGCTTTGGCTTTATTTTTGACCAATACAATTTATTGCAGGAACGGTATCAACCACGGTATCACTGAACTTAGGTAAATTATCTTTTTTATAATGGCTAAAAGACACTATTCAATGAGGGTGCGCATGGCAGAAAAGAGATAATCATGGAAACCTTGAATAATCTGAGGAAAAAATGATTCGAGCCACCACCTAGTCTCCCAAGTAACACGCGAGTGCCCATCAAAGTTGCGCAAATAACCTACGCAAGTGTTTCTGAATAGGCAGATCGGCTTGCACTCAGCCAGTAAATCAAGGACATCCTGAAATCTGTTAGAAATCTGACGCAACTTGGCAACACATAGAGCCTTAGCAACTTCCAAGATGCGGTTCAGACAGCTGGTATCAAGATTGCGGCACCAGTTCTACCTCAGGTGCTCAAGACCAGCCTACTGAAACGGAAATTAGCAACGCACTGCGTACAATTATGTACCAGACTCGTACCATGCAGACGCAAGAGCAAGAACTCATGTCAGGAAACTGCGAAAATGCTACAATGCGAGCAAAGCTGATGACTTTGAAACCAATAGGCTACACTGATACTACATACAAACTGTATTCTCTTCCACAAACCTATCAATATGGAATGTTATACAAGAACTCTGGAGCATTTAATAATATTGTTTCGCTTAAGCAAGCCTATGGGTTCCGGCCGACTACTGATTTCACTCTTACTTTACAATACACGATCAACCCGTAAATTATACGGCAGGACGTACAGAAGATTGCAATTAATATGACCAGGCAGATCGTTGGGCAGATGGTGACCGATCTAGAGGTAATGATTCGTGTAGCACGGTCCGTAACGCCATACATATAGCCAAATTGTTCTCTTCTAAGGACAGGAAGCACAGAGTCAATGATGATAACAACGAAAAAATTTTGACCAGAATCTTGCAGCATAGCGTGACTTCGACTTTTCATCCTCGGAACGCCTACAGTTCGTTCAAACTTATTCTACGGTGAAGATCTAGGTTTCTACAACGCAAATGCTGCAGGAAGGGCACGTGAGTTTTCTGAAGCTCTCCAAATGATCAAGTAACCATTCAACACTGCCAACAAACAGCAGCTAGTCAAGGCGTAACTCTCTAAATTTTCATACGAAGATTTTCTTGTAAAGGCAAGCAATAGCAAGAAAAAAGCATTCTACGACCTCAAGAACCACATCAAATAACGTTTTTCATTCTTCTCTGGAACATAGAGACACGAGAGCCATAAGGTCGGCTTTCTACCCGATGTGCTTGTGAGCGAAAACTAGGCTGAGAATACTCTTTCACTTTTTGGTGCATCTACCTATTGGCGAGGTTAGTGTACCGAGCTAAGTAACGCGTTACAGATTCGTATCGACTCAAAGGCGAATCTCAAGAAATAATGGGCCCAGCAATCAGCTCTAAATCCGAGCCGAATATTTTCTTCACTACACCAAGATATGCCAAGAAGGTGATCAAAGCTATGTTTCCTGCCTCAGAACATGAGGAATCGATACCGTTTCGTAAAATTTTTCAAGTCTATCAACTTCAAATTTAATTGCCGCTAAAAAGCACTATTCCTGAGAAGCGAGCGGAAATCAGGAAACAGCAGCAAGCGCGTACTACAAGAGATGGTAGAAGGTTACAAGGGTAGATGGACTTGGCCTGCAGTGGCGATGAAATTCCACAGCCTCTGCAATCTTCAACCATTCGTTTAGAAATATTAATAACACCTCCTCATCTGAAGCAGATCTGAAGGATGTCGATATCGCACTTGCCGACATAAAAGTTAGTGAAGATTCGGATTTTTAGATCGGAATATAACAAGCTGAAATATCCCGACCATCAGGACTACGGATCACCTGCCATTTACTTGCATGCATCTCGAAGAATCCGTGTGTAAGATTTGGAACTCGAGTAACGCAGGAAGAACTTCAGGTATTAGGTATTGAAACATCATTTTCATGAGTCTACGTTGATAATGGATTTCAACAGAATGTTATTAGGCTGTGACAGTCATAGATATTCTGCAAATCATACAAGTGCAAGTTTAAGCTAGATCCATCAGCCACACGAATTGGATTCAGAGGCGGTAGCTATCTATCATATGGATCTATGTAGATTTGCATCCAATACCTAATAGTTCGTTTCCAAGCATACTCTTGGATGTTGTGTCGGCATATGTACCTATGCTACTGGATCTGTATCTATTAGATCGTGAAAATATCGTTGCTAATAACGTAACGAACGAATCACGGGCACTACTGTCAGGGTGATCGATGTCCCTCAAAAGTAAGTTCGGGCATTTGTACTTATTCTGGGGCGCCAAAGAAGTTTTGCACACTAAATCTGAACGCGTGAAACTTCACAAGCACCTCCTTGATTCCTCAAGAGCGGAGCTGTATGCATTGATCAAGCGGCAAGACCAAACCAAGCTGAGCAACCCACTCGAAAACTACTTGAAGGTATCACTCTGTCATATGAGAGGTATCAGAAGTACAGTGCCGCGCCTCCGCGATTTCGCGTTAGCCTACCACCATCTGACGTCGTATTCAATCGTGAGATTGCTACTGATCTCATGTGGATCGACAAGAAGGCAGCGTTACACGTCATTGACCTAGATACTTTCTTGCCTACAAAACTATGAAAGGAGTCTGGTACGATTTCGTTTCGTGTTTAGCTTCGCTATACATCGATCTCCCCGTGAAAATGCGAGTGGATCAAAGCAGCCGTTTTACCACTGTGAGATGGGATCGTCCTGCAGATGTGCTTGGAATAATTTTTCAAAATTCTGGAGTGGAAGCGTACAGCTCACTCGATTCCAGTATTAGACTTTATGCTCCTAGACGGCGAATATTCAACGAAATTAAGCAAAGTCTACCGAAAGCTTAATCGTCAGCTCAAATTTCCGCATGGTACATGTTTAAATTACTGCCCCGACTTCACGGTCTGTAGGACAGCGGAAAATACTGGTACACTACATTACCCAAACATTTTACTCACTACTTAGGCGTAGAAGCTGTGTCTAGCGATATCTTTCTATTTTTCAGACGCGCGAGAGAGCAAGTCACTCGACTTCTTACGTCCTATGTCGACAAGGCACTGGCATGCGATGATGGCCCATTTGCTGAGCTAACTAAGGAAAATTTTGAAGGGTTTGAAGTCAAATCTCGAGAGCAGAACAAAATGCGATTCTCGGAGGTCTACATCAATGAGAGAAGTGATGGACTTGAAATTCATCGATGGGCTTAAATTGATCGCCTTACGAAATGCCAACTTCTTTCAACTTAAAAGAGCACGATCTAAGTTATCTTGGCTCATCCGCTCAAGTTCGGACATCTCTGTCATCGCTAAGAAGCTTGCACAACTCACAGAAACAAAATTCGAAATTAAGTACATCAATATGTTCAGCAAGGCTGTTGAATATCTTATAGAATCATGAGATCCGTCCCTACACATGCAGACCACATTCGTGCGTTCGATGACGCCTCGTTTGCTACCAATCATGATCACACGTCACAGTACAAGTTCATAGTGCTGCTTTGCGATATACAGGAAAATACATGCGTGCTCCACTATGCTGGCTATAAGAGTCTTGGAATCCCTAGATATGTCCTGGTTGCAGTAACATATCCATTAGCTGCTGCATACGACTTCAAGAACTGCGCTAAGAGAGATCTGAAATACATTCTCGACAGAACTGCACCACTTGCAATACATGCAGACTCTAAAATTTTATTCCATTTCATCACAAAGTTTTCGCAAGCTGAATAGCGGCGCCTCAAGAGAGACTACCAATCCGTGCGTGACGCATACAAGTGTCACGAAATTTCAAATGTTGGCTTCATTTGAGTTCGAAAAGATGCTACGGAAGGCATGACCAAGCCGGCTAAGTGTATGCTATTTCATGATTTGCAACGCACTGGCAAGCGAATCTTACAGTCGACCAATGGTTGATTAGATAGAAGAGCACAAGTGCGTGATTAGCTCCTCGAAACATTGCATCAAGTGCAAAAGATGATTCAAGCCGTAGTCATCCAATGAATCATGACTAAGTGACCGCCGACGAAACTCGAGATGTAATAATGAGTGCACCGCATACTACAGTTCGATCGCAAGTGATCCTGGTCTGTCTCTAGTGCTCATGCACCATGATCTTACACAAAACAGTATGAAAGATGCCCACACATGCGAAATATTCTCTCGAGATGAATCTTTGATCCGGCGCTTCCGCGATCATCCACAATTTACAAGGCCTCACGAAATTGTGAAGAGAAGTTGTTGGAGTGTGGGAACCGCATATGTCTCTTATGGCTGAATTTTCGCACACAATCGAACCCAATTTAAGATGCGGAAGTGTAAGCTGGACCTGGATAGAACAGAGTTGTACGGTGCGGACGTGAGTTTATTGAGCTACGCTTGCTTTCCTCAAAAGATGTTTAGCAGCTTTCGAAAAAGTACTTGATCAATGATTTATCGGGACTTCAATGTAACGTATCACTGATTCAAGTGCAGGACAACGTCTTGACTGAGTTATTGCTAGTGATTGAGTTTCTGATTTGCTCGTTTTTTACGGTAGCAACAATTATCTATATTCTCGTTTTGTACATGAAACTGAAGACATTAATGCTGAAATTGTCGAGTAATCAAGATATTAACAGAAAGTAAATTTCGTGTACTTTCTGAAAAACAGTCAGTAAAGGAATTGCGCTATCAAAACTGCACATATCTGGTGTGAATTTTTCTGGCTGTCGAAATTTTGAATTACTTTCAGGAATGAAGTTAATTTGAGAAGATAGAAGTAATAGTGTTTGTGCCCTACGAGGTTTGCTGTAGAGTGAACAAGGTCTGAAGTTGCTCTGTTATTATTTCAATCGAACTAATAAATTAGATCATACTTTATAGTTATTTTATTGAACCTGATGTGAGGTTCATTTACAGATCAATGGAGAATTATCAGCATTGTACAGAATATTGAGCAGTACCATCGCATGACTTTATTTTCAACCAGTTTCTCGATTTTCGTTTACCAATATTGGCCATTAACAGTATTACAAATCCCACTGAACCCTGTTATTGCGCATCTACAAGAGTCGACCGATATCACAATTATTATTTTTCCTGCTATCGAAACAAAAGCTGTCGCCTTGGTGCACTCCTTTTTTATTTCATTTGGCTTAACGAAGCTACAAGCAAGCCAGATAACTTATAAGCATCCTTCACATTGTTCTCGATCCTTGTATACTGTTCTAGATACTTCTAGATATCTCTGGACACATCTGGAAAGTTTCATTTTCATCTAGAATCTTCTTTTCCTAAATTTAAGATACTTCTAGATTCTTCTCGATTCAATTCGTGTAATCTTTGTGTAACAAGCTTACATTTTCAACTGGTATGAAAGCCAAAGCCGACTAGCGAATTTGGCACCAACCATCGATTCCCTGATCTACCAGTAAAGTTCATCATTTATCTTAAACTTTGAAATCATTTCGAGCTACACCCTTGTGCTTCCTTCAGTTCTTCTTTTTATGGACGGTGAATTATAGATCTTCACCTACGAGCAGGTTTTAGAAGTAATGCTGCTTCTGAGAGTCGCCTAGGCAAAGATTTCGAAATAGAGCCTAGAACTAGTACAAAAATTCAACAATGCACTCGGGCGTCGCCACCGCTTTGTCTTTGTTTCTCGCTACCAAATCGTTTTGAGATGTTCAGCACACTTATTAGGCTACTCGACCGAAATTACCCTGCTTGGATGCTTTTGGGTGGATTACGGGCTGCATCAACGTTTCTCGGATTCGTAGATTAGATTTATGAGCTCCGACGGGCAAACAGAAGAGGAATCTCGGGAAAGTAATTGATCGAGTTGTTTGCGAATACTATGCTGCTTATTTGTCATTTTTTTCTTTTCCCTACTTTTCTGACCTTCTTACCAATGATATTAGCTACATTTTCCGGGAAATTTACTTCTTGTTCTGTAGGTTCATTTCCTTTCACTTCTCTATGTCTTCGAGAGTCCTCTGAGTTTTTCAAAACAGGTCTTGATCTGCTACATGATCTACAGCTCTTCTATTGTCGCAATAAATCATCTGAGCGATTTTCTGGGATATATGTGGGTTATCTCGCTGGATAAAAATAAGCTTGAAGTCACGATACGGAAGCGTGCCACATGTAACTTAGCATAGTTCTTGATTTTGTATGATTTGTTCCTTGTAGAGTAGAGCAAGCTCGCCTTTTGGTCGTATTCGTGACAAATAATCTGTATTCGGCGTCTTTCCGTCCTTTTCATTTATGTATTTCTGAAAAACAGCTGCAAAATGTAGTAAGAAGCGTTCTTGTGCTTCTTTTTCTGTAACAATATTGTACCTTTCTTTGATAAGTGCCGCTATCTCTCCCTATCTCTCTATCTTAATCGGTGAGATCAGCCATGGTTTGAAAAAGACAGTTTGCTTACGCTTGATTAATTCGAATGAATTATGTTATTGATTGCCAAAAAAATTCAATGCAAAACAGATAGCTAGAAGCGGTACGCTACAGTCTTAGAAATTTGGACTGTATGAAAATAACTTACTGGTTTCCTACCAGGATTCGTACTGATCACTTAATCAGACCTTTCAATAAATACTTCTTTCAATTTTAATACCTCTGAACAATATTCATGTTTTTCATTCTATCTCAATGAAAAAAAGTTAACTATGTCTGATACAGCGAACTAAAATATTTTATCTCTTCATACAGTTATAAATATATTTTGCAGATATTGAAAAGCTAATTTATTCTCATACCGTTCAAGGACAAATTGCTTAATAAAAAATCGTGGTTAGCATAAATGATTTTTTCCGCCGTTTCGCATGAAAAATGGAAACAATATTTAAGAAAAGCCTGTTCTTGATAGTTCTGGAGAGAGAAGTAAAAAGTTTGCATTCCGCATGCATACCTATGTACTAAAATTAATGCACGCTAGGTCGTAAATGCTGCCTTATTATCGTTACTGTCTACTAGGACTGAGTTGTAGCTCACTTATTATTGCTGTGCGCAGATAAGAATAATCAGAATCGCAAAAGACAATGTCGACGAGAGAACAAGTGGTGAGTATGTAAGATGTGTGAGGAGAATGTGTGTAAAAACGTTACTGAGTGAGTTGAGGCGAACTATTATAGAGCTAGAGAATCTGCCACGGAATACAACGTGACTTAAATAAACAAAATCTATGAAACAATGTAAGTCAGCATCAGGTCAACGGCTATTTCCGGCTAACCATTATTAAGAGTTCACGTCAAGTACAACTAACAGCAGGCAATTCATTAGGTAGCACCATCTGCCGTCGCTAGAAGTAACTGATTGAGATTACGACAATTGCACATTCCAACACTTATTTCGGCAATTTATTAAGTGAAAAAACTCACACAATTACACCAACAGCTTTACTGATTTGACGTGGGATAACATTTTAAACACGGATCGTATCTTTTGTTCAAGTTATTTAGCAGTGTAAAGAGAAAATACTGAGATGATATTTCGCTAGCCGACCAAGAAACTTTCCTGTTACTAAGTGAGGACGACAATGTTCTGTTTTAATTGCTTCTGAAATAAAAAAAACATCTCGAAAAAGAGCTTGAAGAAAGACAGAACTAGATGTTAACCCAGGTCGAACAATGCGTTCTCAGATTCTTAATTAATTTATAGATTCAAGTAAATCTAAGAAAAAACAGAAATTTTCATAATGTGTGTAGCAGCTTTAGTTTATGATCGGAATTACTGTCTTATTCATGATACAGACAATCTTTAAAATTGATTCCACAAAAAGTGTTGCGGCTGAGCCATCTTCTCTTTGATCGTACACAGCGCAAATTCCCAAATGATGTTTGTCATTTCATATGATATGTGTGCAAATTCCTCTGTTTAGAATGCAACGCTAAGGCCATTTCCCGAATACCATGGTTGGATGATCAATCGTGGATACAGGTGGAAGCCAAATTACAGTAGAAAATTGTTCTTTCCCATTCCATAGGTTGAGGAACCTGTACAGTACGCCGTAATCGTTATGGAACTGTATTGAGAATTTCGGAATTCGATTATTTCGATTTGAATGATTTCAAGACCAAGTTTATTTTTATTTCATTACAGGTTATTTCCGTGCAGTAAAAGGTTTGACCACTCAGCATCCGAAAATTTTGGCTCCAGTACTAATCATATCAATCATAAATGGTGAGGAAGTTAGTTTCCAATTCAGCTCATGAGGAACATACAATTTGGAAACCTAAAGATTGCATAATGTTTCAGTAAAATGATTTCACTTACATGAATACAACTAGGCATCATGCAATTTGAAAATACCTATTTCTCTAACAAACCATTTACGCTGATTATAAACTACATTTTTGAAGTAGCAGATTTCGAAAAACCTGTTCTGCAATTCGATCTATTTCATACTGCGAACCTTCGGAGTATTGTACTCTAAATAGATTCTTTCGCAACTTGGATTAGATATCGCAGTCGAATGTAAGGACCGTGAGATTCATTTTATTTATGCGATGTAAACAGTCTGCCTAAAACTTCATAATTACAAATCGATTGGAGAAATGATTTATATTGTTTACGGGTAACTTTGAACAGATATATCATTTCGATACGGGCCTTTGTTTGAGTTCGTATATCAGAATAGCACGCAAGGCAAGCTAAACATGATTCTGATTTAGAAAGAATGGAGAATCATTCAAATAATGGTCTTCGTGCTCATCTTATTCATTTCTGACCCAACCCTGTAAAGTTCTGCTAGGAGGCGCACACACACACTAAGATACTAGATGCGCACTATTGAAAATCCCTTTCGCATCAGGCAAGTAGATGAGCATATCTATATGCCATACAATACCACCCCGTGTTTTCCAGAACGACTAAGTTGTCGAAACCAATCCCTTAGGCATTAGTACCAAGAATAGGAAGTGCGAAGCGTAACCACCACGTAGTGCCAGAGACAATTGAAGATTCGCACCAGGCAACACCGAAGTTAAACATACAAAAATAGCATTTAAACATAGGTAAGATACTCCCATCACTTCGCTTAGCAGTCCTTGCACGCATTGCAGTAGTTGCGGTAATTCCACCACATCTTTCGCTTCTGCCACCAGCCGCGCGAGAATTTCTTCCCCCACGACCCCTTCGGTTTTCTGGGGATGCGACCAGCGCCGCAGAGCCACTTGCCACGACGGAAGGGCTTCTTTTTCCAGCGTCCCTCGCGCGCGTCCCGTGCGTCCTTGGCGTGCTCCTTGCGCGCATTGCGCTTGATTTGTTGCATTTGCTTGTGGCTGCCCCATACGGGCTTATTTTTGTTCCATCCGGCAATCTTCGACATCTGTCCCCAAGTCAGCGTGGGCGGACGGCGTCTTCCGCGGAACACACCAGGCACAGAGATGTACACCGGGTTTTTCTTGCATTCGTGGCCGTTGCACTCGCGAAGGAACAGTGAAGTGCTAGCGCACTTGCCTTTCGGTACGCCTCTGTGACTCTTGCCGGCCACGAATTTCGGTTTCCACGAGTTCTGGCGTGCCCCGCCACGGATGCGCACGAACGCGCAAGTGTAGTAGTCGGAGAAGTGTGCGCGCTTGCGCTGCCAGTGCAGACCGCCGAACCAGCTCATGGCGAACTGAGGAATGGAGTTAGTGACTACATTGAGAATTCAGAATGGGGTTGTGCGAACTTACCACATAGTCGCCGTCAGGGAATACGGTGGGGACCTGCATAAAGTTGCGGTAAGCAAATCCGCGTCTGTCGGTACCACATGACCTCTTGCGCCCGCACATGTAACGGTTCTGTGCCCAGCATCCCCACTCGAACGAGGTCTTCTTGTGCCAGTATCGGTTGTGCATGTACTTGACGGGGACTAGAGCGCGCTTGTAGAAGCCACCCTCGTGATTGTTACGATTCCAACTGATGCGTACCCACTGGCCACGCTTCCAGGTGGCGACGGGACGCCGCGAGTGAGCCTTCCATACGGGCGGGCAAGGTCCGGGGCAGTCGGGTAGGTTGCAATCGATGGGGTTGTAGGGGCGAGGGTAGATGAGGTTGTAGTGCGCGAGTGCGGCGACGATGCAGGTAAACAGCACGGTAAACCTCAGGGCAGCCATGGCGATGGGTGTGAGTTGATGCCGTGCGTGTCGCTCTTGTTATACTTGATACATGGGTGCAGGAACCACACGTTACGCGTCTTGCTGCCCGCCTGTGCGAGGCGTGGCGCGATTGGCTGCCACATCACCTCAGCGCGGGCGGCAGTTCGCCGTTTGCAGTGCACCTTACTCTGTCTACAGTGACCCACACTCGCACGACGTTGCCGGCGTCTGTAATCCGCATCCCAGTGCGCTCGCATTTCAGTGCAGCACCCACACTGCCACGTACATACGAGTTGAATTCCTATCCGCCGTGGCCCGTGCCGGTTCTTTCCCTCCCCACCATACGGGACGCAATCCTTTGCGACTCGCCACCCATTCACTCACACACAACAAATCCTATCGGTATCTACCACACGCCTCGAATGGGCGCGACATGTTCGCTCGGTGCTAGGAATAGTTTCGTTCGGTTCGTACAGTACACCCAATCAATGCGAACTCGCGTGATCACACACCTCCCCTCCCACTGGACGCTAGCGATCGCGAGTGCTCAATTACACGGCCTGTAGTAACAGTAATACGTCACCACGTGAACTGCGGTGAGGAATCTAACCCTTGCCATGTGAAGACAGTGCTCTACCGCCGTATTACTGTACCCAACGTACATAATCGCACCCTGTTTACAGCACTGTACCCACTTCGCTGTGCCAACCTCGGTGCGCATTACTACCACTGTATGCTGTCATTCCCCCGGCATTTTGCTTGTACTGTAGCTTCTATGGCGGCCTGTGCGAAGGTGTGTCGACTTCAAAAGCAACCCCTGTTCGAATCGTGTTCCTTACCATTGCGCTTCATAAAATGCATCATGGGACCTGTTTTATTAAAATGTTACAGTGTTGCTTCTGTTTTCGCGGCATTTCATTCGTCCGCGATCTTGGTCTCGAGATTTTTTTGCGTTCAGCAATGCACATTGCAGAAATTTGCAATTGCAGTTTCGCTATCACATTCGTGCGCCGCTTACCGAACTTCATTGCATTGTGCCGCATCAGGCAATTCAACGCCCGTCCCCAGATACTTCCTATACATGCAAGCCGAAAATCGCAGTAGTTCAATTCAAATCCTAGATCGCAGGGCCTGTGGCAGCTGTGATCTTTTTGCGCTCCCTTTTCATTTACCTAAATTTACCCGTTAAGCACCACTTCCTTTTGTCCAGCTCCATGGCATCTATTTTTGCACAGTTGAAAGCGTGTCCGAATAAGTTTACCTTATCAGTTGCTTTGCTGATGCAATCGTAAACCGTTAACATTCATTTGAGTGCTTCTCTTGCCTTCTCGAACTTCCATTCCCCATCTTCCGTGCGATCTGCTACGGATCTCGTTCGATCTGCTCAGGAAAACCCTCTAAGCTACAGTGCGACGTGTACACCTCAATACGCGTGTTTCGTCGCGAATGAGTTCTGCTTCATAAAGATGACTTGGCAGAAGGCAGTAATATGAAAAAGATTTAGCAATGCAAGTAGATTGCTGATGCACAAATAGATGCGGCCGAAGTGCTGTGTTATTCTTTCATTGCACCATCTCTTGCGCACGTCGTATTTTTATCCACGATTCCAGTGAGCGGGGAGTTCGAGGGAGCCAGTTCCTCGCTTCATTTCCCACTTCATTGGCTGCATCGCTGAATTGTTGATATTCAGCTGCGATTCGAAATAAAGATAGATCAGTGTAGATAGACAAAGACTCGGCCACTTGGATGACAATTGTTTCTCAAACCTGAAACCAATATGACACGTATGCGACGGAACTATTCCAGACAGGGATCTTCAAGTGTACGATTGCCCGTCGATTTATTTAGAACTGTTAAAATATGAAAGTAATATTTTTTGACAAGCTTTCTGTTTTGTGCGATCCTGTGCGAACACTTGTTGAAACAAATCATAATGCATAAGGGTTATTCCTTAAATAAACTAGAAAATCTACAATGAATTAGCCCGACATCAAATCACGTCTATCAAGGCTTGATTACTGAAGTTCTCTCTTTCCATCTCATTCTGATCTAGGTGAGATCGAGCTGTGAAAACAGACCTGTACTGTACGCGATGGTTACTCACATCAGATGTATGCCGTATCGCTGTTCAATACTCGCTTGTACCGTACACTAAAAAGTTTTTACCCTAAACTGTATCACTTCCTACAGCACAATACCCGATAATGTACCCTCAATTTACAGAATTTAGTTTCTGTAATGGATATTCGCTTGTAATTCAGAATGCCTCCAGTATTTCATCGATCCGACGTTTTTCTTCTAAATCCCTAGTAGGTGATCAGAGTCAAAGGTTCTGTTGCATTCAACGATGCACTCTCAAGAATTTTAAATGCATTTTTGCTTTCTCTCTCGAGCTACACTACCCGAACTGTGTTGCACTGTTTTGCATCTACTATTTCGAGTCCTGTAATCTGTTGTTTGCTTCTCAGGTACGCTGGAATTCGCAGTTAATCCTAGTCAGCATATTGATCTCAGTGCCACATACAGTCGTGATCTCTTGGCCGCTCCCTTTTCAGTTACTGTACCTAAATTATCAGGTAAGCACAGCTTACATGAGTCGCGGAGAGTGTGGAAGATATCAAGGAATTCTACCGTCGCACGCAAAATTGAAACTGAAATCGTGACAGGTCATAATGGACAGGTGGATGAAGTGCATTACTCAACTGATTCGTCACAATAAAACGTGAGAATGCTCGTCCGAGCCTAAGCCGTTGACATAATCAATTTACGTATTTTGATTCACATCCAGTAAGACATATTGGCTATCAAGACTAGTTATTTGTGTCGTAAAGAACAAATTCAAATTCAGCTCATTCGATTGGCAGATATTTGCTGCAAGTCAGGGAAGGATTTAAAAAACCCAATCATTTCTTTGAACCGGAATTCCCAGACGATAATAGATTACTGGGGTCGTCCGGTTAAAGATTAGAAATTCGATCACCGAAATAGGCAATAAAAGAAACGAAAGAGTTATTCTCCAATTTCTTTTGTGAGTTTGAAACCTTGGAATTGTGTCAGATGCTTCTGGTAGATTTCGATAGATCTACTGTGAAATATATTGCGCAGCAAATTCTGTTACAGATCTTACTGTTTACGCTGAAACAAAGCTAAATATTCGAGCAAGTAAATGCCCGGCACTAGATAAACTGCGTATCCGAGACGATAAATCACAAAACATAAATTGGATCCCTGCAGTTTCGTGGAATAGGGGATTTACGGAAGTAGAGTGTTGTAGTTTGCTGTTTACCGTTCCACCGGGCTAAATATGAATTACGGTTAATTCAAACAGCAAACAACAATTGCGCCTTAGATTTACAGTTAATCTCCACATTTAGGGGGAATTTCTTACGTGATTTGTAGCTTGCGGTTATGATTTGCGGACAGCTGTCTAATCGGAAGTTGGAACAGCAAACTACAACTGCAACTTCGATTCTTCGTAAACTCTCTAATAGCAAAAAATTTCAGAATTGTTCCTAACCTTCGTATTTAGATCTGCAAAGTGGTCGCTTGTAAAACCAATAGTGCTAGCCTGTCTAGAACTAGCAGTAATGTTCGTTAACCTTGAACCGCGTATTACTGCGAAAGAAGGTAACTGAACGGCCTGTCTTCCGAAGTACATTTAGGAAACGTACTTTTCGTCTCATTCAACCTTTTTTACAACCTTATCTTAAATTAGATCGGATGTAATTCTTTCATATAATTTGATTAAAGATTGGATGCACATGGAAATAGTGTTTCGCGACTTTGATTATTCCATGATGGAAATTGTCGAAAGTTGCGAAACATTATTAGAAACGTGTTGTTGCAAATTGCATGCGAATTTTATGTCAATACAGAAGAGAGTTAGTAGAAGAAAAGTGACATTTATAATGATGCGGTTAGTCATTCGCCTTTATGGCTCGATCTCAAGACTGCCAGAGAGCTTGTTGCAAGTTGGTTCATGGAAGCCGGCGGTCGATATGCGAGATTGAAGTACCTCTTCAGCGAGGTACATTCGCTTCGGTGCGAGAGATTGCGTGGACTTGGTTACTGTATGCGCCTTTGAGCGCAGCTTGATAACTGTTCAGCCCATACAGCCGATATGATACAGCCCTACCGTCTACTGCGGCTTAGAGCATGCGTACGTGGCCTCAGTGTGAGGAAACCTTTACGGTCTTCTTCGTCTTCTTCGGGTTTTTGAGGATGGAGAAGGTAAGTGAGGTAAGCTCGCTGGCGCACACCGCCTCGCTACTGACCGAAGGTACAGTTAGTCGTGAACGTGGATGAAACGAGCGTAGTTGGTAGTGTGTTGGTAGCTAGCTGACCAAAAAGCTGAAGCCACTTTAGTTTATATAAACTTTTCTCTGCTCAGGGAGCGAGTAGTTGCTGAATCAGCATAAGATGAATTCCAGCCAATGAAAGCCTCTAATCCATAACAATTGAAATTTTGATTAAAATACTAAATACTGATACTAGGGTATTTGTTGAAAATTCGTAATGGCATAAATATACC
>JAAUYH010235501.1_pt1 | contig 16095 bp, 14 predicted proteins | sample 7278061 | NCBI WGS metagenome assembly JAAUYH01 (sample SAMN14350203, study PRJNA611818) | marine sediment metagenome | isolation source: surface marine sediment (0.6m) | place: French Polynesia: Moorea | collected 2018-08 | reverse complement strand
TCAATTCAAGGGTCTCAATGGTGACTTTGCGGGCTTTAATTTCTACTTCTTCACCATCGCGCGCCAGTTTGTAAGCACGCTCTCCATCAATCTTGATGGCTGAGAATTTTGGGGGAACCTGTTCAATTTCACCGGTATAGGCGGGGAGTATGGCGAGAATTTCTTCTTTGGTTGGTCGTGTCTCAGAAGAATTGGTTACTTCGCCTTCAAGGTCATCGGTATTCGTCTCTGCGCCCCAAGTCACAGTAAAACGATAGGTTTTCTGACCATCCATGATGTAGGGAACCGTGCGAGTGGCCTCACCCAAAGCAAGGGGCAACATACCCGAAGCGAGCGGATCAAGGGTCCCGGCGTGACCGGCTTTGGCCGCCTGGTAAAGCCATTTTACCTTGCCGACACATTGCGTCGAGCCAATACCCACAGGCTTGTCCAGAATGACCCAGCCGGAAATTGGGCGTCCCTTTTTCTTTCGTTGGCGGCTCATTCGTCATCCTCCAGATCACGCTTGACTTCATCTGTGTGAAGGATCGCATCGATTTTCGCGAAATTGTCGAAGCTTGTATCTTCTCGGAACCGAAATTCCGGCATGTATTTCATCTGGTTTAGTTGCCGCGCCAAACGTCCACGGATGAATTTTGCATTCTGCGCAAGGGCCTTGATGACAGGCTTTGCGTCACCACCACCCAAGGGCGAGACATAACAAGTCGCAATCTTCAGATCAGGCGACATGGAGACCTCAGAAATGGAGATTACCGTTCTTTCGATGATGTCATCCTGAATTTCGCCGCGCTGCAAAAGCTGGGTGAGGGCGTGGCGCACGTTTTCACCCACACGTAATTGCCGTTGTGAGGGCCCTTTGGCCGAGAACTTGCTCATGTCACAGACGTCCTTTTCTGTACATTGTTTGCCAATAGCTCTCTGAAACCAGTTTCCTGATCCTTGGAAAAAGCGGATTTCGGAAGAGCATAGGCTTGTAGTTTGTTGATCCACAAAAGAAAGTGGGTCTTGTCTTCATCGGCATGTAGAATGCCTGACCAGCGGGTGCGAACGGTGTTTTCGCGAAGCTGGGTGGTCAAGCCAATTTCATCGAACTCAACGTCACACACCTCGCCTTCAACCATCTGTTGACGCAGATACCATCTACGTTGGAGAGGTCCGAGGACAAAAATCATGAACAGCAAAAGCATCCCGATTCCGACGTTAATGAAATCCGTCCAACTAAGCGCTTCGCCATCCGTCAACCGGGACCAGAGGAGATAAAACCCTACAAGGAAATTTGAACCGACAATCAGAGCGATCACAAAATTACGCAGCTTCGCAAACCTCCGCAGACGCCTGCGTGACCTATTGATCGCTTCATATTCGTCATATGAATAGACGAAGCTAATCTTCATGATGGAACCTTGCTCCCGGATGGGTTTGGACCATCCGGGTCAATTCAAATCAGCTTATAGCGAACGGTCGATATGCTCCACACGGAAACATTCGATCACGTCACCCTTTCGGATATCCTGATAGTTTTCAAACGCCATGCCACATTCCTGGCCACCCGGCACTTCCGCCACTTCATCCTTGAAGCGTTTGAGTGTCGAGAGCATGCCTTCGTGAATCACAACGTTGTCACGCAGAAGACGAACACCCGATCCACGCTCGACCTTTCCTTCGGTGATACGGCAACCGGCAACCTTGCCGACCTTGGACACGTTGAAGACCTCGAGAATTTCTGCGTAACCTAGGAAGGTTTCACGACGTTCCGGTGCCAAGAGGCCAGACATGACTGATTTCATATCGTCTACAAGGTCGTAGATGATTGAATAGTAACGGATCTCGATGCCCTGTTCTTCAGCCGCATCACGCGCTTGCTTGTTGGCACGAACGTTAAACGCCAGAATTGGTGCATTGGATGCCGCTGCAAGTGCAACGTCAGATTCTGTGATTGCGCCAACGCCCGAATGAACAATCTTGGCTGCCACTTCTTCTGTGTTCAGTTTGAGCAGTGATTGCGCGATTGCTTCAGCAGAACCCTGCACATCTGCCTTGATGACAACAGCAGCTTCGCTCAGATCCGTTGTCTGCAGCTGGCTCATCATCTGCTCAAGAGAACCACGTGATCCGGCCTGACGAGCAACTGCCTTCTCACGAGAGAGGCGTTGGCGATAGTCAGAGATTTCACGTGCCCGTGCTTCGTTCTCAACCACACCGACCCGGTCACCCGCTCCCGGTGCGCCATTGAGACCAAGAATCTCCACCGGCATGGAAGGGCCTGCTTCAGAAAGTTGTTGACCCTTGTCATTGACCAGTGCCCGAACCTTGCCCCACTCGTCACCGGCAACAACGATATCACCTGTGCGAAGGGTCCCGCGATTAACAAGGACTGTCGCAACCGGTCCGCGGCCTTTGTCGAGCTGGGCTTCAACCACTACGCCCTCGGCAGGGCGATCGGGATTGGCTTTCAACTCAAGGAGTTCTGCCTGAAGTGAGATTGCCTCGAGCAATCCATCCAGATTTGTGCCCTTGAGTGCCGAAACTTCAACCGACTGGGTTTCGCCGCCCATTTCTTCAACGAAGATTTCATGTTGCAGGAGCTCGGTGCGAACCTTGTTTGTATCTGCTGACGGTTTGTCGATCTTGTTGATTGCAACAATGATCGGAACTTCCGCTGCCTTTGCATGATTGATTGATTCAATAGTCTGCGGCATCACGCTGTCATCAGCTGCAACAACCAGAATTGCGATATCCGTAATCTGGGCGCCACGTGCACGCATGGATGTAAATGCTTCGTGGCCCGGAGTATCGATAAATGAGATCACCTGACCATCATGTTCAACCTGATAGGCACCAATGTGCTGAGTGATGCCACCTGCTTCACCGGAAACCACATTTGCCTTCCGGATTGCATCCAAGAGCGATGTTTTACCGTGGTCAACGTGACCCATGATGGTGACAATCGGAGGACGCGGCTTCAGATCTGCGTCATTGTCAGGAGCATCAAAAATACCCTCTTCAATGTCCGCATCGGAAACACGACGAACTGTATGGCCAAATTCTACCGCAATCAGTTCCGCTGTATCGGCATCAATGATGTCACCGGGCTTCATCATTTGGCCCTGCTGCATCATATACTTGATCACATCGACCGAACGTTCAGACATTCGGCTGGCAAGTTCCTGGATAGTGATTGTTTCAGGAAGCTGCACTTCGCGTGATACCTTTTCTCTTGGACCGGATTGCTGCTGCGCAGCGCGTTTTTGTTTTTCCTGACGACGCCTCAGCGCTGCAAGTGAAGGTCCGCGAGACCCCCCATCCTCATCAAGCGCATTTGAAAGCGTCAGCTTTGTGCGACGACGATCATCTCCACCCTTGGGACGCGACGGCTTTGCTGGCTCTTCCGGTTTTTTACGTTCAAACGGTTTGAGCTCTTTTGCTTTTGGTTCTTCACGTGTCACCGGCTTTGACGTTTCCGGATCAGCTTTGGCAGCCGCCGCCGATGCAGCTGCCGCTTTTTCACGTTCTGCTGCTTCACGTTCTGCAGCAAGACGCGCATCTTCTTCGGCTTTCAGACGCGCTGCTTCTTCGCGCTCCTTGGCACGGCGCTCATCTTCAACGGCACGGCGCTTGTCGTCTTCTTCGCGCTGCTTGGCTTCTTCTACCGCCCTTACCTTGGCTTCTTCAAGCGCACGTTGACGGGCTTCCACCTCGCTCTTTGAAAGATTCGAAGCAGGAGCTTCTGCCGGCTTTGGCTCTTGCGGTTTTGGTGCCGCAGGAGCCGTGGGCGCTGCACTGGCAGGTTTTTCCGCTGGTGGGGTATCACCAGGCTTTGTGATGCGACGTTTGCGTGTTTCAACGACCACAGACTTGGAACGTCCATGGGAGAAATTTTGGCGCACCGTACCTTGCGAAAGACCTGCGCCTTTCAGGGTAAGTGTTTTCTTTTTGTCCGCGCCAGGTTTGCTGTCGCCTGTTTCTTCGCTCATGCTCTACCTTGTAACTCTATTGCGCGCTTTTTGAACCTTGTGCGCAAGAAAATCCAGCTTTTTGTTTAATTCGCTCTTTTTTACTCTTCCGTCAAACCACGATACTCCAACAACCGGCTCATCGCAGCCTCAAATCTGGATGCCAATCCACCAGCAATCAATCCGATATGGACGGTATTTGCATTACCCAAGACGTCATCCAGTTTTTGGCCTTCAAACGTTTCAAAAACCGGCACATCGTCAAGTTCTGCAACCCGCAATCCCTGTGCCAGTTTTCCTTTACCGTCTTCACTGGCGTCGGCGGCGTGAACAAGAACTGCAATTTCTTCGCTTCGGATCAATCCGTCGACCTTCATAAAACCCGTGATCGCCTCTCCGGCTTTTCGGGCCAAAGCCAATATGTTCAGCGCTTCGCGTTCCAGCAGACGATCTACCAAATCCGGCAAACCCACATCTGCAATCACCTGTTTCTTGAACCCGTGTGCAAATGCTTTTTTGTCAACTGCCTGGCTTACAGTGGCTCTTTTACTGGAAACCCACACGCCGCGTCCCGGAAGCTTGCGCTTCAGATCGGGTACTACATTATCCTGAGGATCAAGAACGAACCGGATCATTTCATCCGGTGTTTTTTCCTCTCGGCTAACAATACAGGTGCGCGGGTTCATGTCTGGCTTCGGCACGGTGCACCCTGATTAGAAAATCCGACCTGGTTTCTTGACTTCCTCTTCTGTTGTTTCTTCCTCTTCGACTTCAGGTTCAGCGTTCATCGCAGCCAGCTCTTCCTCGGTTACCCAACCGGCTTTGATCCGTGCCGCCATCACCATTTGTTCTGCATCAACACGGGACAGTTTGAATGCCTCCAGAATGCCCGGATAGCGAACATTTTCGCCTTCCTTGCGTTCATTCCATCCAATCAGATCATCGGCTGCACATCCGGCAAAGTCTTCCAGGGTTTTGATGTCGTCCTTGCCGAGGGTAACAAGCATTTCCAAAGTCAGCCCGTCGATCTCACGAAGTTCATCGGCAACACCCAAACCTTTACGCTCATCATCAAGCGCTGATTCCTGCTTCTCGATGAACTCGCGGGCGCGTGCCTGGAGTTCTTCCGCAGTTTCATCATCAAATCCTTCGATAGAAGCAATCTCAAGCATGTCCACATATGCAACTTCTTCGACATTCGTGAAGCCTTCAGAGGCAAGCAATTGCGCCACCATTTCGTCCACGTTAAGCGCTTCGACAAATGCATTCGCACTTGCTTCGAACTCCGCCTGACGACGTTCACTTTCGTCCTGTTCGGTCATGATGTCGATGTCCCAACCTGTCAGTTGGGAGGCAAGACGTACGTTCTGGCCCCGGCGACCAATCGCAAGAGATAATTGGTCATCAGGAACAACGATTTCAATACGTTCGGCTTCTTCGTCCAAAACAACCTTGGCAACTTCAGCCGGTTGAAGCGCATTCACCACAAAGCTCGCCGCGTCCGGTTGCCATGGAATGATATCGATTTTTTCACCCTGAAGTTCACCAACCACGGCCTGAACACGGGAACCCCGCATACCCACACAAGCACCAACCGGATCGATAGCCGAATCGCTGGAGATCACTGCAATTTTAGCGCGCGAACCCGGATCACGGGCGACCGATTTGATTTCGATGATGCCGTCATAGATTTCAGGCACTTCCATCGTGAAGAGTTTCGTCATGAACTGCGGATGGGTGCGAGACAAGAAAATCTGAGGTCCGCGCTGTTCGCGGCGAACATCGTACAAATATGCCCGAACACGGTCACCGTAACGGAAATTCTCGCGTGGAATCGTTTCGTCCCGGCGAATGATTGCTTCGCCACGGCCAAGATCAACGATCACATTGCCATATTCAACACGCTTTACAGTACCATTGATGATCTCACCAACTCGGTCCTTAAATTCTTCAAACTGACGGTCGCGTTCCGCATCTCGAACCTGTTGAACGATGACCTGCTTTGCAGACTGGGCAGCAATTCGGCCGAAATCCATTGGCGGAAGCGGCTCGGAAATATAGTCACCTAGCTCAATTGATGCCTCTTTGTCCCGCGCCAGCTCAAGAGCAATCTGAGTGTTGTAGTCCTCAACGTGCTCAACAACTTCCAACAAACGCTTGAGATTGATGTCACCGGTTTTTGTATCAACCTGAACATGAACATTGGTGTCCTGACCATAACGAGATTTTGCAGCTTTCTCGATCGCATTGGCCATTGCAGAAATAACGATCTCCTTGTCGATTGCCTTTTCCCGGGCAACCGCATCCGCGATCTGCAACAATTCAAGTCTGTTAGCACTGACTGCCATAGTCTTCTCCTACTTTTTCAGACGCAATTCCCAATTGGCGTCTTTGTCAGTTGTCAGGCGAAATCTCGCCATCGTCCTCAATTCCGTTTGCCTCGCGCAGGGCCTTGTCCCGCTTGAGGGCTTCAGTAATCAAATCGTCCGTCAAAACCAGTTTGGCATCCTTGATCTCGGATACGGGAATCACAAATTCCGGGTCTTCGTCCGGGCCGGGCGCTTCACGCCTGAAGGTGACATCATCACCATCAACCCTGATGATCATGCCCTTGTAGCGCTTTCGTCCGTTGATCATCTGGTGCGTTTCAAGTTTCGCCACGTGGCCAGACCATTGATCAAAGTCGGAACGCCTCACCAATGGGCGGTCAATGCCCGGCGAAGAAACTTCGAGATGATACATACGATCAATCGGATCTTCGATGTCCAGCACCGGAGAAACGGCCTTTGAAATTTCTTCGCAACCAGCAACATTCATCGTGCCGTCCGGGCGCTCAGCCATAATCTGAAGGGTCATGCCGTTTACACCAGAGATTTTAACACGCACCAACCTGTACCCCAAATCCTCGATTTCAGGCTCAACAATGGCTGCCACTTTGGCTTCCAGTCCGGTTTCAACAATGGTGCGTTTTTCGCTCATGCTTCTCTCTTGGTTTCCGGCAATAAAAAAGAGCGGGTGCCGGGTGGCTCCCACTCTCGCGAATAAACCGGAGAATTTGGACACTACATACGTCCAATCCGCATGTTTTGCAAGAAAAATGACTCTTCTTGCAAATCTGGTCCGTTTTTGGCATAGAAAAAGCGCCTTGAGTGCAGCAAGCAGGAGAGACTGATTTCCCGAAAATCAGCGCCGAAGGAGCAACTTCCCGGAAACTCTCAGGCAAGTGGACTGTTTGCTGGCTGGCAATCTGGAGAGTGGCAGAAATCCTGCCCGCCGAAGGAGAAATGGCGTCGGACCGAACTAACGTTTGGAACAAAACCACAAACTCTCAGGCTCTATGACAGATGGGACAGAGACCGGAATTCCGGTGTGTTGAAACCCGCATGTCCAGGAGCTAATCATGCGCAAAATTGCCGTAATCGGAGCTGGTATCACCGGCATCACCACTGCTTACTCCCTTGTTAATCGCGGATTTGAAGTGACGGTCTTTGACCGGAACCGCTATGCTGCGATGGAAACATCCTATGCCAATGGAGGTCAGCTTTCTGCCTCCAATGCTGAAGTCTGGAACCGGTGGTCCACCATTCTCAAAGGCATAAAATGGATGTTTGAGCCCGGCGCGCCATTGCTGGTCAATCCAAAACCGAGCTGGCACAAATATTCATGGATGGCAGAGTTTGTCGGCAACATTCCCGGTTATGAAAGCAACACAATAGAAACTGTTCGTCTGGCAATCGCTGCACGTGAGCATCTCAATGCGCATGCGGAGAAAGAGGGATTTGATTTCTCGTGTGAAACCCGCGGCATTCTTCATGTTTATGATGACCCAAAAGAGTTCAACCACGCAGCAAAAGTCAATGAGCTTCTGGCCAAAGGGGGATTGGAACGGCGCTATGTAAGCCCGGATGAAATCGAAAGAATCGAACCGGCTCTGAAACGGCGTTTTCATGGAGGCTACTACACAGAAAGTGATTTCACCGGTGACATTCACACCTACACGCGGGGCTTATCCAAGGCATGTGAAAACCGCAGTGTTGCATTCCACTATGGTGCAGAAGTCGAAGAACTTGAGAATCTGAACCGTGGGGTGAAACTGACCTGGGCAGATGACGATGGTATACGCATTACAAGCGAATTCGACGGCATCGTAGTTTGTGCAGGCGTGCGAAGCCGCGAACTTGCGGCTCAGGTTGGAGACAGGGTTAACATTTATCCGGTCAAAGGATATTCCATCACGGTCAATCTGAACGATTCAGAGAGTCAGAAATCGGCACCTTGGGTAAGTCTTTTGGATGATCAGGCAAAGATTGTTACCAGTCGCCTTGGCAAGGACCGTTTCCGGATTGCGGGCACGGCAGAATATAACGGGTATAATCTCGACATACGCGATGATCGGATCAAACCTCTGGTTAAATGGTGTGAGAAACTGTTCCCTGATGTTTCAACTGAATATGCAGTGCCTTGGGCAGGTCTCCGGCCAATGATGCCGAACATGATGCCAAAGGTCGCTGCAGGTAAAAACCCACGCGTTTTCTACAATACAGGCCACGGGCATCTGGGTTGGACACTCTCGGCAGCGACCGCTGAGATAATCGCCGAGAAAGTGCTTCAAGAGAAACAATCAAACAGTTCAGGTGTGGCGGGAGCAACAATCGGTGCAAACGTTGCTTAATCCAAATTGATTTTCCCGCTCCGGTTCTTTTTCACCTGAGATCGCTTTGCCTTGCTCTCAAGGCGTCGTTTCACTGCTCCTTTTGAGGGGCGCGTGGCGATGCGCGTTTTGGGAACATAGGCAGCATCACGAATGAGTTCGACAAGGCGAGCCAGTGCATCCCTGCGATTGGCTTCCTGTGTCCGTTTTGATTCAGCGATGATAACAAGCTCGCCTTCTTTTGTCAGACGCGTGTCACCGCTATCGAGGATTTTCTGCTTAACTCGATAAGGGAGATTGGATGATTCCCTGACATTGAAACGAAGTTGAACTGCAGTAGAGACCTTGTTTACATTCTGCCCACCAGGGCCGCTGGCACGCACGAATTTTTCAGTGAGTTCATCACTTTCGATTGAGATTGATCCGGTAATTCTGATGTTGGCCATAGACGCTACATAGCGCTAAACGCTCTTCCGGGCCACATTGTCAGCGATCAGCGATATCATCTCAAACATTACCGCACCGGCAGAGAGCGCTGTGATCTGGTTCCGGCTGTCTTTGGTTGGCATCATACAGACAATATCACCGCCAATAATGTTCAAGCCTCGCACCGAGCGTAGCAACGCCATGGTTTCATCCATCAGGAAGCCTTGCTCTCCCGGCTCGAGATTGGAAACTCCGGGCGCGATGGTTGGATCGAGGCAATCAAGATCAAATGTTATGTAAAGTGGCGTATCACCAATCACGTCCGGGATCATCTCGACCCAGTGCTCCAAGGCCTTTGCCCGATACTCAGCCATGGTGACAACATTGTAACCATAGTCATAACTGCCCTGCAGCCAGTCCAGCGTCCGTGGATTGCCACGCAATCCAATCTGCACACTTTTTGTAGGGTCTACATGACCCTGATCTGCCAGATATGCACCCCAATGAGCCGCACTTTTTTTAGCACCCAGGAAATGATCCACCGATGTAAAAACATCCGTATGAGCATCCATATGTAGAAGCGCAACTTTTTCACCCCTCACCAGGGTTGTTCCTTTCCCGCCAAGCGCCTGAAGAATGCCGCCTGTGATAGAATGATCGCCGCCAACTGAAATGGGCCTCGCACCTGCCTTGTCTATGGTTTGATAGAAATCCGTGATGCGTTGAATGCTGGCCTCATTGTCATTGGCTTCCGGAAACGGCACATCGCCCAAATCTGCGATATCGAGAATTTTCCAGGGATCGATGCCAAAATTCATATGAACACGACGCTGCACGGCTGAGACATTTCGCAACGCACGTGGTCCCAAATGCTGATCGCGTTCCGTCGTGCCATTTCCGGCGCTATGCGGCACACCAACCAGAGCGACATCAAGGCCGGCAGGGTCGGATTTGTGCTCGGTTCTGAACAATGTCGGAACACCCCACCAATAGAGGTTTTCCATCATCGCACGATCATGATCGTCAGCCATTGGCTAGTTCCTCTCAAACCTCAAATAGCAAGGCATTCTGCCCTCTCGTATTGCCTTTGCTTCATAGCGTGTTCGGATCCAATTGTGATACGGCGCATGCCAGTCTTCAGCACTTGATGCTGTCCATTCGAAATCCTTGTGCATTTCACAGTGCTGGAGGGTCCAGTTGATATAGGTGTCGATGTCGGACGCGAAATGAAACTTGCCTCCCGGCCTCAAAACACGGGCAAACCGGTCCAGATTTTTCTGACTTACAAAACGCCGTTTCCAGTGCCTGATTTTGGGCCATGGATCGGGATAAAGAAGATCGATCCGATCAATGGACGCTTCCGGCAGCCAATCCAAAATCTCCACTGCATCTTCATCATACAGCCGGATATTGCCAACATCGTCATCATCGATGTTCCGAAGGGCTTTCGCCATCGAATTTACGAAAGGTTCAACACCAATATATCCGTTTTGCGGGTTGGATTTTGCTTGATGCAGCAAATGCTCGCCACCGCCAAACCCAATTTCCAGAATGATTTGTTCTGGTTGATGATCAAAAAGCGCCGAAGCAGAGGAAACCGGCGCTTGGGTCGGATCAATCTTCAGCCCAGGAAACAGCTTATCAAAGCGTTGTTGCGCCTTGGGCGACAGAGCTTTGGATTTTCGCCGCCCGAAAAAAGCTTCCGAGCGACGGCTTTTCCTGATTTCTTCCTGATTGTCGTCAGACACGCATTATCCGGCTGCTTTAACAGCGTCCTTCAATGCAGTCTTGAGGTCGGTTTTTTCCCAGGTGAAACCACCGCGAACCGCTTTGCGGCCGAAATGACCATAGGCAGCTGTGCGCGCATAGATAGGCCGATTCAAATCCAGATGCTTGCGAATACCGGTTGGTGACAGGTCCATGCAAGAACGGATCGCATTTTCCAACAAACTCTCATGAACCTTGCCTGTGCCATGCGTATCAACATAGATCGAAAGCGGTTGTGCCACACCAATCGCGTAAGAAAGCTGGATGGTACATTTTTCTGCGAGTTTCGCTGCGACGACGTTCTTCGCGAGGTAACGCGCAGCGTAAGCGGCAGAACGGTCAACCTTGGTTGTGTCCTTGCCAGAGAATGCGCCACCACCGTGAGGTGCTGCACCGCCATAGGTATCCACAATGATCTTGCGACCCGTAAGACCAGCATCACCATCCGGACCACCAATCACAAATTTACCTGTTGGGTTGATGTACCAATCACAATCCGCTGCAATCGGCAGGTTGCCGCCAAGCGCTTCAAGAACAAACGGCTCAACAACTTCGCGCACTTTCTTTGAATCCCAGGATTCGTCGAGATGCTGTGTGGAAACAACCACACCTGTCACTTCAACTGGCTTGCCGTCTTCGTAGCGTACCGTAATTTGTGACTTGGCATCCGGCCCGAGCTTGCCTGCATCGCCTTCGCCCTTTTTGCGGGCCTCGGCCATCAATTCCAGGATTTTGTGGCTGTAATAGATTGGAGCAGGCATGAGATCCGGCGTTTCGGTACATGCATAGCCAAACATGATGCCCTGATCACCAGCACCTTCTTCGCCCTGCTTATCAGCAGCATTGTCCACACCTTGCGCAATATGAGCAGATTGGAAGTGTAGAAGAACATCCACCTTACATGTTTTCCAATGGAACCCGTCCTGCTCGTAGCCGATGTCACGGATGGCACGACGTGCTGCGGAACGGAAGCGCGCAGGATTGATGACGTCATTGCCATTCTTGTCCTGCTTGATGAGAGTCGGAGGCACACGAACTTCGCCGGCAATGACAACCTTGTTTGTTGTCGTCAGCGTTTCAGCGGCAACACGAACGGTCCACGGATCAACACCTGTCTTTGCAGCTTCTTTGTAAACCAGGTCAACAATTTCGTCAGAAATACGGTCGCAAACCTTATCGGGATGACCTTCTGATACGGATTCACTGGTGAAATAGTAGTTCTGCCTTGCCATCAAAAAACTCCAGGCTGAGAGGATATAAACGTTTCTTTATATCCTGATTTCAATTTTGGTGTTTATTGATTCCAAGACACCAAAGGTCAAGGATTAGTTTGCGTCAAATTCGCGAAATATAGGCAAAAAGGGCAAGAAATCAGCAAAATTCCTATTCTTCGTCTGAAAGTGAACGAACCAAGTCGATGATTTTCTTGCGAACTTGAGGATCTTTGATTTTGACAAATGAGCGATTGAGTTGAAGGCCTTCTGCTGTCGACAGGAAGTCTGTCACATAGCTTGAACTATCAGCCTCAGACATGCCTGCAGCAGTATCAGCCTCCAGACCCGGTGCACCATCAAAGAAAAATGACACTGGTACATTCAGTACTGCAGCAATTTGCTGCAATCGACTGGCACCAATCCGGTTTACACCCTTCTCATATTTTTGAACCTGCTGAAAAGTAACGCCCAGACTATCGCCAAGTTTTTCCTGGCTCATTGACATCATGGTGCGTTTCAGGCGCACCTTCCCGCCAACATGGACGTCAATCGGATTCGGTTCCTTTTTTTCTTTAGACATACTTTGCTCTTGTCTTGGATCCCTGCAACCCAATGCAAGTCTTGGAACTCAAATACACTTGGTATCCAATATTGCCCCAGCAGTTTTCCGGCCCAACCCCTAAGTTTCAATACCGATTCATCCCAAGAAACACAATGAACCCAGTTTTCTACCCACGCCTTTTTAGGTTTGCGAACCGCTGGGCGCATTGCAGACTCAGTTTCGTTAACCTGCCCTCAATTCTGAATTCGAACCCTTCTGCGGATTGAAGGCATGGCACCAATGAGAAAAAATACACCAAATGCAGAGTAGAAAATTGTTGTCCCAAACTTTGAAAAAACCGTTGGGGGGAGACTTTCGGGTAATGCTGCATCCAATGCGACAATCTCATTCAATGATGTGCGAACAAGTGGTCTTCCATAAGGGTCATAGACCCCCGATACTCCGTTATTGGCCACCCGCACCACTGGGAGCCCTTCTTCCACAGCACGTAAAACAGATTGCCGTTCATGCTGAAACGGTCCGGGAGAAAACCCAAACCACGAGTCATTTGTAAGATTTGCGATAAAGCCCGGGCGCTCCGTAAGGCCATTGCCGAGCTGGCCGGAGAAAATAATCTCATAGCATACCAGCGGAAGAAATGATGGTCCTAACCCTGTCTGTAGCAGCTTTCTTGAAGCGCCTGGCTCAAATCCACCCTGCAACTTCGTCAATTGCTGGACCCCAATGCTTTCCAGCAAGTCCTGAAACGGCAGGTATTCGCCAAAAGGAACAAGGTGAACTTTATCAGCCGCTGAAACGATGAGGCCGCCGTCGTTGATCACATATACGGAGTTGAAGACAAAATTCGAACCATCGCCGAGTGAAGCAGCCTCTGCTCTGGCAGCGCCTGTGATCAGAGACGTACCTTCGGGCAACATTGCAGCAATGGATGCCAGTGTATCCTTGCGCTCTGTCAGCAAATACGGAAAGACTGATTCCGGCCAGAATAGGTGGGTCGTTCCAGATAGGCCGGGTTTGTTGTCGCCGGGTGATGTTGAGAGATCGAGATATCGTCTAAAATGCTCGGGATGCTTTGCGGCAGAGAATTTGTCTGCCTGGGGAATACCTGGTTGAACAATACGGATTGAAACATCTTCAACCGTTTTCATGTCACCGGGCGGTATGCGCCAGATACCAAACAGGACATGAGCTCCAATCAGTACGATTGATAGAACAGCAGCACGCCTGAACGAGGAAAAGCCCGTTGCAGAGGAACCAAGAACAATGGCCCCACCAGTAGAGAACACAAGTACCGCAAATGCAGTCATCGCATAGATGCCGAAAATGGATGCTGACTGCATGAGCAATGGCGTTGGGTAAGCTGCATAAGACAGCGTATTCCAAGGCAGACCCGTTGCCACAAAGCCCCTGAGATATTCAGCCAGGGCAAGACACGCAGCAAGCATGAACAGGCGACGGATGGTACCGTTCCAAAACAGGGATGCAAGGGCCGTCGCAAAACCCCAAAACACGCCAAGTATTGCCGGAAGCGCTATGATCGCAAGCGGCAATGCCCAAGCAAAACTCTTCGCTTCGACCAACAATGCGTTGCCGACCCACCACATACTCAGCAGGAAGAAACCAAACCCGAAAAAGAAGCCTGGTTTGAACCCATGCATCATCCGACTGAACGGGTTTCCAGCCGGCTCACTGACCGCGCCGTCAATCAACCACACAAGAACGGGAAATGTCAGAAACAAAAGTGGCACCAGATCAAACGGGGCCATGGCAAAGGCCGAAACCGCACCGGCGCCAGCCGCCATCAAATGCCGTTCCCAACCCGAGATCAATACGAACCAGCCAGAAGCTCTTTCAATTCTTTCCAGAAAAGCGTTGATCACGGCATCCCTATTTCAAAACGAATCATGTTCGACAGGGGTATGAGTAGAACATCCTGCAGGAAATTGGGAGCGATAGGTTTGATTTACGCCAGTAAACGACAATTCTGTCGATGTTCCAGCATTGACGATCATCAAAATTCGCGGGAGCATGGGCAAAACACCAAAGATCGCGATGCCTATTTTAAATTTCTTACACAACACCCAATTCGATGACATTCCTACGGAGGTGATTGAATTCGCGAAACGTTGCTTACTTGATTTGATTGGCGTTGCTGCAGCGGGCTCGCAAACGCATCTGACCAGAATTATTTCTGAACATGCAAAACTGCAGTTCGGCACATCGGGTTTCGGTGCGCATATCTGGTTTGGTGGTGACCGCGTTAGTCCGGCCGGCGCTGCCTTGGCAAACGGGATGATGATCGATTCCATTGATGCACATGACGGTTACAGACCGGCAAAAGGACATGTGGGATGCCATGTGCTGCCAGCGCTCATTGCTTATCATCAGGCTTATCTGAATGGAGACGGCAAGCGACTTCTGGCGGATTTTGTCGTTGGTTATGAAATCGGTTGCAGAGCTGGAGAAGCATTGCATGCGAGCGTTCCCGACTATCACACGTCCGGGGCCTGGGGTGCGGTAACCGCTGCAGCTTTGGGCGCGCGAACCCTCGGTCTTGATGCTGGCGCAACGCGACATGCAATCGGGATTGGTGAATATCATGGCCCACGTAGCCAGATGATGAGGGTGATCGATCATCCAACCATGTTGAAAGATGGTTCTGGATGGGGTGCCATGGCCGGTGTCAGTGCAGCGTATCTCGCAGCCTCAGGATTTACTGGCGCGCCTGCGATCTCAGTTGAAGGAGATGATGTTGCGGAATACTGGAGTGATTTAGGCAACCGATGGCTTATTCTTGAGCAGTATTTCAAGCCCTATCCTGTGTGCCGCTGGGCGCAACCCGCCACAGCAGCCGCTCTGGCTGTATCAACTGAACACCGCGTCAGCTATCGAGATATTGAACATATAGAAGTATTTTCATTTCACGAAGCTTGCCGCCTTGCCACCCGTACACCGGCAGACACCGAACAAGCACAATATTCTCTGCCATTTCCTGTTGCGGCTGCGCTGGTTTTTGGAAAAATCGGCCCGGCAGAAATTGACGGCGCGAGTCTTACAGACAAACGTGTATTGAGACTTTCAGAGTTTATGAAATTGTCAGAACACGAACCTTACAATGATGCCTTCCCGCAGGAACGATACGCGCACGTTCATGTAACACTAAAGGATGGACGCGTGCTGAAATCAGAACGCCATCAAGCCAATGGCGATCCGGATACGCCGCTGACCGATGAAGAAATCATTGAAAAATTTCACACGCTTGCTGATCCGGTAATCGGCGAGGAACGTGCGAACATTATGCGCGGCATTGTCAAACACATGGAAGAAGGGGATACCGGTCAGGGGTTGATTAGCCAATTGGCGCTCCCAATAAGTCCAGTAAACTGATTATTTTTCTTTCATCAATTTCTTGGCCTGCCCGACCCAATTGTCGCGGTCGATACGACCTTTGAACTTCAAATGCTCATCCACCCACGCGCGTTCTGCCTTTTTCCAATTGGAAATCTGTTCGAACTTGTAGAT
>JAAUYH010143847.1_pt1 | contig 16096 bp, 13 predicted proteins | sample 7278061 | NCBI WGS metagenome assembly JAAUYH01 (sample SAMN14350203, study PRJNA611818) | marine sediment metagenome | isolation source: surface marine sediment (0.6m) | place: French Polynesia: Moorea | collected 2018-08 | reverse complement strand
CTGTGGAGTGACGAACGCAATGCGACCTTCGTCGCAGCCGAGGCGCCGCGCGAGCAATACTTGATTGCGGGCCTGTTCGGGCGGGCGACGCTCGACACCAGCGACGATCTGCTCGATCCGACGCGCGGCTTTCGTCTGACCGGAACACTCGCACCCGATGTCTCGCGCTCAAGCGGCGTGACCAGTTTCTATCTCCGCAACGGGATCGATGCGCGTTACTATCAATCGCTTGGCGGCGCCGTCATTGCCGGTAGGGCGCATGTCTCCAGCATTGTCGGCGCGGGCACGTTCGAAATAGCCCCTTCGCGCCGCCTTTACGCCGGCGGCGGAAGCTCGGTGCGCGGTTACGCATTCCAGGCAATCGGGCCTCGCGACGCCGATGGCGAACCGATCGGCGGGCGTTCGCTGGTTGAATTCTCGCTCGAAGCGCGGATCGAGACAGCATTGCTCGACGGTGCGGTGGAGTTAGTGCCGTTCGTAGACGCCGGGTCGGTCGCCACCAGCTCCACGCCCGACTTCGACGTGATCCGGGTCGGAGCGGGCGTCGGCGTGCGTTACAAGACCAGCTTCGGGCCGATCCGGGTCGATGTAGGAGTGCCGCTTAATCCCGACGAATTCGACAGTCCTGTGGCCGTCTATGTCAGCCTTGGGCAGGCGTTCTGATGACCGACGACATCGAACTCGAGTCCGCGCCTAAGGAATCGCCCGACCGGACGCGCAAGCGGCATTGGGCGAAACGCTTGGGTTGGGCGATCCTCATCCTCGCACTGCCGCTCATTCTGGTGACGGCCTTCTTCGGTTCCCCGATCGGCAAGCGCTTCATTGCCGATCAGATCGCAGACGTTGCTCCGGCATCCGGCCTCAGGTTCGAAGTGGGACGGATCGAAGGCGATGTCTTCGACACCGCTGTCCTGCACGATGTCGTGGTGTTGGATCCCGAGGGCGAATTCCTCACCATTCCCGAAGTCACGCTCGAATGGCGACCGCTCTCCTGGCTCTGGAGCGGTATCGACATTCGCGAGATTGCCGCTCGACGCGGCAGAATGTCGCGCTTGCCGGAACTGCTGCCCGGCGATCCCGATGCGCCCTTGCTCCCCGAGTTCGACATTCGGGTCGACAGCCTCGAAATCGACAATCTCGTCCTTGCGGAAGGCCTCGCAACGGATGGTGCCCAGCGGGTCGATCTCTCCGGCAAGCTCGACATTCGCTCCGGTCGGGCATTGATCGACGTCGACGGCTCGCTTGGAGCTGAAGACCGGATATCCCTGCTGCTCGACGCCGAACCCGACGGCGACCGCTTCGATCTGGAGCTGGACTATGTCGCCCCGGCAGGCGGCGTTATCGCCGGGCTGACCGGTCTCGGCGCGGGTTACGAGGCCAAGGTCGTCGGCGATGGAGCCTGGAGCGATTGGCTCGGCCATGCGCTTGTAACGCGCTATCCGCCCACAATCGAGGAAGGCGGCGGGGAACGCGTGGCGGCGTTTCAACTGACCAATCGTGCGGGCACCTATGGATTGCTCGGCCAGATCAACCCGACGATCGACGACGGTGGGCTGCTCGATCGGACTTTGGGCGACGGGCTGTCGTTGGCCTTGATCGGAACGCTCGAAGAAAGCGTGTTCGATGGCCGCGCCGCCGCCGTGACAAGCGCAGTGGACGCACGAGGGACGGGCTCGGTCGATCTTGCACGCAATGCTTTCGAGGGGTTCGACCTGGCTGTCGCAATGCGCGATCCGGCCCTGCTCGGCGGCGGCGTACGATTGGCCGACGCCAGGTTCGATGGTACGCTGGATGGTGCGTTCGGCAGCCTTTCAATTCGGCATCGACTGACCACGTCGGAACTTGCGATCGGAGCTATCGCTATCGAAGGTCTTGCGCAAAGCAGCACCGCACGATGGGAAGACGGGGTGCTCAGCGTACCGCTGCAGGCTGGTGCGGCGCGAGTGAAGACCGGAGTAGACCTTCTCGATGCCCAGCTGATCGGAGGTGCGCTCACGGGCACTCTTCGCCTTGCCGACCGTAAGCTGACGTCGGACGATGCACGGATCGCCTTTCCGGGTCTGGTCACCGATCTCGTCTTGCGCGGCGACACCGCCACAGGCGCCTATGCACTGGCCGGTCCGCTGAAGGCGAGCGGCCTCGACATTGATGGAATAGGCAAGGCCGATGGCAATGCCAAGCTGATCGCCAAGTTCGGCACCCGCATACCCTGGAGCCTCCGCGCCAATGTTGCCGGCGTCCTGACCGACATTCGCAATCAGAATGTCGCCACCGTGGCGGGTTCGCCGCTGCGTTTCCGCGGGGCATTCGGGATGGGCGGCGACCAGCCGATAATCCTGCGCAATGTCGAGCTGGAAAGCGAAGTGCTCAGGGCATCGCTAGATAGCGAGGTTCGCGGGGCGACAACCACGATTGCGGGAGGTGGGCGACATGTCGATTTCGGACCGTTCACTGCAGATGCGTCCATTTCTGCCGAAGGCCCGAGGGCGACGTTGGTCTTTGCCGACCCCGTGCCAGAGGCAGGCCTGACCGACGTTCGTCTCGCGCTGGTACCGAGCGCAGAAGGCTTCGATCTCGACGTTGCCGGGGGTTCGCCTCTGGGCTCGTTCGAAGGCGCGCTGGGACTTGCTTTGCCTGCCAACGCTCCGACCCGCATCGATATCGAGCGCCTGAGCGTGTTTCGGACCGATGTGACTGGTGCGCTGACGCTGAGGGACAGTGGTGTTGCCGGCGATCTCGCATTGACCGGCGGCGGCCTCGAAGGGACACTTGCTCTCGATCCTGTCGGTTCGGGCGTGCAAGGATTCGACTTGTCCGCCAAGGCCACCCGCGCCAGTTTCGACGGGCCAACACCGCTGCGCCTCGAAGGTGCCGACATCTACGCTCGCGGCAGTTTGGGCAATGGCACTAGCGAGATCTTCGCAGACGTAAGCGGCACCGGCCTTGAATATGGCGGGTTGAGCGTAGCCCATTTCGCAGCCAAGGCGGCGATCGAGGATGGCTCGGGTAGCGTGCTTGGATCGATCGCAGGACGACGCACCGATCGCTTTGCGCTCAAGTTCGATGGCGATATCGCGCCCGAACGGATCGCTTTGCTGGCACGCGGCGAGTTTGCCGGTCGTCGGATCGCGATGCCACGCCGGGCCTTGCTCACACCGCTCGACGGCGGCGGGTATCGCCTAGCTCCCACCCAGATAGGATTCGCCGAGGGCTTTGCGATTGTCGAAGGCCGATTGGGTGGCGGCGAGACTGCATTGGAAGCCAGGCTCGCCGAAATGCCGCTGCGCCTCGCCGATCTGGCCGCAGGCGATCTTGGACTTGGCGGCAGACTGTCAGGCATCGTCAATTATCGTCAAGCAGCCTCCGGCCCGCCTTCGGGTGAAGCGCGGGTCAGGATCGACGGATTCAGCCGCGCGGGCCTTGTCCTGTCGTCGAAGCCGATCGATGTGCTTGGGGTGATCGAACTCGGCGGCGATCGCTTGACGGCTGGTGCGCGCCTTTCGGAAGGGGGGAGCCGTGTCGGTAGGCTCGACGCGCGTATCACCGGCCTCGGCCGGGGAAACGACCTCGCCAGCCAGGTCATACGTGGACGCTTGGACGCCACATTGGCCTATGACGGTGCAGCGGAATCACTCTGGCGCTTGGTCGGTATCGAGACATTCGATCTCACAGGCCCGCTCGCTTTGACGGCCCAAGCGACGGGGTCGCTCGGCAATCCGCGCCTTTCCGGATCGCTGGCGAGCGACGGGTTGCGTTTGCAGAGTGCAATTACCGGGACGGATATCGCCGAAATCACCGCGCGCGGGCAGTTTGCCGGATCGCGGTTGCAATTGATCCGGTTTGCGGGGACGCCGCGTGGCGGAGGTTCGGTAAGCGGTAGTGGCACTATCGACCTTGCCGGTATGGGCGCCAGCCGCGGTCCACGGATCGATATACGCGCCGCCGTCGACCGCGCGCAGATCCTCAACACGGCGGGCCTCGATGCGACCATTACCGGGCCGCTTCGGATCGTTTCGAATGGCAGTGGAGGTACCATTGCCGGTAAGGTGCGGATCAATCGCGCATTCTGGCAGCTGGGTACGGCTGCCGAAGACATGAGCCTGCCGCGCGTTGCAACGCGTGAGATCAATCGCACGAGCGGGGCTGCTACGCGCACGGATGCTCCATCCTCCTGGCGATACCTCGTCAACGCCAACGCGCCGCGGCGGATCGAAGTCGACGGCCTGGGGCTCGACAGCGAGTGGGCGGCCGATATCGTCCTGCGCGGAACCGTCGACGACCCAAGGGTCGGCGGCGAAGCGCGGCTCGTTCGCGGCGACTACACGTTTGCCGGGGCGCGGTTCGAGTTGACGCGTGGACGGATCGGGTTCGACGCGAGCAGCCCGATCGATCCTCGGCTCGACATCGCCGCCGAAACCGCGCGGGCAGGTACCGATGTGACGGTAACAATTACCGGGCGTTCGCAAGCGCCCAGCGTGGCGCTGTCGTCCGATCCCGAGTTGCCCGACGAGGAGATCCTTGCCCAGTTGTTGTTCGGCGGTTCGGTGACGACGCTTTCTGCTACCGACGCTGTCCAATTGGCGGCCGCTCTGGCGGCCTTGCAAGGCGGAGGGGGACTTGATCCGATCGGGAACCTGCGGCGCTCGATCGGGCTCGACCAGCTGCGGATCGTTGCTGCCGATCCGGCGATCGGCCAGAGTACGGGTGTCGCTCTCGGCAAATATCTCGGTCGCCGGGTCTATGTCGAATTGGTGACCGACGGCCAAGGCTATAGCGCGACCCAACTCGAATATCGCGTCACTAGCTGGCTGGCGCTGCTCGGCACGGTATCGACCATCGGACGGGATAGTGTGCTTGCCGAGATTTCGCGGGATTACTGATTTGCGAGACATCCCGGTATGAGCATCGCATCTTCGCACAAGTTTTGAAGAACGACGCTGTTGGCCAAGGCCTTGCGAACGGAGCTACGCATTGCGGCAGGCTGCTGGAAGCCTAGAATTGGTCGGAACTCAGTCAGCGAGCGAGTGGGTTGCTCCTACCCGCAGAAATCAAGTCTCGCGAAGGACTAGCGATCTGATATGCTGATACCAAACTGGATCGGTCGCGCCGGGTTTGTTCAAGTGTGTTGGAGGTGGGGAGACCGTGTCACGATTCGACTTGCTGTGGAACGCTCACCCAGGGCGAGCATTCGTTTGCGATTCGACGCTGTTCGGCAACCAATGCGCGATGCGCATCGGAGTTGCCTTGCGCTCGATCGGAGCGCAGCTCAACGGATTGAAGACCTGCGTCACTTATGATCGCCGCCGTTTTTCCAGTCATCGGCCGGGTCACACGCGATCCGCGCAGGAAGTCGCCAATCACTTCTATCGTGTGACCAATGGGAAGGGGCTGGGGGCCAAGACCTTCACGATCCTGCCCGGCACGATGAACGACAACATGGACAAGCTCAAGGACAAGAAGGGTATGCTGTTCATCATGAACGGTTGGGGCAGTACCGATCACATCGATGTGTGGAAGGGCAACGGAACCACTGGCGAGATCAAGGGCGGAGATTCTTCCTATTTCGACAAGGGGCAGCAGGTATGGTTGTGGGAATTCGACTGATCTGCTTGCCTTTGCTGGCATTGGTCGCTTGTTCGCCGGCAGGCCAGGCACAGGGTGGCGAGGAGGCGGTGACGCGCGAGGTTGAAAACACAGGCTTGCAGTCTGCCAACATTGATGGAACCGAGTATGAACTGGTTGCGCTAGGCCGGATATGTGCCGTTCGCTTCGGCGAGGACCAGCTGGTTCTCGATCTCCCGCCGCCTTGCCGGTTCATCGCGCGAGGGGCGACTGACGCCGCCACCGTGGAGAACTACGGGGAAGCAGGCTCGGTCGCGTTGATCGCGGGTCCCTTGGCGGCCGAAGGCGACTACGCGCTGTCGGAAGATCGCGCAATCGCCGATGGGTGCTCGCATCTGGCCCAACCTCTGCTCGTCAAAGGCGGCATCCCGTCCATCGGAGCGATTCAAGTGAGTGCTCTAGGCTTCTGCAGAAATTCGGCGCCAGACGAGAAGTTCTACTATGGGCTCGCGCATCCGCCAGAATGAAGGGGCGTCGCGTTCCGGGTTTCTTGCCGCGCAATCCGAATTCGGGCATTCTTCGCCCGTGATGAGGCGCCCCTTTCATGCAACCGGCCGAACCCATACCCGTTAGGGACGGCGGCCTTCCGCAGCGCAAGAGGTCGCTGAACCGCGCTCTGAATTTGCCGTTGCTTACGCTCTACGGACTTGGCGTAACCCTCGGTGCTGGGATCTATGTGCTGGTGGGAGAGACGGCGAGCGAAGCGGGCATATACGCGCCGCTGGCGTTCTTATGTGCGGCGATTGTCGTCGGAGTGACGGCGCTCTCCTACGCCGAACTGGCAACGCGGTTTCCTGTGAGCGCGGGAGAAGCCGCCTATGTCGACGCCGGCTTCGGGATCAAATGGCTCACGCTCTTGGTCGGGTTGCTGGTCGCGGCGTCGGGCATAGTTTCGGCATCGGCCGTCGCAATTGGGGCAGCGTCCTATCTGTCGGAATTCGTCGGCCTGTCGGTCTCGGTTCTCACAATCCTAACCGTGGTTGCAATGAGCCTTCTCGCGATCTGGGGCATTGCACAATCGGTGACCGTTGCGGCAATCATCACCCTCGTCGAGATTATCGGGCTCGCGATCGTCATCGGATGGAGCGGCTTGGGCAGTGGCGAGCCTCAAGTGCCTGTTTCCGCGATCTTCGCGCCACGCGAATTTGCGCATTGGATCGGCATCGGTTCGGCGACGCTTCTCGCATTCTTCGCCTTCATCGGCTTCGAGGACATGGCCAACGTGGCCGAAGAAGTGAAGGATCCGACTCGCACGTTTCCCCGCGCGGTGATCCTGACGCTGGCGATCACTACGGTGCTGTATGTGGCAACCACCGTCGCGGTTGTGACGACCGTTCCGATGGAGCGGCTGGCCGGAAGCGCTGCCCCCCTGTCACTCGTGTTCCAGTCGGCGCCGCCGGCGTTGCGCGACGGTTTCTCCGCGATCGCCGTGATTGCGACAGTGAACGGTATCCTGATCCAGATCATCATGGCTTCGCGGGTGATCTTCGGTCTCGCCGATCGGGGATTCCTGCCGCGCCCGCTTGCCCATATCGCCGCGCGAACCCGCACTCCGGCAGCCGCAACCGGATTGGTGATGGCGATCGTGATCGTGTTGTCCCAGGCCTTCCCGATCAAGGCCCTGGCCGAAAGCACGTCGCAAATCGTGCTTGTCACATTTGCCCTGGTGAATCTGGCGCTGGTGCGAATGAAATGGCGCAACGATGTGCCGACAAGTGCCTATTTCAAGGTTCCGGCCATCCTGCCGATCACAGGTTCGGTCCTGAGCCTCGCACTTCTATTGGCGGCCACAGTCTGGCTGTAAAGAGCTCTGGACATTATCCCCTTTACATACGTAGCCATATTTGCTACATAATGGGCATGACGAAGCCCCAAACCATTGCTCAATTTTTCCAGCGTTTTCCGAACGATGAAGTCTGTTTGAACCACCTCTTTGAGGTCCGTTTCGGGCAAGGCTTTGAATGCCCTTCCTGCGAGCGCAAGAGCAACTGGTATCGGATTAAGGCCGAGCGCGCCTATTCCTGCCAGTGGTGCGGCCATCACCTTCACCCGACCGTGGGAACGCCTTTCGAGCGCACCCGCACGCCGCTGCAACTGTGGTTCTATGCGATCTTTCTGTTCACCACGACGCGCAACGGTGTCGCTGCCAAGGAATTGCAGCGCCAGCTAGGCGTTACCTACAAGACAGCATGGCGAATGGCCGACAGAATCCGTGAGCATATGGCGGACGTTGACGGGGACGTGCTGATCGGTGGCGAGGGCAAAGAGGTTGAGGTTGATGAAACGCTGATCGGCGGCGCTACGCCCGGTGGCGGTCGCGGCAACTACCGCGTGAACAAGACGGTCGTTCTCGGCATGGTAGAGCGCGGCGGGGACGTGGTGACGCAGGTTGTCCCGAACAATCGCAAGTCAACGCTGTTGCCAGTTGTGAAAGCCAACGTGCTTCCCGAAACGCAAGTCCACACCGATCAGAACCACAGCTACAAGGGCTTGCCTCACATGGGTTACGGTCACGAAGCCGTGAACCACAATCAGAACGAGTGGGCGCGTGGCGATTGCCATGTCCAGACTATCGAAGGTTTCTGGGCGCAGTTGAAGCGCTCAATCAACGGCACTCACATTCATGTGAGCGGCAAGCACCTCTGGAAATACGCCAAGGAAGCGGAATACCGCTTCAATCGTCGCCACCGTCCCGATCAGATGCTTCCGGAGTTGCTTTCGACTTTCCGACCATTGCCTCAACCGTGCGATTGAAGGCGTCCAAGTCGCCAATCTCGCCCTCACGTTCGGCGATGAACTGATCGAGCTTGCCTTGCTCAATGGCTTTACGCAGGTTGATCGTCATAGACCCTCGCAAGATAGTAGATGCTTGGCTCATAGTCACCATCGGCATCTAGCACAGACGTTACAAGCACGTCAGCTTTGACCTTGTCGCGAGTGAACAAAGCCTCGGCGTCAATGTCTGGCGCAAGGTGTAATGACTTTCGACCTTCAGCGACTTCAGAAATCGAAGCGGCCCAGCGTTTGGGATTTTCCCGATCATGCGCGAAGAACTTTACGGTGACATTCTCGTAAGTGTCAGTCTCGGTTGGCGGTTGATGACTTGCCAATTCCAAATCCGAAGGAAGGGCATCAATTGCCTTCTTTTGGATAGCCTCACCACCGGGTGTCCTGACCGCCACAGCATCGTGCCTACTGGCAGGTTTGAGCCATTCTAGCGCTTGCTTTGCGAGAGAGGCCGGGCGCTTGCCGAGTGTCGCAGTGATAGCTTCATCGAGCTGGTCATCTGGAATGCTGGCTCTGTTGGCCGCTTGGTTGGTCAGTCGGCGGCGTTCTGCCTGAATGTCCTTTTCGCGCTTCTCCAGATCAGCACGTTCATAGTCCTTTTTGGCTCTCTTGAGCCGCTGGATCGCTTTTTCGGCACCCCACAACCCCACAACCAAAACAAGTAGCGTCACAAACCCATCGTAGGAGTCGGGAACGTCTATTCCGAACAGTGTATCAAGAATGTCGGCGGGCATGTCCTCGGTCAGCCCAGGCGAGAGAGCGGCAACAATGAAACCCTCAATTCGGTGCCGAAGCGGGCTGTTTTGAGAAACTTCCCGAACTGAAACTGACACATGCTCAATATCAAGTTCTGGAAAGCACTCTTCCATGACAAGAAGGGCTTCACGAAAGAGCTTTTCTTGAGCGAGTAGCGCTTTTGCGACTTCGCCAACTGTTGCACGGCCCTCAAAATCGTAAGTGACTTCGTTTGGAACGCGAAAATCCATACCGCCCCCGTTATTTTGGAAGCATTTGGTATGACTGTATTTTCAATTGAGTCAAAGCCACGTCGCGAAGTCATACCCCGCGCTATCACATTTCAAAAGAATGATTCACGTATGCGAAGGGGATAATGTCCAGAGCTCTTGACTGACAAGAGCTCTTTACAGTAAAGACCTCTTTACAGGCACGAATCGCCGACGAGGGAATTGTAGCGTTGGAAAACCGATTGAAGCATCACCGCGAGGAGCGCGGCTGGAGCCAGGGCGAACTCGCCCGGCGGCTCGGCGTATCGCGGCAGACGATCAATGCGGTTGAGACCGACAAATACGATCCTTCTCTGCCACTCGCCCTGCGCATGTCGAAACTGTTCGAGGTGAGTGTGCCCGAACTGTTCATTGATCACTGGGAGCCCAAAGAATGATGTCCGCTGCCGAAGAGCAAAAGCCATTCCTGTTCATCCGCCTGGCAAAGTGGCTCTCGCTGCCGCTGATCGTGGGCTTTGTCTTTGGGTTCCTGATTGCCATTGCTGACGACACGTTGGGGTTGGACATCGGCGGGGTGCTTTCCGGCGCGTCGCAAGGGGCTGCGATTGGGGCCTCGAGCATAGTTGCGCTCGTCACAGGTGGCCTCCTGGTCCTGGTCAGTTTTGTCGTTGCAGCAGGGGCACTTTTTCCCGGCTATGGGATCAAGGCCAAGATGTTCGCCGACCGGGACGATTGGGAGGATCAACGCGGACTGCACCTGTTGAGCGCGCTTGGCTGCTTTGGTTGGGGCGCTGCCATGGTTTTGCTGGCTCTGGTCGAGCCTCTTGGTCTGGGCGCCGGCCCTGCGGTGTTGGCAGCTTTGGCTGCATTCGTGGCCATGCTGGCCTATTCATGCTGGGCGATAGTCCGTCGGCTTGACGAACTCTGGCGCGATCTCAACCAGGCGATGTGCACATGGGCGTTCTACGGTGCGCTGGTCTTCGGCGGCGGCTGGTCGGCACTGGCTCACCTCGATCTCGCACCACCCCTGGCGCCGCTTGACTGGATTTCGCTGCTGACGATCCTTTCGCTGGTTGGATCGGTAATCGCCAATGGTCAACGGGGGATTCTGACAGAGAAGCTCTAGCCCCGGCCATGTCATGGGCTGTTCAACGAGATGGTCGCGAGAATAGTCTGTCACACAGACCCATTCCATGAATCGATCGAAACTGCTAATCGCGCGCCATGATAACAATTCCAGAGCGCGAAATACGCGCCGTTTTTGATGACCGGATCATCCGGGTTTACCAAGCTTATTCTGATCCAATCGCAGATGCTGCGCTGAGACACGGAACCTTTGTGTCTCCTTTCAAGATGACGCGCATGACATGGATAAAACCCTCATTTCTTTGGATGATGTATCGTGCCGGATATGGGTTCAAGGATGGCGGCCAGAATCGAATTCTCGCTATCGACATCACACGTGAAGGCTTTGATTGGGCGTTGGAGAACAGTTGCGGGAGCCGTGCGCCAGAAGGCATGGGCGTCGATCAATGGGCCATCCTGAAGGCGTCGAAGCCCGTCCGCATTCAGTGGGATCCCGAGCGGGACCTCGACCATAATCCTCTTGCTCATCGCAGTATTCAGATCGGTATTCGCGACGAGGCGGTTGAGCGATACGTCAACGAATGGATCGTGAGGATTACCGAAATCACCGAACAGGCGCACGCGATCTGCTCGCTCGTGAAGAAACGAGAACTCGAGCAAGCAGCGAAGCTATTGCCAGATGAACAAGTCTACCCGGCCAAGCTTCCCGATTGGATGGGAACATAAAGGATAAGGCCGCCCGGATCGCTCCGGACGGCCTTTGGATTGACTATTTGGCCAGCGCTTACGAGCTGTAATACATGTCGAATTCGACCGGGGCCGGGGTGGTTTCGAGACGGATGACCTCTTCCCACTTGAGCTCGGCGTAGGCTTCGATCTGATCCATCGAGAAGACGTCGCCCTTGAGCAGGAATTCGTGATCCGCTTCTAGACTTTCGAGTGCTTCGCGCAAGGATCCGCACACTGTCGGGACTTCTGCGAGCTCGGCCGGGGGCAGGTCGTAAAGGTTTTTATCCATCGCCTCGCCGGGATGGATCTTGTTTTCGATCCCGTCGAGGCCCGCCATCAGCAGTGCCGAGAAGGCAAGGTATGGGTTTGCGAGCGCATCCGGGAAACGGAATTCGACGCGCTTGGCCTTCTCACCGGCACCATAAGGGATGCGACAAGACGCAGAACGGTTGCGAGCCGAATAGGCGAGCAGCACTGGCGCCTCGAAGCCCGGTACGAGGCGCTTGTACGAGTTCGTCGTGGCGTTGGTGAAGGCGTTGACCGCCTTGGCGTGTTTGATGACGCCGCCGATATAGTGGAGGCAGGTTTCCGACAGACCGGCATACTCATTGCCGGCAAAAGTCGGTTTGCCGTCTTTCCAGATCGACATGTGCGAGTGCATCCCGCTGCCATTATCTTCCTTGATCGGCTTGGGCATAAAGGTTGCTGTCTTGCCATAGGCATGGGCCACTTGCGCGACGACATACTTGTAGATTTGCACCTGATCGGCCGCGCGCGTCAGCGAGGAGAAGGTTATGCCAAGTTCGTGCTGGGCAGCCGCCACCTCGTGGTGGTGCTTGTCCATATTGAGGCCCATCTCCATCATCGTTGCGACCATTTCGCCGCGGATGTCCATTGCGCTGTCCACCGGGGCGACGGGGAAGTAACCGCCTTTTGCGCGCGGACGGTGACCCATATTGCCCATCTCGTATTCCTTGCCGGTGTTGGTCGGCAATTCGATATCGTCGATGGCGTAACCCGATCCGGCGTAGCCGTCTTCGAAACGGACATCGTCGAACATGAAGAATTCGGGTTCCGGGCCGACATAGACGGTGTCGCCGATACCGGTCGAACCGAGATACGCCTCGGCGCGGGTTGCAGTCGAACGCGGATCGCGACCGTAAAGCTGACCGTCGGAGGGTTCGACGATGTTGCAGAATAGCGAAAGCATCGGAGTGGCGCTGAACGGGTCAATATAGGCCGCGTCCATATCCGGCTTCAGGATCATGTCGGATTCGTTGATGGTCTTCCAGCCTTCGATCGACGAACCATCGAACATCAGGCCATCTTCCAAAGCGTCTTCGTCCATGACCGACGCGGACATGGTGAGATGCTGCCACTTGCCCTTCGGATCGGTGAAGCGCAGGTCGACCCATTCGATTTCCTCGTCCTTGATCTGTTTCAGGACGTCATTAACGCTAGCCATGCTGGAATGCCTTTTCTTTGTGTTGTGCGCGCCGGCTCGGCGCGCGGGAGAGGGTGGAATCTAGTATTCAGACGGCGTCCGCATCGGTCTCCCCGGTGCGGATCCGCAATGCGCTTTCGATGGCGGTGACGAAAATCTTGCCATCGCCGATCCGTCCGGTCTGCGCGGCGGATGCCACCGCCTCGACCACCCGGTCGGCCTGGTCGTCTTCGACCACGACTTCGAGCTTCACCTTGGGCAGGAAATCGACGACGTACTCGGCCCCGCGATAGAGTTCGGTGTGGCCCTTTTGCCGGCCGAAGCCGCGCGCTTCGGTCACGGTAATGCCTGAGACGCCGATTTCGTGGAGTGCTTCCTTCACTTCATCGAGCTTGAAGGGTTTGATGATGGCTTCGATCTTCTTCACGTATCGTTGTTCCCGCCCCGTCGCCTCTGAAGGAGGCCGCGATTGCTCAAAAGATTGACAGATTACTAACAAGAATCATGCCAATCCCGATGTTACACCGTGGCAGCCAGTGCCTGCATGCACGCAAGGAATCGCTCGGTGTGCCTAAGGAACTAGCAACATTGTGACGCGCCGCGCAACAGTGCTCAATGGGCAGACTTGGATTGCCTAGATTTTAGGCAGCGAAGAAGCGCTAGAGCCGCAATCCCGCAGTCTCCGGCAGGCCGCACATGATGTTGAGATTTTGAATTGCGGCGCCCGATGCGCCTTTGCCGAGGTTGTCCAGCCGGGCGATGAGGCGGGCGTTCCAGCCGCCTTCATTGCCGAAAACGAACAACTCCATCGTGTCGCTGGGCGGTGCTCCGTCTTTCAGAATCAACTCGGTGAAAGCGTCGCCATTGTTTACGGCGACAATCTCTGACCCGGCAAAAAACTCTTGCAACGCGGCTCGAAGTTGTTCGGCGGTTAGGTGATCGTCGATGGCTCCGAGATGGAGGGGTACCTCGACCAGCATGCCGCGATAGGCCGGGACGACTGCAGGCGCGAACAATACGCCGTGGACGAGGCCGGCATGGCGTTGCATCTCCGGCCTGTGCTTGTGATCGAGATTGAGTCCGTATGTGCGGAAGGCGAGGTCGGGTGCAGCTTCGTAGCGTTCGATCAGCGCTTTCCCTCCACCCGAATAGCCGCTGACAGCATTGCAGGTGAACGGCCAGTCCTCCGGCAACAGTCCGACGCGAACCAGAGGCGCAACGAGCGCAAGGAATCCTGTCGGATAGCAGCCTGGGTTGGATACGTACTGCGCCTCCGCGACCTTCTCCCTTCCCACGATCTCCGGAAAGCCATATGTCCAGCCGTCCGCCACTCTGTGCGCGGAGGAGGCGTCGATGATCCGGGTGTCCGATCCTTTGGCGAGCGAGACCGCTTCACGCGCTGCGTCATCGGGTAGACACAGGATTGCGATGTCGGATTCGCGCAAGGCCTCCCTGCGCGCGGTCATATCTTTGCGCTGTGCGTCGTCGAGCACGAGCAGTTCGAACTCGTTGCGCCCTGCGAGCCGATCTCGGATTTCGAGACCGGTCGTGCCCGCCGCTCCGTCGATGAAAATGCGTGTCGCCATGGCGCGCCGCCTTAGCGCGGGCTTTTGCGCTAGGCCAGTTCGCTGAACTTCAGATAGCCGCTCGGACCCTTTGGTCCCAGGCAGCCCCAGACCCAGTCGCCTGCGACATCGAGTACTTCGAAGCGCGTGCCCGCCTCAAGCCGATGCTCCACATCGCTATCGTCACGCGGCATCAGATGGAGACTCGCACCTCCTGCAGCAATCTCGCGCAGTTCCGGGATTACATAATGCGCCGCGAGATGCGTCCCGGCGAGCGCGATATGGGCGAGGTCGCCGCGCAGGGGCAACGTGCCGGGCGCAGGCTTTTCGACCGGACCATTCAGACCCAGCACGCCATCCGGCATCGCATCGTCTGCTGCCATGTGCGCAGCACCGTTCATCGCCCTGAGTTCCTCTGCCCCTTTTGTGTCACGCAGCTCATCCGCGTGGCATTTCGCGGGCGCTTATACGCTGGTATGGTTTCGAGCAAGTTAGCCACAGTGTAATGGGTTGCCCAACGCACGGCGAGCCTACGAGTTTCCGTAGCGCGCTTTCAGCATATGCCAGCTCGCCCGCAGGCCGTAGGCCGTGCCTCCCTTGCTTCGCCCCGGCTTGGGGAATGGCCTCCAGGCGAATGTGTCGAAGTGCACCCAATCGACGCCGTCGCCCACGAATCTGTCGAGGAAGAGCCCCGCAACGCTGGCCCCGGCATAGGGGTTGGAATGGGCGTTGACGATATCGGCGATGTCGGACTTCAGGTACTCGCGATAGGCTTCGGGCAGGGGCAGTCGCCACGGCTCGTCGTCGGCGGACTTGCCGGCTTCGACGAGGGCCTGCGCAGTTTCGTCGCGTCTAGACATCATTGCCGCATAGTCCGGGCCAAGCGCCACGCGCGCTGCGCCAGTGAGGGTCGCAAAGTCGATCACAAGATCCGGCTCTTCCTCGCTTGCACGGGTCAATGCATCGCCCAGGATCAGACGTCCTTCGGCATCGGTGTTGTGGATCTCCACGCTCAGGCCCTGACGGCTGGCAAGCACGTCGCCGGGACGGAAAGCCGGGCCAGAGATCGCATTCTCGACTGCAGGGATCAGCAGGTGGAGCCGGACGTTGAGGCCAGATTCCATCACCAAGCCTGCCAGAGCGATCGCGTGCGCGGCGCCGCCCATGTCCTTCTTCATCAGGCGCATGCCCGCTGCGGGCTTGATGTCGAGTCCACCGGAATCGAAGCATACGCCCTTGCCGACGATAGCCAGCACGGGGTCGCCGTCCTTGCCCCAGGTCAGATGCATTAGCCGGGGCGCATGGTGTCGAGCTGCCGCGCGCCCGACTGCATGCACCATGGGATAGCCCTGTTCGAGCGCGTCGCCCTTGGTCGTCTTCAATTCGGCACCATGCGCCTTGGCGAGTTTTTCGACCTCCGCTTCGAGCGCGGCTGGCCCCATGTCCTCGGCCGAAGTGTTGACGAGGTCGCGCACCAGCATCTCGGCTGATGCCTCGGCAATGTAACCGGGGAGCCTGCCGACCTGCTCGGTCAAAAGTATGCGCGGACCGGTCGGTTTCTCCTCCTCGCGGTAGCGGGTGAAGCGGTAATGTGCCGTGAGCCAGCCGAACGCTGCTGCTCCCGGTTGCCGATCGACCAAGCGGTAGGTGGCTTCGGGTAGCTTTTCTGCAAGGGCAGCGAGGCACCAGCTCGACAGGCCATCGGGGTCCGCCACTCCGCCGACCGCAAACCAATCGTCGCCATCCGGAACGATCCCAACTTGTCCCGGCGCCCCCTCGAATTTCTGGGCCGTTAGACTTGCGCGCTGGCCCGCCGACAGAGATTTGGTGAAGTCTTCGAAGCCTTCCTTGTCGGTGAGATGGATGGCGGTTGCGTCTTGCCCGTGATCGGGCTGAAT
>JAAUYH010197812.1_pt1 | contig 16098 bp, 12 predicted proteins | sample 7278061 | NCBI WGS metagenome assembly JAAUYH01 (sample SAMN14350203, study PRJNA611818) | marine sediment metagenome | isolation source: surface marine sediment (0.6m) | place: French Polynesia: Moorea | collected 2018-08 | reverse complement strand
GTAGCGTTCTACCATGTCGAGGCGTTGAAGCGGGTATAGGAATAAGGCCGCACGCGTCCCAGAATTGCAAGATACAACTTTGTAGGCACATCCGTGATATGGCTCACGATACTAGCTGGGTTTACCCGTTTGTTTATAGAACACATGCGGCCTTATTCCTATACCCGCTTCAACGCCTCGACATGGTAGAACGCTACAAACATTCCCAACTTCGCTGGAAGCAATATGTTCTCCTTCCGCCTGGAATAACCAAATGTCCAACTTTTGGCACTTTGAAAATGTTTCCACAAGTTCGCGCAAAAGTTGGAGTGAACGACGGGTGTGAGGTGTCCTCCTCGGCTGTTGCTCAGGAACGTGTTCTATGATTCTGACCTCCCGTAAACACTTGTTCGACTCAACGAGTGGTTTGAAAATGTAACCCGTGTGTATGTCTGGCGAAATTAGGAAGTCCGCTGACCTGAGATTCGACGTTATGGACGCGAGATGCGAAATGAATTTTGCAGATGCACAAACTCCGCGCAGCCCGAACCTTTCAAGGCGAAGGAGAGTTGGCAGCTGCACTGAATTCATGTCCAAGTGAAGTGTCAATTCACGTAGGTTGGTACATTTGGCTAATAGTTTGGACCATTCGCTTGCGGGTAGGTTGGAGGAGAGGAGCCTCAACGATTGTAGGCGAGGTCCTAGAACGCTAACACATTTCGGATTTTGGCCAAACTTATGAAAGGACCAGGTATCTTCGAAATCTAGCCTTGGGCATGATTCCAGCACCTTTTGCAATGCTTCGGGTTCTAGGACACTCAAATTTGCGCGGATGAGCTGGCTCCCATATGAACACAAAAATGAATCGTACCGACGCGTTCTAGCTAATGATTTTAGCTGAGTATTTTCAGTCACAAAGAAAGTATGAAGATGTTTGCAAGTCTTTTGCGCAACCTCCAACAAGTTTTCACAATCCGAGTCGGAATCGTACTTCTCTATACGAAGGTGTTCAAGTGTTCCACCGAAGGAAGGAAGTAGTTGAATTAAATGTTTGCTACACCCATTCATGTAATGCAACTCTCTGAGACTCGAACACATACCCAAATCTAGTATTCTCGCTGGGAAATTCTTTCCCAACCTGAGTGAGTTCTGTTGAGTCGCGAATTTGTGAAACACCGTTCGTTCAGCAATCCAATTCGGTTTGAACCTCTCCTGCTGGATAAACGAAAGGTCCGTAATATTTGCACAGTACTCGAGCACGAGTGAGGAAAGTTTGTATGCCACCTTGGTCTTCTCGTTTACGCCATCCGTTGTATTATCGTCGAATTCCGCGCTGCCAAAAGATATTGACTCGATTGAAGGCCCGCAAATGCTGAACACCTGCCGCATGAGCCCTGTGTCCAGTTCGGCACTAGATTCCGGCGATATCTTGATATACTTCCTACTGAAGTATGGATCGACCAAATTGTAGCGTGTTCGACCACGTTTGTTAAACTTGGGAATCCTACTGAAACCAATCTTCGTGAACATCGACGATACGACAGAACGAAATGGACTTGCTTGTGAAAAGAGTAACGCCAAGTCACCGTGCTTGTCCAGACTTCTCGTAGTGGTATCCGTGCAAATATCGCCGCCCTTCACCACGATGTCGTGGTCTTCATAAACCAATTGTACAATTTGCTCGAGACATTCGGTGGGGAGTTGCATGAAATAAGAAACGGTAACCCTTCCCATTGCGTTCGTACAGTAGCTGTGACACGCGCCGGACGATGCGCACCAGGGTTTACCTCGGGGTTTGATAATTTCTTCTGTAGATGAGATCAGCCAATCAAACGGCATGCCCTTTGATTGGCTGTTCTCAAACTAATTACATTTGCATTTTGATGCGTGGAGTACATGAACCAATTAGGAACTTCGCTGTTGATGCACCCGAGACAAACGTCTTCTTTTTAGAAATTGTAGGTGAGGGTGCTTGGGTGTACTGTAAGAATGGTTGGATGACATGACCTTCTTGTGCCTATCTCCCACACAGGCATCTTGTCGAGCACGATGGATAATTGCTCGAGAAACACCCAACCGGACACGCCTTCAACAAGCAACAAAGCCACACTATTCGATTCTTTGTCCACTGATGCGAAATCTATCATCGTGAAACGAATGAAAAGTCAGCTTCAAAATAATAGGCACACGATAGGATTCCCGGAGTTGGAAACCGGTGAGCCGATGCCTGACATGCCCGATACGAGCTAGCGATTTCGTTTTCTGGTGCTGCTGTTTCAGAGAAGAGCCCTTTTCGTGATTCTGCGGCAACGTTGGTTTCGAAAATCGAACCGAGTTGGGGATGTTCCCAATTCGCTATCGATTGTGACGTGGGTGTGTTGAAGATTGGACCGGAGATGTTTGGAAGTGACAGGAAAGAAATGGAGTAGGGGAACATCACATTTTCGGCTTGTGAGCCGTATGTACGCAGGATACTTGTGAGAAGCGTTCCGAAAGAAGAGGCGAAGGCGAAGGATTTCGTAGAACAATTCATGTCGTATACCTTCCAGTATTGTCGGAATATTGAAGAAATCTCGTTCCGTGATTATCGAACGCCATTGACGGAATGTGGGACTGCAGCTTCATTTTCCGCGAGTATGCGGCAAACCTGCGTATAATCGATTGGGATGGTGACGAAGATGTGATAGGTTTCGCAGATTTGCAGAAATGCGCGAAGTTAAGGCGTCTGAAATCGCGCAATCTGAACACCGCAACACTGGTATCGCTTCTGAAGGCGTGTGGATCAACACTCGAACACCTTGATATTTCAATCACACCTGTTTGTGACAGCGTGGAAGTTATGGAAGCTATTCGGAATTACTGCAAACAGTGGAGTGTGATTAACATAGAGAACTTGGAAGATGTCATGAATGTGGCCGGGCGGGAAAGTTACTGCTCACTGATTCGTTCATATGGCTCGCAGTTGAAGAACGCAAAAACAGACAGGCTAAGCCACAAGCAATTGACTGAGGTGGTTAACGCATGTACGAACTTAGAAGTTCCCTTTTATTCGGTGAACGGTGCAGGTATAGATTGGCAACGCGTTTATCACCTGGGACCGCGAGTTAGGAGCCTATTTTTCCGTTCTGTCTTTCTGTTTGGACACATATATCCAAGAGCACTAGAACAGTGCTCAAATCTACGAAACTTGTCCCTGTTTGCCAAATCAGACGATGAAACACCGCGAGTCACAGATGAAATGATGACCGATTTGTTTTCGCCGTCGCGTTATCCACAACTCGAAAAGTTGATGATCATGGGTTTTAGAGCGAATGTTCAGAATATGGCTTTAATTGCTTCGTGCACAGCGAATTTGAAGTCCGCATTCTTTGTGCCGTTTCAGCCGGATTCAGGGCTAAGTGTGTTTCAGGTTATTGCCGATTCGAATAAGAATTTAACGAAATTAGAATGGACATCTACGGTTCTCGTGCGGCTAATCAAAGCGCAGAATCTGCGTTGGAATCGTTGGATGAGTTCTTGAAAATATTTCGCAAGTGCCGGAAGGTGTCATTTGTATCATGATGCTGGGACGATAGAGAGGTGAAGAAAGAGGATCTGATTCGCATTTGTAAGGTTTTGCCCTGTCGTGATGTGAAGCCATACATATGTATTGGTGATGTCAAGTATCAATACCCAAACTGATTGCTTATTTTCGATTTGTCCTAAGGAATAAGTATCGTACTGTACAGAGTGAAGTGGCAAATATCGGTAGTAATGATGCACATAGAACACCGTACTGTATTTCGAAGAAACAATATGGGGACATTAAAGTAAAAAGAATACACAATTTTGATTTCTGAAGTACAGTACCGAGAACAGAATGAATTTCTAAAACTGCTTTGAGTCAGAAGAATGCATTTTGGAAAACGGAAACTAGATCAAACAGTAAGCATTCCTTTTACTCGTGTCCTCGCTTTAATTGGTAAAATAGTTACGTTTGAAATATTCGTCCCCAGGAAAGTAACGATTGCAAACGTGCTTGATTAAATAATTTTTTCTATTTGATTCTTTCGAAGACTGGACACTTTCAAGGTCAGGCCAATATGCTTCAAAGTTAGCACTTTTCGAGTTACGCCGTATTCCGATTCCAGCTTTGTATGAATTTGTACTCTTCTTGAGCAGTTCAGACTCCAACCAATATTTTGAATTAGATAAAGGTTTCTGGAATACGTTTCCTGGGTTAGAAGCGCGGAATTGAAAAACTTGATGCTGAATTATTTTCAATTCACCTGGTATCTTAAAAAACTTTTACAAAATTATCTTCCATCTTTGCCATAGAACTGAAGAAGAATTAACGAATCGAGCTTGGTCACAACTGTCTTCAATAAGCTTGTTCATATCACAGGGCACGAGTACAGATTTTCGTCTGTATTCACGTTTGATATGACCGAAAACTCCGTCACAAACCTTTTTAGTGTGTCTCGCGACTAAGAAACGTAATTCCACTGTTTCAAAATATCTCATACATACAAGCCAACATAGAAACCACAATGTGTACCTGTTTTTGTTTTGATCCGAGCAATTATCTGCATGTAGAATTAAGGTCGTCGCATTCTTAGTAGTATTCGTTTCTCTTAGAAGCTGTATTGAATCCCATCGCATACTTAGAAAACTTCTAGCATCCTTAGTATCGGATCAGTGCCCTTCAGATAGACCATAAACATTAGTAATATTCAATTTTGTCAAAGAAATACCAAAAATATCGTATTTAAGGCCTGTAACGAAATGAAGTTGACCAGGTTGACGCTCCATTGATGGCAAAGTCACTTTCTCAGCAAAATCGAAAACTAGGTGTACGATTTCCCTTGTAGGATATAGGCTCGCGATTTTTCTTATCTTGTTGTAAATTTGATATTCATTTTGTGCAATTTCTTTGTGTACGCGCAGTTGCTCGATCAAATCGAGTCTTTCAGGGTCAGATACAGCACCTATGCGATTGTTAATTGTAACGCAGTAGTCACAGAAATCACTACCTCTCAACCAAATTTTCAATTGTTCAAAATAATTTCGCCATACATTCCTAAATTGTACAAAACTGAGAGGGCCTGACGGCTTGAGATGAAGTGATCCAATTTCAATATTAGCATTGCATAAAGAATCCCATTGTTGTTCGTACAAGTTGTAAACAGATTCGTACTCTATACAACTAGGCAAAAGCCGCAAAAATTGGTTCTGATTGGACCCTCGTCCGGACGGACATGAAAATCCGTTTAACTCAGCATATCTCTATAAAAAAGCACATACGATTGAAAATTGTTCTGAAATTCTCCCTTTTCTATTAGCACTTCGTTTCTTTTGATAAATATTAAAAGTATTAGAGCTGCACACATCTCGAGCTTGACGAGAAATAAGGTTGGTAGTTGAATGAGTTACTATGGAGAAAATCCCGCGGCATACGTGCCTTCCTTTCAGTGCATAGCAAATTGTAATGTTCTTATAATCTGGGACGCGTTGCGTTTCTGTGCTATCAGCTGATCTGGTTTTATACGGTTTTGTACTATACTTCAACAGTTGATTAGCAAGCATCATCGCACCCACAGTAGACACGGGTTCTGATTGTGACATTGCTCGAAAGCTCAATGCCAAATCAATAACTCCAGGAAAAATGCAGCCGGTCTCGCAGGAACATGCTTCTTGTAGTTCAAGAAGTATATCAGAAGTTTCGTCTGTTTCACCTATAGCAGCCTTCAAAAGTGCTAAGACCGAATAGAAATACTGAATAACGTCTGCTATTTGGTTAGGGAGAACTATTTAAGATTACTGAAAAGTGATGACGAAACCAATAATAAATAATATGTTAGAAATTATTGCAAAATTACACGTAAACTTCGTGTAGTTTTCTAACTGCCATGAAATCCATAATCCGAATCCGATCGAACTCTAGCGAGAAAAATAGATCTAGTTTTGTCTTTTCGTTTATTCTATGAATGCTTAGCTGACGAATATCGGGGCACTTCAAATGGCTAACCGACAACTTACAGGATTGAAACGCTAGAACACTTACAAATATGGAGCAGATAGTGTAAAAATTATTTTGGAAAAATTGAAATTGTGTATTCTCTTTACTTAAATGTCCTCATATTGTAAAGTGAAGCTTTTCAACTTTCAATGCTTTTTACTCGATTTTTTGACCATTTCGATAATGATTAATTTCCAACTGTTTCCTGCTCGCCAATACGAGCACACTTTCATCATATCACATTGGTTCACTTTCACTTGACATCCATTGTTGTGATTCATATGTTCTGAAATGTTCTATTCAATTTCTTGCAGAAGATCAAAATTTGGTGTTAGAGTCCGTCTGTACAGCAATGGTAATGACTGCGCAGAAGTCCTGTCTGTAAATAGGCAAATTTCAAGTATTTGAGTAACAAAATAACCATTCTTAACCAGACGTACTTTATCATTAAGATTGAAGTTGGTAATCAGCTTATCATGTTTGGCTTATATCCTGCTGAAGTAATATTTCACGAAGTACTTCCATACAAATTCCTTGCGTTACGCGAAGCACATTCTAACAGACAGTTCTTTCGTAAACAAAGCACATCCAAATCTCTCTGAGGCAAGAGCTTATATACATGCATCATCGCTTTGCGTCGATCAAAATAGTTTTCAAAAAGATGAACAGCTGCTTAAGTATCGGAGTTTCGTGTATCTTTGCTACTCTTATTCATTTAGAACTATTCTATGGCATTCATTAATAAGTTTTACTATAATATGTGCATGTCCGAACAAACCATTTACCAATTGTTACGGGTATCGTCTTCTGTTTTCCTAATTATCTCCGATAAGGTCATTGTACTGTCATCAGACCCTCCAAAAAATGTATTCTATTTAAATATGTTCAAATAGTATTTCGATTTATTTTTTCGGTTGACGGTTCGAAGGCAGTTACTTATTCCGGCTTCAACTTTGAACGAATTATTCATTTATATAGCTTTCCAACTTGTATCGAGCGGATGCAACTGTGATTTTCTATCGAAAATTAAAGTATTATTGAAAATTTCTACAGATTTTGAATAATTTTTTTTATTAAAATTCCTGTTTCGGTAGAATTATTTATTCAACAACTATCTTCAGTGCAAACTATTTATTTCATCACTACTTTAGATTAAAATAAATCAAAAGTATTATTTTTGGAGGGTCTAACTGTCATAGATTTTCAGATGTGGCTTATATACCCGCAAGCATCTCTCAGAAATTGTAAGTTTGTGGTTGTCCGTTCCAATAATTAGTTTCCCTCCATATTCTTTTTCTGGAAATGAATTTCTCTGCTTTGCATAACATTCCATCAATTAACTCCTAAAGTTGGAGGGATTGAGGCAATAATGTTCTTCATTGAAGTAAAACCTTCCAAATTTGCAAACTTAACAAATGAAAACACTTGCATGACTTCATTTAATCAATTGAATTCTGATTTTATTCTGATAATTCTCGGCTGGAATGAAATTAGGCCTATTCTTCACAATATTTACCCATGATTCATCCATTTTTAAAGTTACAATCACGCATTGGAATATGATCGAGAGATAATACAATGACTTTACCTTTTATATCGAAACAATTAATTCTAGGCTGCTACTCAATAGCTGCTTGTATCGATCCAGCTGCACGTTATCGAAAAAGCCATGAAATCAGCGTAAGAAGATTCTACTTCGACTAATGAGATCTCATTGAGAATAATTTTTTGGATTCAGCTATCAAATTTATTGTCGGGTACTGAAAAACTTTCAGTGAACAACACATTCTCTTTATTAAACGCTGAATCAAAAAGCATTCAAAATACATAGAATCATTTTGAGGATATACCAGGCATGAAAATAAATTATTATCACATTTGCGGATGTATGATGTATTTCGTTACGCAATAATACTGTTTTTAATTCGCGGTAATTCAAAATTTCATTGCGAATACAAAGAAAATAGATTTGATCGTTGAGTGAAGTATTCTGTATCTGAATTTTTTGTAATTCTGTCAGAATTTTTTTCAAAATAAAAGGATGATACCAACAATGAACTTTTCGTTTTGCTTGAACCGCACAGTCAATAATTTGCAAATTACGTCGGTTGATAAATCTTCATGGGATTACCGACCTACTGTTTCCAAGCAAAACAAGCATTACCCATGTGGAAATTTTACATCATTACTTTTTTTGTCAGGGAAGATGAGATAATCAACTTGACTCATCATACGTATTTCTAATAGTATCGATTCTCCATTTTTAGAATTGCAATGACAAATATGATGACTTAACTAAATAATTGGCGCTGTAAAGCCTTAATTCAGATTAGCATAGTTCTATATACCTGTTCAACTGATTCTTCATTTGGAGACGGAAAGAATTAGAATTGGATTCCATTTTTCACAAGTTGCATCTCATACGAAAAAATTGCTTGCTTAATGAACGCGATACTTGGGTTTCAATGCAAGAAACTCATTGAAGTAAGCAGGAAGCCGAAAATCAATTATAGTTGATATTCTGTAAGGATAATCATAGGAAAATTTTCCAATTAATCGATTTTTAGATGGACACGGATAAGTTCCTACGAACTCGTCAACAAAGAGTAAAATGGCTACTACTTCTACTAAATGCTCTGACTTTCTCATAAAAGTCTGTGAAGTGCTAACTTGCCTCCATTCCGATACGTTCCTTGATACTCTACATATCCCTGACCATTCATTTTAATTTAACTGATTATCCTTGTCATTCCATTTACTTATGCTATTGCCCAATTCTATGCAGTCGATTACAGCATTCTGAAGACGTATTACCGAACACACTATTCCAAGTATATTAATCTAGGAAAACGATACTTAAATACTGCGGTGATTCTCTCCGTCAATATGCTTCTCAGAACACATTAATAATTTACTCCTAATAAAGTTAGCACAAAGCGAGGGCACAAAAATGATATATTGTCTTATACTAATACGTCAATTAAACTTCAATAGAACGCCTAACGGTATAGGAGTAAAGCCTTCGAATAGCTGAATTCATTTGAATCCCAGCAAGTCTTTTACCGTTTCTGATTTAACTTCCGTCGATCAAACCTTGAACCCGTATCCGACAGATGATGAATCAGAAAATGATTCGAATACGAAAGCATACTTTCCTTCATAATATTTTCTCCCCATCTCCAGAGCAAATATACAGTCGGGAAAAGGTAATTTATTCTTCACTTAACGTTCAGATATACTCTTGATTTTAGCAAAAAAGGATGGGCTCGATTAAAATTGCATTGATGACTATCATTTGCAGTACGGTGAGCAGTCAGCTTACCGAGCATATATTCCTGAAATATCTTCTAACAACCGAATATCACGCTAATATGTTACTCAGGAACCTGAGCCCAAATGAAGGGCATGCAAATAGTGCTAGATACATTATCGAAGAAATTAACGATGATGCTATGCACTCAAAATTAGTTATAGGAGCATGCACAGGGGAGGGCAGTCTTTGTCCCGTGTGAAATGTCGTCCTGGGGATCAATTTTCCTGATTTATTTACAGAAAATTTCCGGTTCGGTCATGCTTCGCTATGATAACAAACAAGTCTCAAGGCCAATCAATGGGAAGTTGACTTGCCATTGACTTGACATATAGTGCTTCTCGCATTGTCCGTTTTACTTTGTGAATTCTCGCTTTACAGATGCAAGGAATTTGCAAGCATGCTGTGCCGATACATGTTCTCCCAGAACTATAAAAAATATAGCTTACTATCAAGTGAATTCTTCATCAAACAGAATCTACAAATATTTCCAATGCCATAAATTAAATGTTATGTTGAATTATTTAGCCCGAATTGTGTTGCATGAGATCCAATTTTTCAAATTCATAAATTTCAAATTTAAATAAAAGAGCTCCCTCTTCTTGTTCAAGTTCTTTTCATACTTCAATCTGAACGACAATCTACTCTAAAAATGACTGTATATAAATGAAACTTTCTCTTCATTCAACATTCTGAAGCAATATTTGCTCTCTCTCTCCTTTGATTCAACGTACCGGACTTGAAGAATTAAATTTCAAATTTAAAAAACTCACCATGTACCTGTTTCTTTACAAATAATTAGTTGAGCTTTATTTTTAAGTCTACTCCGCAAAAGAATTTTCAAGTTGAGGCGCGAAGCGCGTCCGGTCAAAGGCCGTGAACTTGTTTAGACGCACCTCTAATTTGCACGACACTCGACTTAAGGTATTTTCGTCAGCAGTTTCGCGGGATGCGTTTTCAGAAAATGAGAGATTTTGAAAATTATGCGACTGCAAGTACAATTCATTATATACTGTTTGCAATCAATTTCACATTTTTAATTAGAAAAGAAATCTTTTCACTTTAATGCACGTAACCCTGATTTGTAATGCTTTGATCAGAAACGAAAAATATATTGCACTCAGATTAGCCTAATCCTTCTTGTTAAGGTTGTAATACTGCTGATAGCGATTCAACTCCTTACATTCTTTTTTTCCGAAATTCGCTATATCATAGAGATGTTATGAATCTTCGTGATTGGAAATTCGTCGTCGGCTAAAGTGCCAGCTGAACTACATTTGAAGTTTTTCTTTCAGTGTATCACAGCAGAAAACTAATGCTAATTATCAAAGTACAGAAATAATTCTACAATTTTATTTCATGTTCAAGAAGAGGTCGAGATTGTCGAAGACTTCAGAATATCCAAATTGAAATCTATCAATATCCCGAATCTCGAAAACTTATACCTGTCTAATTAGCAGAAGCAATAAAGACGGTTTGGTTCTAGTGCTTTCAACCTTGGCTAACGTGTAATTTACATGTTAGCCATTCTAGTTGTATTAAAACTGATTTAACGGGGTGTAAAATTGTCATCGAAAACCTTCCTGCAGAAATTCCGGTAGAAAACAAACTGCGACGAATCGAACAATGAGAAAGAAACGGCAAGGTGAAGTAAGAAAAATAGTAATGATTGTAGAGAATGATCCCATTGCGCATAATGTGGCCATATACGTGCTAAAGGAAGACTATATTAATGGAAAGAAAATCTCTTCTGTTCCTGATATTTAGAGAGTAGATTAGCACCGAACATTTCAACCTGGCAACAAGATCAATTTCATTTGAGCATGGAAAGTACCTATTGCCGTTTAAAATGCATGCTATTATCTACCTAAATACCCTAGTTTCTTCGTTTTCATTTTTCTAATTATAATAATCGCACATCCAGAAGATGAAGTACCCTCGTGCATAATTGGCAGTGTCGCTTTAATGCCCTGCAGAAAAATTCTAATAGAATAGATCCAAAGCACACAAGAGGCGGGGTTCAAAAGGTATAATAGCCTTGGAATCAAATAATTGGATATTGTGTAGCTCAAAAATCCAGTCGTGGATTGTAAATCACTATCATATTTATTTTGTGATTGATAGCGACTGTAGCAGAGTAGAGCAGGATCATCTTCACGTTTCGGAACAGAAGACTGGGAGTGCGCTTTGCAACATGGCGCTTGCTATTGAGGAATACCATTTAATTGCCACAGAATCTGACAGTAAGTTTTTCTGGGCTCTGTAATCCTTACCTCGCATTCTCCTATACCGTCGTGTCCTACTGTGGGAAATATTGGCACGGGAACGTTCCCAAGGAAATCGACGAGACCTCATGCAACCTCTTCCTCGAGCATACACCAAAAAGTCAGACAAAGCGCTGTATGATACTGATTTGGACGAAGAAATACGGGAGCTCGCTGCCGTCAAAACTGCGTTGTACACACGGATTGAAGCTGCTGTAGGACGGATATCAGGAAGAGAAGGATGGAAGAGCGAAAGAGAAGCTATATTGTGAGCTGATTTCCTCAGATAGGTTGGAATAAGCAAGAGAGTCACTAGATGTTGCCATTTTTGCCGCGCTACATTCTTATCAGTATATATTTGTACTCTTGAACTGCGTATTGTAGGCGAAGAGGCAGTGTACTTCGTGGTAAGCTAACGGAAGCCCGCGGTTTCAGACATCTTATGGGCATCCTCGTGAATGCGAATCATGCTGCATACCAGTCTTCTGATTATTAATCGAACGTGCTTGCGACACTCAGGTTGCAATAAAATTAAGTCTGTAAAACTTTTATGAGGCACACCGGTCCTTCGATTCTAATTAGAGATTGCAGATATGTAAGAGCACAGTTTCACAAGCAAATGATATGTTTCTACTCTTCTTCCTCGCCAATTCGCCCGTTTTATCAGGAGTTCGTGAGGGACTACCCGGCGGAAGCTGGGTCCATGGTTCGAGTGGGAGATCAACTTGCTGCCTTTGGCAAGGAAGTCCGCAAGCTCGAAAACGAATTTTCCACAGTGGTCTTCATTGTCCTCCTTCAGTCATAATATATTTATTTCTTCCCATAGCCGCAACTTGATGTATATCATACATATCCTAGTAGACATTCAACATCCGATGTAGAATACTCTCCAGTATCGCATGTATATCAAATTCTTTAAGAGCGATGTAGTTCGCGGCATGTTCATACTTGAATTTCACCATCACAAATGTCCAATACTCATATTAAATTATCGTTAGAAACAATAGGTCAACATCGACAAACATAAAGTCAAGGGGCCAATTCCTTATATTTCTATCCCCTTAAACATCCGTCCTGCAAAGTTTCTCGAAAAAACAAGCTGAAAGAGCCAATCCGAATCGTCATTGTCCAATTCGCGTCCGCTTTCGACGCATGATGCTTCGATTTCGTTTTTAGATGTTCCATAAAAGCGTTATTAATCTCATAATTCTACCATGAATTCGGTGGTAAAGAAGGAGTATTTCCAGAAGGTTTTATATCCCCTACTGTCGCGATAAGTTTTCACTGCAATCCTCTTTGTACTTCGAAAGAAAGTACTGCAAGGCTTTTTGTCAAGTCAAAAAGAGGAAAAAATGCGAGCTTTCGTCTACTAGAGTCGGCTTACAAATTTACTATTGCGGGATAAACAAAGTACTGTAGCAGTGATTGAGAAAAAGAGAGGTAGACATGTAAAGTTGCAACCGAGATGCAGACTAAGATTACTACTCATGGTTAAGAGAAATCGTTTCTTTCCTATACAACGAATTACTTCAATGTTCCGTACAGCTAAAGGTGACAGTGTATGCGTCAAAACTATACGACGTGTCTGTCACGATAATGGCGTGAGGAACTACAGTGCTGTATCCAAACCATACTTGACAAGCAATCATATTGCATCCAGACTAAAATGGGCAGTATCAAGAAGAAATTGACCGCATTCAGATTAGGCTAATGTAATGTTCAGTGATGAGTCGTCATTTACTGTCCGTCCTACGAATTTACGTGCACCTGTGTGGAGGAAGGAAGCAACTAGATACGATACTGCTAATCTCGTTCCTACTTTCAAGTCTGGTTACGTATCTTTGTCTTTATGGGGAGGATTCTCTATGTATGGACGCACACCGTTGGTGCATATTGAAGGTAATTTGAATCAAGTGAAATAACGAGGAATACTAGAAGACTACGAAATATCGTTTGTAGCTCAATATCATGGAGACTTACGTAAGTTTATCTACCAGCAAGACGGCTGTGGTCCACACCATGCTAAATCTATTATTGGATTTTCGGACGCAAAAGGTATTGAAATGCTCCCGTAGCCTGCCCAGAGTCCAGATCTTAATCCAATAGAACACGTATGGGCAGTATGGAAGAGGCAACTACGTCAACATGGTACTTATCCATCGAATTCGGATGAACTCTTTTCCAAGTTGTGTACTACTTGGAATGCAATAACAGATGAATATTTTTCTACCTTAGTGCACTCTGTGCCACGTAAGGTGGCTGCAGTAATCAAAAATGAGAGTAGCTCTACCAAGAACTAGTGCAATGATTTTACGCAAATGATCGTTAAATACTTCACACTACCGTTATAAATGTTCCCGCTTTTTTCTTCAATTATGGTTGTTCTATCTTTTTGTCCACCTACTGTACCGTTCAGTAGTTCCCATTCGCCTCACAAATCGATCAATCCAGAAAATGACTAGTCCTTACGCAGCTACCCTTTGTTGCGGGAGGCAGGAATATTGAACGCATAGGTTCAGGAAGAAATCAGCCCTCAATAACTACTGTGCCTGTGAGAGTTTTAATAGCCCCATTCTCTCAAATATTGCTTGAAACTGTAGTCTAGAACAGAACTTCAAGTGTCCTTGAAAAATCGGAGATTCTTCGTATGTATCCAACGCAAAGATGAAGCAACAAGGTGATGCAACGCAATCTCGCGGCATGCTCAGTTTAGGTGATGGATTGCCTCCGTACGCTACCCTTATCAAAGATGGAACCGCATGGTATGTCGCTAAAAACAGACTTCAACTTCTGTTTGGTACGTCATGCTTTATCGCCGTTAGAGCACAGGGTCGTTCTAAGTGGCGGTCTCGGGTACGCGAATGGTTCTGGATGTCGTAGATAGAATGGAATCACCCTTGCTAATTATGCCATACTGAAGGCTTCGCCCCTACGCAAACTGTCTGGGATGACGTAATGCAATCCTCTTCTTTGTTCGATTTTCTACAGACACTTTACTACATGAATGTCATAACGGAATGCCAATTATTCTGCTAAAGCACATCAGCGTACTTGATAGTAAAATTCGATTGTCAGCTTTCGATTCGCCCCATGAACCATAGGGTAACTTGAATCTACTTCCAAGTGTTGATGTACTAAATGGGTACCATGAAATTAGGTCCATGACCTATATATTTTTTGATACAAATTTTCTTCTTCAAAACTGTATGTAATCCATAGCATGTAAATTTTAGCCTACTCTGCGCTCGGAAGTCCCGAATTTCGTTGCTGAGCTAAAATATGAAAAAAACCATCACATATTTTGTAATGAGAATAGTACGCGTTCTCTATAGACTGCAATTCAATGTATAATTAACTTTGGTAGTCTGCTTATCTCACTTTGGGAGTAGATATTTATGATCAGATATATTTTTATTTTGAAGCGCAAAACTTTGGCAATTGCAGTCAAATTCCTTTAAGTGTTCGAGGTCAGTAGCAACGGCCAGAGAATAGTAGCATAATATTTTACAATAAAAGTTTATCTGCTCGCAAAAATGAAAAATTAGTAGATATTTCTTCATATATTTAAAGAGAATGATATTTTTCATGCGATTTTTGATCTGCAAATCGAAAGCAAATGGAGCTCCATCATAAAAATTAAATATACGGGGTGTTCAAAAAATAACCGCCGTTTTTGAAATGCATGTTTCTTCTCTTTATCTTTAGTTCTTGCAGACGATTGGAGTATGCCAAGATATAGAACTCAATAGGCAATACATAAAGTGGTCTAGTTAGCCATCTGGTCTTTTTCGTTCTCTTTAAATAAAATATGAACGAAATTTCATTTTTCCAGAATTTTTTGAAACAAATTTGGTTTTATGTTTCTACTAGTTTTGATTCAAGTGCGCGGCAGTACTTTGAAATTCAATCACTCGCAAAACTCACATTTAATAATGCTATACGTGGTTTTTTGCTCTTTATTCACTGTATTGTAGAATCACGAGCCTTTTTGTAAATCTAAATTTTGCGTCGATACTCCGAATTTGTAGTGAAGGCGATTCTGTAGTATTAAGAAGTGAACTAGAAATTTACTTTCGAACTAATTTGGAACAAGATAAATATGCTTTATATGAAATACTATTTGTAGATCTATGCCAGACGCTACGGTATTATTAAACCAATATTTCTTCATTTTGGCACTCCTTCCGTATTTAAGCGGTCAACAATTGATGAAGACTTCTTCAATGAAGTCGTTCCTCAGAATATCTTCCAATTTGTGTAATGAACTTTCTCACCAATTTTCAAGAATTAAGATAAATACATTCAGAAGTCATCTAAGTTTTTCTACCTGAAAAATGCAGAAGGTCAGTTTTCGAAAATGTGCAATTTTCGTTATTCTTTTATAAAACGAAAACGAAATAAGAACTCTTAAGGTATTGTCGCCCTATACATGCACAATTATCTTCTCCATATGTTGCACAGGAGAACGTTCTGCTATCAACTCACAGCAAGAAATAAGAAGCAATTGAAAAACCGCCGTTTTTCAATTGCTTCTTATTTCTTGCTGT
>JAAUYH010120514.1_pt1 | contig 16099 bp, 13 predicted proteins | sample 7278061 | NCBI WGS metagenome assembly JAAUYH01 (sample SAMN14350203, study PRJNA611818) | marine sediment metagenome | isolation source: surface marine sediment (0.6m) | place: French Polynesia: Moorea | collected 2018-08 | reverse complement strand
CGATCGCTGAGCGCACCCACCTGGTTTTCGCTCGCGCTTCCAAATTCGTTGAGACGCTCGAAGCCGGCCACAAGCTTTTCAACCTGCTCCTGCGCGATGCGGCCTGCGTTGCCGACCTGGTTGGAAACATCGCGGGCGGAATTGGCGACAACAGGCAAATCGTCGCGAAGTCGCGTCATATTGCCCAGAGCCGTTTCGCTGGTGCTGCCGATCCTATCAACCTGCGCACCGTTGTCCCTGATCAGTTTCTGCAATTCGTCGGCGTGGGTCGAAATGCGTTCGCTCGCGATCCGACCTAGCGACTCCAGTTCCCGAGATTGTGAGGCGAGGAACTCACGCGCGAGGCTAAGTTCGCGATTGACGATCGTAAGTCGCTCCTCGAGATGAGCGCTTTCCTGGCTGAGCATTGCAGCCGTCGAGCCAAATCTCGCAGCCTCCGCACGAGAGTTGCGCAGAAACAACAGGTATCCGACCCCGACCAGCAGGACCGGGATCGACCAATCGATGAACCAACGCACCCATTCGGAAGGAGCAGATGTGGCGGCAGATCCGAGTTCCGCCCGCATCGCCCAGCCAAATGCACCAGACCACGCGACAATCGCTGCAACCGCGATCGCAACCGACAGCCAAGCCTTCTCTGGCTGAGCCGTTTCTTCGTATTCCTCGAGGTTTAGTTCATCCTCTTCATAACCGATCACGGTTTCTGCCAAAGACGCTTCGGACGATGAGGGCTGGCCTGCTTCGGGATCGGCGGCGGTCTCGGCGCCAATTCCGTCGGCTGCATCCTCGGCGATTTCGTCGCCAATGGCGCGAATATGATTTCCTCCGGTCATGCCCTACTAAATACCACAGCCCGGCAAAGGATAAACCCCGCTTTAACCCCAATGCACCTAAATGCGTCGACATGGTCTATGAAGCAGGAGCACTCGACGCCACTTTGGCGGCCGCAGCGGGCGATGACGCCGCACTCATGCGCGAATTACGCGTGGCCTTCGTCGATAGCGCGTCGAAACAGCTGGATTTGCTGAAACGTTCGCGCTGCGACGGCAATTGGAATGTCGCGGCTATGCGACTCAAGGGCCTGGCAGCAAGCTTTCACGCCGAGGACCTCCTGAACGCCGCCGAACTCGCTCTGGAGGCTGCACCGGGAGAACCGGCCGCGATCCGCGAAATTGAGCACGTGCTGGATCGGTTCTCGGGAAACCGTCCCTAATCGACCCATCATTGCGGTGAAATCCGGCATAGGCCCGATACGTAGGGCGGGCACGCCTTGATAGATCGACCGACAGGTCACTAGGTTCTCCTCCATTGGGGAGAACCAAAGTTGCGAACTGCATTGCTGGCCGCGATGAAGCGAACGGGGGACGGATTGCTCCGCGCACATTTGTCGCTGGCGGGGCGAAGCGTGCTCGGATGGCAGATCGACCTGGCGAAGCGGTTGGGCTGCGAGCGAATTGTCTGTGTTTCCGAAGCGCCGGACCCGGAAATGCTCACTTTGCAGCAGGAAACCGAAGCGCTCGGGCTTGAATTCCATTTCGTTCGCGGCGTTTCTCAGTTTGTGGTTCTCCTCCGATCCGGCGACGATCTGTTCGTGATCCAGGATGGCCTCGTCCTCGATCCGGAATTTGCAGCGAGCTTGATCGGAACGGGCAATTCCATGGCGAAGGGTGTTTTCGCGAGCGATCCAGCAGAGGAAATGGTCGCATCCCACCCCGACGATTTCGAAAGAATCGATGCCGGACGTTCCTGGGCAGGAGTTCTCGCGATGGATGCGGGCGCGGCCCAGAGACTAACGGACTCTCCGGCGGACTGCGATCCAATATCGATGCTGTTGCGCATAGCGCTACAATCGGGCGTCCCTTCGATCGATATGGGGCACTCCAACTTTCGAGACCGAAACATCCTGCTCGCCAGTTCCCCAGAGACACTTTCACGCCATCAAAAACGCGTGATCGCGCGCCATGCGGAAACTCTCGAATGGACGGGGCCACTCAGGGCCTGCGCTCTCAAGGTCGGAAGCCATCCTGAATTCGGTCCCTCCAACCGCGGCATTTGGGTAAGCGGCGGAATTGGCAGTTCGCTACTGGTGCTCGGAACTTTCCTCGCATTTTCAGGGTTCGGCGCCGCGGGGTTGGGAATCTCCGCTGTTGGATCTCTTGCGGGATCGGCAGCAGTCTCGTCGTTCAACCTGCGCAGGTCGCTTTTCAAACAGGCCAGGGCAAGTGTGTTCCCCAATGCCCTGAAAAACCTGATGGAGATCATTCCACCGCTCGCCGTGATAGGCGCGCTTGCGCCGACACTGGAGCGCGTGGAAGTCTTGGTGTTGCCGATCCTTGTGTTCGGATTGGTGGCGCTCGCCGCTCGAGACGGATCCGCAAAGTCGCGCGCATTCTGGTCCGATCGGCCGTTGCAACTCACCGTGTTGGCGATTGCCTCTCTCTGGGGCGCTCTGCCGGAAGCGCTGTCACTGCTTGGTCTTGGAGCGCTTGGCCATAAATTGCTGCGATTGCGAACGAATTGAGCTAACGACGCCTTAACCATAGGGGTGTATGGGGGCGTGATGGGTGATTTGGCGAACGACAAAGCATCGGCCGAAAAGGGTGGAACCGACAAGGTTTCCCAGATGGCGGATCACGTCGAAATCACGCTGAAGCAGGCATTGGCGGTCGAGGACAGGGCTCTGGGCGGAGTCTCTCCCGTCATTTCGCATTTGCTGGCGAGCACAGGCCATTCGCTCGTAAGCGACGAGATCGTTGCCAGGCTCAGAGGCATGATGGCGGATCTGAGCGACCAAATCGTCTCCGCCTCTTTCAAACAATCCGGTGCGGGCATGCAATCCCTCTCGGATCGCTTCGCGGATCAGTTGAGCGGGGAAAGTGCTCTCCTCAGCCACTGCTACGCGCTCGCCATGGAAGGGCATTTGACAGATCTGATTGCAAGAAGGTCCAGAATAGACCCGGTGCTTACCCCGTTGGCACAGGAATTGGTGGCGTCCGACGAACCGGCGATTGCCGAAATGGCCATGGGCTTTTTGGCGGCGCAAGCCCGCTTCCTGCAGCACCAGTTGCGGATGCAGATGCCGCTGTTGGAGCTGCCGGCCGAACTCTTTCATTCTGTGCTGCGCCGCTGGGAAAATTTCTGCGAGCGTGAAGAAGTCACCCCTCCCATTTCCGCCATTCAAGAACTCAAGAATGCCTTTGACGAGAGTTCTGGGCGTGTGGGACTGTTGGCAAGACTGGTTTCCTCGATGCGTGGCGGAGCCGTTGCGGCGCTCGATCTGGATCATTCAGGTCTGGCTCTGTTCGTCAGCGCCCTCAGTTCGCTGACGCGCCAGCCTCGCGAACTCGCGGTGTTGGCCTGCCACGAGCGGCAGGTTGCGCGTCTGGTGCTGTCGCTTCGGGCAGCCGGGCTCGATGGACATGCGATCGAGCGACAAATGCTCGTGCTTCAGCCTCACGAAAGGGCACCCGCGGGCATTGGCGAGATCTCGCCGCGCAGCGCTCAGAACCTGCTCTTGCGTTCCGATGCGAGCTCCGCTGGATAGGGCGATGGCAATCGATCTCAACCAGACACCGAGAGCGGCCCGGGGGCTGACCGACGGCCGTGACCGTTTGCTGACTGCGGACATGCCTCTAGCCGAGTTGCACGAACGCTGCGGCGGTGTGGTTCCCGGGACCGTGGCGATCCCCGAGTTGCTTGCTCTCGTGCGCCACAGCCGCAAGCTCGGACTTCGCATTGCACGGGAGTTCTCCGCATTCGACGGCGAAGAAGTGGTCTCGGGATTTGCCCGTGTACGCCCCCTTTCCGACGAAGACGGAGGTGGCTGCGAAGTCGTGATCGAGAACTGGCAGCGTGACCCGCAGCCGAAGGACGACGCAAACAAGCTGGCCGGGCGGCTCGACGATATCGACCGGGCCAGCGCCGAGATTTCGGCGCGGCTCGATTCGCGGCAACACATGCAAACCCTTACGGCCGATTCGGCGGATTCGGCCGAGCTGTCGGAACACTTTCGGGCAGATCCCGGTAAGAAATGGTCGAGCTATGTCGACCTTGTCGGGGTTTCTCACCAACAACCCATGCATTGGCGCCTGCTGGACGGGGCCAAATGCAGGTTTGCCGGATCAACGCGCACATGGCGCGTGCGCTTGCTTCCCCTGGGACCGAATGGCGATGCACCTTCTGGCTTCGAGTTGTTTCTTGTCGCGCAAGAGCCGTTGGCAGCGGATGGCATGGAGGTCGAAGGCACCAGGGACGGTTTGGCATCCGATCCAGGCATCATCGGCAGTTCACTGACGCCGGTCTTGCGGCAACCGATCGCTCGCATCATCGCCAACGCCGAAACGATCCGGTCGAAACTCGCCGGCCCATTGCGCAACGAATACAGCGAATACGCCGGCAACATCGCTTCTGCCGGCAAACACCTGTCGGCCATGCTGGAAGACCTGCGCGATCTTGAAGCTGTCGAGTCACCCGACTTCTCGATTGCCCGGGAAAGGGTTGATCTCGGCGATGCGGCGCGCCGTGCTGCCGGGATACTCGGGGTCCGCGCGCAAGATCGGCGGATCAAGATCGCGTTGCCTGCAGATGTTCGGAATTGCGTGGTTGTCGGAGAATTCCGACGTGTCCTGCAGATCCTGATCAATCTGATCGGCAATGCGATTGCCTACTCGCCCGAAGGCAGTTCGGTCGAAGTCCTTCTCGAGCCGCGTCTCGATCACACGATCGATTTGAAGGTCGTCGACGAAGGACCGGGCGTCGATCCGCACCAGGCAAGTGCCGTATTCGACAAGTTCGAGAGGCTCGGAAGAGACAATGACGGCGGATCGGGGTTGGGCCTCTACATCTCGCGCAAACTGGCCCGCGCCATGGGTGGCGAGCTCTCGCTGAACACAGGGCGCGAGGTCGGGGCCGAATTTTTGCTGACGCTTCCCAAAGCAGGCTGATCGCCCTCGCAGGATTGAGGCAGCGGCGTCTCGATCCAGCCAGAATTCGTCGATCCCATTGGGAATGGAGCGACCTGCCTCGCCGTATTGGCGTGAGTAGCCGCTCCGCCCATTGGTCTACCGTAACTTCGGTTAGCGATCGCCAACCGGAACGTAATCGCGCTGCGTCGGCCCGGTATAAAGCTGGCGTGGGCGACCAATGACCTGGCCCGGATCGGAAATCATCTCGTTCCATTGTGCGACCCAACCAACCGTGCGGGCGAGAGCGAACAATGCGGTGAACATCGTGGTCGGGAACCCGACCGAAGACAGGATGATACCGGAATAGAAATCGACGTTCGGGAACAGCTTTTTCTCTTTGAAATAGTCGTCGTTGAGAGCGATCTCTTCCAGCTGTAGCGCCACCTCGAACACCGGGTCGGTGGTCTTGAGAGCTTCGAACACTTCGCGCAGCGTCTGCTGCATCACCGTCGCGCGCGGATCGTAGTTCTTGTAGACACGGTGGCCGAAGCCCATCAGGCGGAACGGATCGTTCTTGTCCTTCGCGCGCTCGATATAGTGCGGGATACGGTCGGGCGTGCCGATTTCCTGAAGCATATTGAGCGCGGCTTCGTTGGCGCCGCCATGCGCCGGACCCCACAGGCAGGCGATGCCCGCAGCGATACAGGCAAACGGGTTCGCACCCGAAGAACCGGCGAGGCGTACGGTCGAAGTCGAAGCATTCTGCTCGTGGTCGGCGTGAAGGATGAAGATCCGATCCATCGCCTTTTCGATGGCTGGATGAATCTCGTATTCCTCGGCCGGCACGCCGAAGGTCATACGCAGGAAGTTGCCGGTGTAGCTCAACGAGTTGTCGGGATACATGAATGGCTGACCTACGGCATATTTGTAAGCCATTGCCGCAATCGTCGGCATCTTGGCGATCAGGCGGTGAGACGAAATCTTGCGATGCTCGGGATCGGCGATGTCGGTGCTGTCGTGATAGAATGCGGACAGGGCGCCGACCACGCCGCACATGATCGCCATCGGGTGCGCATCCCGGCGAAACCCGCTGTAGAACGTCATCAATTGCTCGTGAAGCATGGTGTGGCGCGTTATCGTGTAGGTGAACTCGTCAAGCTCGTCCTGGCTCGGAAGTTCGCCATTGAGCAGCAGGTAGCTGACTTCCATGAAGCTGGAATTTTCTGCCAGTTGTCCGATCGGGTAACCGCGATGGAGCAGTACGCCTTCATTGCCGTCGATATAGGTTAGGGCGCTTTCGCAGCTGGCAGTCGACTTATAGCCCGGGTCGAAGGTAAAGGCGCCGGTCGCGCCATACAGCTTGCGAATATCGACAACGTCGGGCCCGGTGCTTCCTTCAAGTACGGGAAACTCGTGCGTTTCGCCTCCGAGCTCGAGTTTGGCGTGCTTGTCTGCCACAAGGGGTCTCCTGTCCTATTCTTGCCCGGTTCAGCTCGCTGCGGCCTGCGCGTCGAGCCGTGCAAGGGCTTCATCCCGTCCCAGAAGGACCAGAACATCGAAAATGCCGGGCGATGTTGTCGTCCCGGTGAGTGCTGCGCGCATCGGCTGCGCGAGCTTGCCGAGACCCAATCCCAAGTCTTCGGCGAGCGACTTCGTACTGGCTTCGAGCGCTTCAATTGTCCAGCTATTTTCCTGTCCGAAACGCTCCGAAACCAGGGCTAGACGCTTCCGCCCTTCATCATCGAGCAGTTTTGTGGCCTTTTCAGTCATTGCAAGCGGACGCTCGGCGAACAGAAACCCTGCTCCTTCAACAAGTTCCCCAAGGTTCTTGGCGCGCATTTTCAAAACTGGAAGGGCCTTCGCCAGAAGATCCGGATCGGCGCCGTGCGGGAGCTTCGGCAGCATCAATTCGACCAAAGTCTGATCGTCCGCGGCGCGGATGTAATGACCGTTCAGGTTCTCCAACTTCTTAAGGTCGAAACGCGACGGGCTCTTGCCGACCCCATCAAGGTCGAACAGTTCGATCGCCTCTTCGCGAGTGATCTCTTCGCGGTCGCCGTATCCCCAACCGAGCCGCAACAGATAATTGAAGAGCGCGTCGGGAAGGATCCCGTGTTCATCGCGATAGTCGCCAACGGCAGGTGCGCCGTGGCGCTTGGAGAATTTCGCTCCATCCGAACCATGGATCAAGGGGACGTGAGCGTATGTCGGCTCGGGCCAGTTTCCCTCGATGGCATCCATGGCGCGATAGATTGGCAATTGACGGAACGCGTTGTTGAGATGATCGTCCCCTCGAATGACATGGGTGACCCCCATGTCGTGATCGTCGACAACCACGGCGAGCATATAGGTGGGCGTTCCGTCGGCGCGCAGGATTACATAGTCGTCGATTTCCTCGTTCTTGACCGACACTTCGCCCTGGACTGCGTCTGGAATGGTCGCCTCGCCTTCGGTCGGCGTCTTTAGTCTCACGGCAAAAGGTGCACCTTCGGGCGCTTCGGACGGATCGCGATCGCGCCAGCGGCCATCATATCGCATCGGCTGCTTGTTGGCGCGTTGCTCGGCGCGCATTTCTTCCAGTTCTTCGGGGGTCGCGAAACATTTGTAGGCGTGGCCGGCTTCAAGCAGCTTGCGCGCAACTTCGGCGTGGCGCTCGGCTCGCTGCGATTGGTAGGTCGGCGGCTCATCGTAATCGAGACCGAGCCAATCGAGCCCGTCCAGTATTGCATCGATGGCGTCCTGCGTCGATCGCTTCTTGTCGGTGTCCTCGATCCGCAAAAGCGCCTTACCGCCATGATGCCTGGCATAAAGCCAATTGAACAAAGCCGTACGAGCGCCGCCGATATGGAGAAATCCGGTGGGCGAGGGGGCGAAGCGCGTAACGACCACATTTGCTTCGCTGGCCGAATTTGAGCCGCTTTCGCTTGCCATAAGCCACTAATTCCTTTTCACTTTGAGTCTGGTCCTTGTGAAGAAGGTCCAGGGGGAATCCAATGCGTGATGCGCCGATCATACCGATGGGAGAAGGGGCCGAAAACGGCTCCGACAGCGGCGGTGGTGCGGCCCGTAAATCTGCAAGGCGCGCTTGGCAATGGGGGCGAGGTCGCAGCAGCTGCGACGCAGAGGCCACCGGGCTGCTTCTCGATCGCGTGGAACGATTCCTGGCACAAGCCGGATTCGACCGCGCACCTTGGCTGGCTGCGGTCTTCGCAGGCGGAATTCTCGCCTGGTTTGCGCTGAAGACGCCGTGGCATTGGACCGCAGCGATGGCCTGCGCGACTCTCGCGGCTTTAGGAGCCCTCGCGGTTTGGCGTGGGAACGACAATCGCGTCCATGTTCGACAGGCGCTGGTCGCTTGCAGCGTTGTCTTCGCTGCGGGCATGGCGGTGATATGGGCGCGTTCGGAAATGGTAGGTGCCGAACCGATCGAGCGCCCGATGGTCGAGCGGGTCCAGGGCTATGTCCTGGAACGCGAGGACCAACCGGCGCGAGACCGGATCCGGCTTACCCTTGCCATTCGCGATGCGGAAGCCGGAGAGAGCCGCAAGATCAGGATCAATGTGCCATTGGCGGAGGTGGACCGCATCAACCGGGCACACGAAACTACGGCAAACCGCCGCGTGTTGTCCGAGGGGGCAATCGTCCGCCTACGCGCGAGGTTGATGCCCCCGGCCAGCCCGATGCTTCCGGGCTCCTACGATTTTGCACGCGCGGCGTGGTTCCAGGGATTGGCAGCGACAGGGAGTCTCATTGGTGAGATCAGGCTCGTCGAACCTCCTCCACCTCGCTCCGGCGGCATTGCAGCGATCCAACGATCGTTATCACAGCACGTCCGGGAACGCGTCGACGGTTCGCCCGGTACGATTGCCGCCGCCTTCGCCAGCGGCGATCGAGGGGCGATCGCGGAGGCGGACGAAGATGCGATGCGCGATGCCGGTCTCACGCACCTCCTTGCCATCAGCGGGTTGCACGTGAGCGCGGTCATCGCCGCAGCCTACTTCGTGACGCTCAAGCTGCTTGCGCTGATTCCCGCATTGGCCCTCAGGGTTCGCTTGCCCATTGCCGCGGCGGCGGTGGGCGCATTCGCGGGCATCGGCTACACCTTGTTGACCGGAGCCGAGGTGCCGACCGTCCGCAGCTGCGCGGCAGCGATGCTGGTTTTGATCGCCTTGGCATTGGGTCGCGACGCGCTATCGCTCAGGATGGTGGCGGTTGCAGCCATATTCGTCCTGTTGCTGTGGCCCGAAAGCGTGGTTGGGCCGAGCTTCCAGATGAGCTTTTCTGCGGTCCTCGCAATCGTTGCACTGCACACCAGCAAGCCGGTCAAGGCGTTCCTGGCACCTCGCGACGAAAGTTTGGTCGCGCGCTGGGGAAGAAGGGTGACGATGCTGTTCGTCACGGGATTGGTGATCGAAATCGCGCTGATGCCAATCGTCCTGTTTCACTTCCACCGGGCCGGTGTCTACGGCGCGTTTGCCAACGTGTTCGCCATTCCGCTGGTGACCTTCATCTCGATGCCGTTGATCGCCCTTGCGTTGGCACTCGATACGATCGGGCTGGGCGGTCCGGTTTGGTGGCTGGTCGGCGCCTCGCTCGATGCATTGCTTGGCATAGCGCATTTCACTTCGGATCAGCCCGGCGCGGTAAAGCTGATGCCGCAGATGGACCGGATCACCGTCGCGCTGTTTGCCATCGGGGGATTGTGGCTGGCGCTGTGGAACGGGCGGGCAAGACTGCTGGGCCTGATTCCCGCTGCTATCGCCACTGGGATGCTGGTCGCAACACCAATTCCCGACGTCCTGATCGGGCGCGAGGGTCGGCATGTCGGCATAACCGTCGATGACGGCGCCGGCGGCAAACGGTTGTTGTCGCTGCGCGATACCCGCTCCGCCTATGCCCGAGACAACCTCCTGGAGTTGGCCAGCGTAACGAGCGATCCAATTCCGATTGCGGACTGGCCCGGAGCCAATTGTTCCTCCGAATTCTGTCTCATGGAAATCCAAAGGGGCGGGCGCCCATGGACGCTGCTTCTCGCTCGCAATCGCGATCTGGTAGAGGAACGAGCCTTGGCCGCAGCCTGCGAGCGCGCCGACATTGTCGTTGCCGACCGCTATTTGCCGCGAAGTTGCAAGCCCCTGTGGCTAAAGGCCGACAGAAGGCTGCTGGGGCGTAGCGGCGGACTGGCACTGAATCTCGAAGACGAAACGATCGACCAGGTAGCCTCGCGGCAAGGGCGACATGGCTGGTGGCGCGGAGCGGCGGATTAGGAACGCCCCGCGCCAACCCTATCAGTGGTAGCGCCGGAGCAAGCCGGCCAGCCTGCCCTGGACCTGAACCTCGTTCGGCCCGTAAACCTGCGGATCGTAGGCCGCATTTGCCGGATCGAGCCGCACGTTGCCGCCATCCTTGTGGAGATATTTGAGCGTCGCTTCTTCGCCGCGAACCAAGGCCACGACGATTTCACCGTCGCGGGCTGTATCCGTCCGGCGAACCAGAGCGAAATCGCCGTCGAAAATCCCCGCTTCGATCATTGAATCTCCGGACACTTCGAGCGCATAATGCTCTCCGGGTCCGAGCAAGGCTGCAGGAACGGGCAAGGAATTCTGCCCTTCGAGCGCTTCGATCGGGGCACCGGCGGCGATCCGCCCGTGAAGCGGTATCTCGATGACATCGTTTGCCGGCTCGGGTGCGGGGCGAGACGATGCGGTGCCAACCGCGGCTATCGCATCTTTTGCAGCGAGCGTCGCCCGAGGTGCCGGGGTCGCATCTTCAGGCATCTTTATTACCTCGAGCGCGCGGGCGCGATTGGGCAAGCGGCGGATGAAGCCGCGTTCCTCAAGCGCCGAGATCAGGCGGTGGACCCCCGACTTGCTCTTCAAGTCGAGCGCATCCTTCATTTCCTCGAAGCTGGGGGAAATGCCGGTCTCCTCCAACCTGTGCTGGATAAAACGGATCAATTCGTGCTGCTTGGCTGTCAGCATAGAAACCTCCCTCGGGCGAAAGGACTTGCGAATGTATCTCCGCAGCTCCCGTCACACAGGATCAAATCAGACGTGCTGCAAGAGGCACCGCGTCAGCGGGAACGAGGTGCATAGCTCGCACTGTTTCGCCCGCCAATATGGTGAACGAATGAAGAACAAGTAGGCAACTCGTTTCGTCAAGTCAAGGCAGTGAGGACAGCGAAGTCCCGGAATTCAGCCGTTCTGGAGGTTGTAGACAGCCACTTTCTTCCCAGCACGTACCGACGGTGCCCCAGTGGGCCGGTCTATCAGGGAGTTTGCCGAGGCCAGCGCTTCAAGCGCGCTTGAATCTTGAGATGCCGCAAGCCTCACTTTGCGACCGTCGCTGACAGCGCGCAGGAATTCGCGGCGTCGCCCCACTTCTGGCAGGTCGTGTGTCACTTCCAGCATCTGCGATTGGGGCAGGGGATTAGGGTCGCCCATGGCCGCACGCACCAAAGGCAGGCCGAAGAGGAAGCAGGTAACAAAGCTCGATACGGGGTTGCCGGGGAGGCCGAGTATTACCTGCCGCCCCAGCTCGCTTTCCCTTGTCGCGACCAACAACGGTTTCCCAGGTTTGATCGCCACTTTCCAGAAGTCGATCTTGGCCCCGCATTCCGTGAGCGCCTTTTGGACGAGATCGTGGTCGCCGACCGATGCGCCGCCGGACGTGATCAGGATATCGCTGCCTTTGGCCTTTTCGAGCGCGGCTGCAAGCGATTCCAGATCGTCGGGCACAGGTCCGAGGGCACCCACCCTACCGACATAGGGATGAAGCATGGCGCCGATCATGGGACCGTTGCTCGCCGGAATCTGGTGAAGTCCACACGGCTGCCCCGGCGCTACGAGTTCATCCCCGCTGTCGAGGACTGCGACCGAGGGTGGCTCGACAATCGGAAGGCTTTGCTGCCCCGAAGAGATGGCGAGCGCGACAACGGCCGGGGTAACCAGCGTACCCTTCGTCAGAACCATATCGCCGCACGCGAAATCGAAACCGGCCCTACGGATATGCCGCCCGGCCGGTGGGAGCTCAGACGCCGCAATTGAAGCGCCCGAGACCTGCGCATTCTCCTGGATCAGCACGCGATCGGCGCCGCTCGGAATATGGGCACCGGTTGATATCCTTACGCACTGACCGGGTCCCAATTGCGCGGCGAAAGGGCTCCCGGCGCGACTCTCCCCGACCAAGTGCCATGGACCCTCGCCGGGCGCGATCGCATATCCATCCATCGCAGAGAGATCCGCTGGCGGTTGGGTACGCTTGGCGACAACGTCCTCCGCGAGATAGCGATGCGGAGCCGAAGATCCCAAACTCATCCTGCTGGTCGGACGTTTGGGGGCCAACGCCAACAGTCGTTCCTGAGCCTCTTCGAGGCCGAGCATCCGGCTCATGCAGGCGCTTTCCAATGGCCCGACTTGCCGCCGCGTTTCTCGATCAAGCGCACGTCGCCAATGACCATGGCTTTATCGATAGCCTTGGCCATGTCGTAGATTGTGAGCAAGGCTGTTGAGGCTGCGACCATGGCTTCCATCTCGACCCCCGTTTTGCCAGTCAGCGACGCGGTCGCGGTGGCGCGAACGGCGTCCGGCTCGAATGAGAATTCTATGGTGATCGATTCGAGCCCAAGCGGATGGCATAGCGGGATCAGCTCGCCTGTGCGCTTGGCAGCCATGATTCCGGCAATCCGCGCTGTGCCCAGAACATCGCCCTTCGGCGCATCGCCGGCCCTGATTGCGTCAATACAGGCTGTGCTCATCGTGATCCGGCCCGAAGCGACAGCCACCCGCTCGGTCTCGGCCTTGCCGCCGACATCCACCATACGCGCGGTCCCGTCTTCGCCGATATGCGTCAAATCGTTCATTTCCAGACCTTTAGTCGAGACATGGACCGCTTGTTACACGGTCCTGGCGCAAAAATCCCGGTGTCACATGAATCGGGCGACAAGCGAAGCGGTATTCTGAACTGCCGTCTGAACGTCATGCATGTGTGTTGCCACACGATCGGCCTGTAGGACAGGTTTCTATCCTGCCAGGAGTGTGCGCGTCGCCTGAGCAACATCGGTAGCGCGCATCAGGCTTTCTCCCACCAGAAACGCCCTGACGCCCGAACGTGCGAGGCGGCGACAATCGGCATATGTGGCAATACCACTTTCACCGACCAGCAGAGCGTCTTCCGGTGCCAATGGGGCAAGGCGTTCGGTCGTGGATAGCGAAGTGGTGAAAGTCTTGAGGTCGCGATTGTTTACTCCGATCAAGCGCGACTTCAGGTGTTTCGCCGCCCGTTCGAGTTCTACCTCGTCGTGAACCTCGACCAGAACGTCCATTGATTGCCCTATCGCCGCGGCTTCAATGTCCTTCATGGCATCGTCTTCAAGCGCTGCGACAATGATCAGGATCGCGTCGGCACCGATCGCGCGCGCTTCGAGGCATTGCCAAGGGTCCACCATGAAATCCTTCCTCAGGACCGGCAGGGCGCAGGCGGCGCGGGCTTCGACGAGGTACTGCTCATGCCCTTGAAAGTAAGGTGCATCGGTCAGCACGGAGAGGCACGTCGCTCCGCCCGCTTCGTAGTCGCGTGCGTGATCGGCGGGACGAAAGTCGACGCGAATCAATCCCTTGGAGGGACTTGCCCTCTTGATTTCGGCGATCAGGCCGAAACCGCTCTCACTCGCTTGGCGAAGTGCCCGTTCGAACCCGCGTGGCTGCGACTGCTCTAGCGCGAGCTCCGTCAACGCGCTGACGCTGGTTGCGCCCTTGCGCATTGCCACTTCTTCGCGCTTGTTGGCACAGATTTCTTCGAGCTTGTTCATCGCTTCAGACCGACATCTCGATCCATTTTTCCAGCAATTGCCTGGCGCGCCCGGAATCGATTGCTTCACCGGCCATGGCTGCCCGCTCGGGCCATTCGGTGCCCTTGTCCGCAACGGCAAGCGCACCCGCCGAATTGAACAGAACGGCATCGCGATAGGGACCGGGAGCACCCATTAGAAGCGCTTTCAGTGCAGCAGCATTGTGCGTAGCATCGTCCCCGCGAATGGCTTCGATCGGAGCAATGGGTATTTCCGCGTCGAAAGGATGCAGGCGATGCATTTCAAAGGTGTTGCCGATTACCAGCGCTGTTTCGTTGCCGCCTGCCAGGCTCAGCTCGTCCAGCCCTTCGTCTCCCGACACAATCAGCGATCGTCCGGTTCCCAGCTTGGCCATCGCTCCTGCATAGATCGGCACGTAAGCCGGTCGCGCAATGCCGATCAGCTGGCTTCTCACTCCTGCAGGGTTGGACAGCGGACCCATCAGATTGAAAATGGTCCGCCGGCCGATCCGTTTGCGAATGGGCTGGATGCGACCCATCGCCGGATGGTGGTTCTTCGCGAACAGGAAGCATATTCCAAGCTCGTCCAACGTCCTTTCCGCCGTGCGACCGGCTGCATCCATGTCGAGCCCCAGCGCTTCCAGCGTGTCGGCTGCGCCGGCCTTGGAGGAAGCGGCGCGGTTCCCGTGCTTGGCGACGGGCACCCCGCACGCTGCGACGACGAGGCTCACAGCTGTCGAGACGTTGAGCGTATGGTGGCCATCGCCACCCGTCCCGCAAACGTCGATCGAGTCGTCCGGTGCCGAAATCGGGATCAAGCGAGCCCGCAGCGCCCGTGCTGCCCCGGCAATCTCTTCGGAAGTCTCGCCGCGATCGGATAGCGCTACGAGAAACCGTTCGATTTCTTCCTCGCTGGTCTCGCCATCGAGCAGGGCTCCAAACGCGGTTTCGGCTTCGGTTTCGCCCAGCGGCGTAGCGACGTCGGGAAGAGTGGTCATGCCGTCAGCCTTTCGGGCAGTTGCGCATCGATGCCGCAGATTCGGAGGAAGTTGGCAAGCAGGGCGTGACCATGCTCGGTGGCGATGCTTTCCGGATGGAATTGCACTCCATGGAGGGGAAGGCTCACGTGGCGATATCCCATGACGCTGGGATGATCGCTGCCGGGCGTTTCCGCATGAGCGTTGGCGAGCAGGCTTTGCGGCGCATTTACCACTTCGAGACTGTGATAACGCGTCGCCGTAAAGGGGGAAGGCAGGTCGGCGAAAACTCCGGTCCCATCGTGAGATACCGGCGACGTCTTGCCATGCATCAATCCGCCGCGAACGACCGTTCCGCCGAAATGCTGGCCGATCGCTTGATGTCCCAGACAGACGCCGAGCAGCGGCTTTTCTGCATCGGCGCATGCCGCCACGAGGTCTAGGCTGATCCCGGCTTCGTTCGGGGTGCAGGGTCCGGGCGAGATCAGGAAACCCGCAGCATTGCTGGCCACTGCCTCGCTGGCTGTGAGCGCATCGTTCCGTTCGACCCGCACTTCGACGCCCAGCTCCATCAGGTAATGGACCAGGTTGAACGTGAAGCTGTCGTAATTGTCGATAACGAGGATCATCCGCCGGCGCTTTCCCGATTTGTCACGACGATCATCGGACCGATCAGGCCGCGGTCGAGCCGATCGGTCGCCGGGTCCCACAGCGACGAGACATTTCCGTCCAGGAACAGCGCATCCTTGACCTTCAGTTCGTCCCGATAGAACCGCGCGATCTGCCCGAACGACAGTGCTGCGTTCGAGATGACGAAATGGGCCTTGCCGGCATCGTCCACCCCGACGGCGTTCCTTACGGTGCGCGACGGTCCGTTATCCTGGATGTCGGGGTGCAGCTCTCCGTTGATCACCAGCATCGGCCCCGACTGGGTCCCGAATCTCGGTCGGTCGCGAACCGTGGAATAGAAGCGGTCTGCCGTAAGCACACGCCAGGTGCCGTCCGAGCCGAAGAAGACGCCGTTGGGTTTCATGTGGAAATTGCCCGGACCGTCGGCGCGGTTCAATTCCTTCTGCCGGTCTCCGTCCTCGACATAGTATCCGATAGGCCGTGCATCGTCGCCATACATCCCGGCATTCATGGCGAAAGCGATCGTGCGTTTGTCTACGGTTTCGGCAAATGCCGAAAGGGTCCGGAATGGGCCGCTGCCCGGTTGGCCGAGGCGAGTGGTGATCCGGTGTTCGTCGGGATCGGCCACGCAATGGGTCAGCGGGACGTTCTCGAACGCGACCGCGCGACACGCCGATGCGACCTCAGGCGCCGTTTCGGCTTCTACGGGATCAGCAGTTGCTTCCGCAGCAACTGCATCGCCCAGCTCGGCGCGGACCACGGGCTCACCCGCAGGCTGCT
>JAAUYH010096404.1_pt1 | contig 16101 bp, 7 predicted proteins | sample 7278061 | NCBI WGS metagenome assembly JAAUYH01 (sample SAMN14350203, study PRJNA611818) | marine sediment metagenome | isolation source: surface marine sediment (0.6m) | place: French Polynesia: Moorea | collected 2018-08 | reverse complement strand
TCCCGAAAAATTTCGAAAAAGATTCAAGAAATTGTATGATTCTAAATTTGGTGGAGGTCGATCTGCGAGGCAATCATCAGGTATATATTTTTCGAAATTCGATTCAGTTTGGTTCTAACGTTTTTTTAGAACTGAATCCGATTACAGCTGATGGTATTTGTGGCACCCAAGAGAGCCGAGACCCAGAAATCGACTGTGACAGTGAAATCGATGTTGTTGAAAGTGGAGTAGTCGACAATTCTACCACTTTACCATCCGCGCCGGCACTACAACACCGACCAATATACAATATGGCAAAATGGAAAGAGAGCGTAACACGTGATGGCAGAATATCATTATTGGTTCTTGTCCATTCTGGTTGTCTTGATTAAGATGGTGTTTCCGCAAAACTGATTGATGAATCTACCGTCGAACTAATTATTACATCGCCATCTGTCTTGATTGACCACAACAAACTAACGAGTTCAATTGTTACATTTTGTGATGATTTGGGTGTGGGTAATGCAACTTTGCTGGCGCAAGGTCTCATGGAGTTAAAACATTATTTCATCTTTTCGAATCGATTTACCATTTCCTGTCAAATCTTAATTCAACGAAGAAGTCATCACGTTCGCCAACAATTCGACTACATTGTACTTGCTTCGATCCGCGCTCCGAACCGAAACTTCTCGCCAAAGAGTACGTGTTTGCGCGTTAACACAATTGCTGAGGAGGACGAAATTCAGGACTCTACATCAACTGTACTGAAGCTCCAACTACGTTCTGAGTGATATTGGGGTAAAGGCTTTCGAATGCATAGATTTCCTTCTCCGAACTGGGACGTTCCATCAAAGTCTTGCCGTATTTCAACGCAGAAAGCGTCATTTACTTGCAAAGATATGTTTTCTACGTTTTTCTTAACGTTTCCTTGTTTTTCAACGTGTTGCCAACTACCGCATGTCCCCAGTACAGTATGCGACTCTCGTTAATTGCAATGTTTATTTTTTATTATGCACTATAATTCTATTACAGTGCGCTACATCTGAATGAGTAATTGCTGGATTGTTACGCAACAAAAGGATCTCTGTGCAAAATCTCGGATTCAGAATGTTTTTCAGATCTCTCTTTCTGGTCTCCACACAAAGCACAATTTTCAATATTTTAATTTTTAATTAGACGGTAGATGCGAATTTGAAAGGTACCATCAACATGTAGCTTTGTACCGAGCACTGCGGCTGAAAAGAGTGAGCTGTTTCTAAATTTCAGTGTCGAAATTCTGCACAAGATGCATCTCTTGAAAGAAGAATCCGTAATTATTTTTTAGAAAAGAGAAAGCAATTAAAGCAAAAAATCTGTTGATAACTGTTTGTTATCATACTAAAGATAAACAGTCATGAGATAACGAAAAAGACGGCACTGCATTCGGACCGCAACAATTTTCTCCAAAACTGTTGGTAACTATGTGATGTGGTAGGAATTGTGCCAACCCTATGAGATACCTGTAAGATTTTCGAAAACTGTACACTATGAACTTGCTTTAGTAAGCTCTATACGCAACTAATAGACAGCATACATGCACAGAAATAATATCTATTTGACCATATGTTGAAAATTCGTGAGAATTACTTTATTCCTAATGTCAGAGCCATAAATAACTTGCTTTTTGATCATCCGATTGGTTATGAATGATTCTTGCCGGCGAATGAACGTTCGAAATGTACTTGTCGACTAATATAAACTTGTTTGAACTGTGAAATATGCACTCACATAAGGGCTAATCAAGTAATAGCACAGTCATGGAGGCTGTCAAAGTTTGTTAGGTTGAACGTGAGTGAAAATACTTTTTTGTCCACTTACACAAAATGATTTCGGAGAATCGACGCCATCAGTGCACCTATAAGCTTGCTTATTCATGTAACTCACATCAAGATGAATGGCAAAGTATATTTTTAATGATAAAATTTCTATTCTGCTTTTTAACATCGCTTATATAATTTATTTGAATTATTCCCAAATATTTCAGTATATTTTTATTCCTCTTTATCTTCGAACACGAGTATGAATAAGTTGTTTTACATGTTTGTTTAACACCGGCATACATTCTTATGCGGTAATTAATTAATTTTTATTCTCTATGACAGACGTTCGATGCGTTTTTTGGATGTAGTAGCATTGTCATCCAATCCTACCTTTGTCTTGTTCAATCTATTTTTAGACATACTTTGATTGATGCTGCGACCAGGCGAAAAATTCCGTTTCGCAAATTATGTTTAGGAGCAGGGGGTAAGGTACACGCCGTACACTTTTGTGCATCTAAAAAGAAAAAATAGCAATGCGTCAAATCAGAAGAGTAGTATGGCCGCTGGATTTCCGAACCTCTAATTATCGATCCATTTTTGCGACGATCATTTAGTAGTTGGCTTGAGCTCGGAAATACAACCTTATTAAAAATGTTGTAAAATCTCAGTCTGTTCAGTTTTGCGAAAGCGATATTCTCGTAGCCAATTGCAATAAGTTTTCTGCATGGGAGGAATGGAGCATCATTATTTTTCATCTTGGAACTGCAGAGGATACAATAGCCTAACACATGATGACTGCATTGTAAACTTGTTGAGTCCGTCCAGTGCCTGTAAAAGGCACATTTAGTCGGTTCTTCGGAAAAAATTTGAATTTTGGCGGTCAATTAGCTAGTTTGTCCCAGAAATTCCTTTGCTCCTAAGATGGACACTGGAAAACAATCGTTCTACTTTGCAGAGGACATCTTTTTTAATTCTCGGCCTCCAGTTTCCTACTTTGTGTTGTTAGTCTCATCTGGATCTGAATATTCTACCATTGACGTACGCTACTACGTGACTCGGATTTGCCTTATGACTTACACGTCGTACTCAGAGCTGTGTGGCTGTAGCCACTTAGTTCAGTAAAATTTCGCTGCAATTGAGTTTTCTTGAGATATGAAGGACATTATATGGTTCCATTCATCAATTTTTCAGTTAATTAGCTAACCCAGGACACGTAAAATATACAATGGTTCACATTATATATTGACTATAGAACAATATGCCAGAGTCACATAAATAGGCGAACTCTAAAGTTGCTAAAACCAACCAGAGACTTAATTAGACTATCCGCCTTACTAACAACTTCGAAGCTTTCCGAGTCAATGATTGCGAGATATTCCTGAAGCCGTATAAGTCGCTTCTATATAAGATTCAGTAACATCAAGAAAGTCAGCGGAAATTCGAGGCATATGCGCTCCCAAAGCAATTCCCAGTGACCAGTGATTAAGTCAAGCAATGTGATATTGTCGCAAATGTGCAATGCAATAATAACGTGTTTCGTTTATCATTTCGACCGTTGGAAAATTTTGTTTGATGTACTTCTATTCACCTATTCTCTGAGCTAAGTCGACAAGCTAGATGTATCACACCTAGTGGAATAATAAAATTTAAGACTAAATTGTGTGACATTCTTTCCACTAATTGAATCCAAGATGCATACAACATCATGAAGCTTGTGTTTTCTACCGCGCTGTTCTAAGCCTTAAATATCAGACAGAAGCAGCGTGTGAAAGTCAAATCTAGTTAGAATTGACATTTACTATATTTCAAGGAGATAATAGCTAGGAATTTTTAGTGAATTACATCGGCACCAAAAACATTTGACTACAGTGCAACCATCATTGATATCAATGCAATAAATAGATAGATGCCAATGGTTCGCATTACTGGGCTTGAAAGAAGTTTGAAATTTATCATTTCACCCGTTGTGCTGTTAAAAATAGCTGAGGTAGCCTCAAAGTTCGTGCTACATTAGACGAGCTTCGAATATTCTATTTGCTGCCAATAACTGCAGTAATAAATCAACATTTATAGCTCAAATTATTACATATTCAAATTATTAATATCGATCTAAAAATCTGCCGTCAATTCGGAGCTTAATTGACTACCGCATCTGTATCAATGAGCAGATTCCGACCAGAATTTGCAATTTCAGTTTTGCAATAGGTGATGAACCGCATCAACGTGTGATTGACTTAGTGCTTATCTTCAGCGACGCTAGATTAGCTATATATATAGTGAATATTGTCCAATATAATATTCTCATTGAATAATTCGAAAATAAACAAACATAATCGCTGAATTCTACCATTGGAAGGCCTTCTGCGATCAGAAATGTTCATAATAATTTCAACATGCCGTATAATGCATAATCAGATAATTCGAAACCCGATATTCATTTCAAACTGTTCAATGTTTTCAAAACGAGCTTTAATTTCATCAATCTTCGGATGACGAACTAAAACTCCCTTTAAAAATATTTCAGAGAAATAGAAAGAGTTACAAGCATATTGACGGCTGATGAAAGCCTCTAGGTTTTCTCCTATACTTGTTCCGAAAAATCGCAAAAATGGATTATTAAACAAATAGGCTTATCTGCGAGTGTTTCATTTGGAGCGCAAATTTTCATGACTTCATGCCAAAGGTATTAAGTATATCTATAGAAATTTTCGGATTGAATGTATCTGATACTTTGAATGAGCGTGATAATTTGTATGTAAACTACATCCTTTGGGACTATTTCCTATAGGTAGGCCAATTTTCGAGCCCAAAATGTTTGCACGAATCGTTGTTTTAGGAACTTATGGCAGTATCAGTGTTCTTAAAAATTGGAACAGACATGCCTTCTATATGAACAGAATGTTTTCGATAATCTATTTTCGGATTGTATACTTTGTGCCAAGGCATGCCTAGTAATGCATCGTATCTGGTGTTTGCTACCGCCCAGTTTAATGTGTAAAAATGCTCTCCAATCTGCACAGTTGCATTATAAATCATTTGTGACGTTCTTTCTACAGCTTCTTTAGATGAATGGGATATTTCGAGGTCACAAGTGCGTACATCAAAATTTTTCCTGTGTTTACGGGCGAACTCAAAAGAGATTACGTTTGTATTACATCAGTTATCTTTCAAAATCTTGATCTCTCGACCTTCAAGTACTCCTTTGAATACTATCAATTTTCCGATCGGAATCGCATTTGCTCCATCTATTCTCTGTTCGTCAACAAAAAATGTTTTCCATCCTCTTCAGGATCGGTTTCTTTGTACTCAACATTTGTCCTGCATGAGTAATTCTATTTCTAATTGAAGGAACTACTCGTTTTTTGACATATTATCAAGTTCTTCATGTGTGCTACTTTCATTGGAAGTTATATTATTAGTTTCAGGCTGTCTGTTCTTCCAAGGACGGCACCCCGGGATATGGTATGTGAAACATGCGTTGTTCTCAATATCTTTTCGTCTTTGATTTTTAATATTTGAAATTTTCTTATTTCTTGACTGCTCGAAGTCTCCTGTTTCCATTGGTGCAGGAGAACTAGCACGATTCGCATTTGAAAATTGGTACAGTGATTTTGAATTCCGTAGAACACTGCCAACTATTAATTATATTCTTGCTGCTTCTTCGAAATTTGCCGCCGTACTTTTCAGAACTTCAATTATGACTTCGTGCTTTAATCCTTGAATGAACTAATCGAATTTTTCGTCTTAATTCATCCCTGGTATTGTCAACACAACGTTTCTGAATTCTGATAGAAAACATGGGACAGATCCTGTTTGCCTCAATTTACGGGCTTTGTCTCTTACCCATTGAGCCCAATCAGCGAGCACAAACTCTTGCTTTATACGTTCTGAATATTCACTCCATGTGTTCGGAGCGGTACCGCTGCTAACTTTGGTATACCACCAAATTGCAGCAGAATCCGATAAGAATTTCGATGCAAACGTAACACTACTCGCCTCACTAGCGAGCGTGTTTGAATTGAACTCATTGATTAGAGTGAAATATTGTTCTATTTTAAATAACCAAGCGTTATCAGACAAGAATTCTCTTCGTCCATTGAAGTTGTCTGGTCTTTTTGGTTTATGCATACTAGAGTCTCCATTTTCGTTATGGCTCTTCATCTTCTTCACGGATTTTGCCGGTGCTACCAGGGAAACAATTGGCTTTTACACGAGCTCTATATTTGTAGGTGGTTTTGTGGCTTGATTGAAGACTCTCTGGAATGTGAATGTAGATGGTCTATCTATACTAGTCTAATTTGCTATCTTTACGTCTCACAACGCCTGTTGTTTCTTCTAATGAGAGTTTATTGATAAACGGTTAAACGGTCCAGAATTGTAGCACCTTCCGTTTCTTATGTCATGTAAAACAATATCTAGCGAAATGGGGGACGGATGTAAAGAATGATCGTTTCACACCGATTCAGAACTGCACTGGGTTATCAATCGAGCGTCAAGCCAATATCGAATCTACGATTGAAAAGGGCGAGGTCAAGTGCGCGGATTACAATACATGGGTTACTCTGAATGATGAGCTAGAACTGACAACATTTCACAGTAAGCTTCACCGGATACACATATAGTTTTTCAACGAATATGCGCTTTTTCTGTGTCCTGGATCATGGTTTGGTGCCTTTCGAGCTAGCGTGCTCGTTAGCAAGAATATCATGTCTTTCCTCGGATATTTTGTGGGAAGTCTTTGAATCAAATTTGCTCTGTATTACCTGCAAATAAACTCGAGATCCCGCAGAAATAAAGCGGAAAGACAAAAAATGTGAGAAACATTTCTGAAAACGAGCTTGATCGATCTCCTCTAACTTCCACCGCAAGATTTTTGGCGTCCATGCAAAGTCTATTGTGGTCTAACTCGACGTATTCTGTATTAACAGCGTCTTCAAAACCAGAAAAAACTCACTCTTGCCGACCGGATCAGTAGCTGAAGGTGCAATCAAGTCAACAAAATGACAGCCCAAGAGACATGACAAACAGAGAGGTTATTGAAAAGATTTTAGAGCATATGGCGAAGCTTTTCAGGCTTCATCGCGATGCCTGTGTCAAGGTAACGCAAATGCGACCTTACTAAGGGTCACGAATAATAAAAGCGTACAAGAAAAAACCATTGTGCCAAAGCTTTTTAAGAATGAAGCCCACTTATGTACGGCTGAAATCGACAGCATCAAAAAGACCATTGCCACACGGAAATAGTAACAATGTACTAGAAATTTTAAAAGGAATCTTTTCTCCATTGCCTCTCACAGAAAGATAGCAGACACGTGTATAGAAGAAGTCTCTCTGCCCTTGTTACTCGTCATCCACAATACTTCGGCATTAAGTTCAATCACTCATACTAATTCATATCTTAATTCGAATCTCGAGTGTCAAGAAATTTGGTTAATCAACTTATCTTCTCTATGCTAACCTAGCTCTGTACTCTCAACACGCTAAACCACTTTCTGAAGGTATAGCTTGATTTTATTTTGTAAATAAAACCCCTATCAGATCCTGGGTTTAAACTTAGGTCAGGTCGTTTGAGACTTTCACTAGTTGAGTGACGTTTTTGACGGCGATAGTACACATCCCTTCTTCATTGCCCGATATGAGAAGTCGGCAATTCATTCTTACATTTGATACTAAGTGAATGTTGCAGTGCTCAAAATCCAAGACGAACTCGGTAAAGGGTAAGAACCTTCATTGTCTTACATTTTCGCAACCGCATTCTCTCAAATTTATTGATAGTTCTGTATTATTGGCCTATCAAATTCTATAGGCGGGAATAAGGCCATTCAGTAACAAAACTCCATATTGATTTGGTGGGAATCTTGATATTACTTTTCAGACGAGTTAAGTCGAACGTAATTCATTACTTCTTGCACAACGCTGCAAACTCTGAGTGACACTCATCTGACACAACTGCCATTAAAATTGACCAGAGATGCGGGAACAAACTTAATCCTTGGAGCAAGCGATTACAAGTGACGACCATTGATGGATTCGGATTCAGATCGTCGGGTCTATACACAGTATGGACATCAATTCAGATTATTTTTGGATCGACCATCTCCTTCATCTGCTAGAATATCAAAAATTACTGCCAGGATGAGCGACAAGGAGCAGACATCTAATACTGTCCGGGCGGAAGAGATTCAAGTGAAATCTATTGACACCGCCGTGGCGTATCACGCATCACGATTGGAAATTACAACCTATTTTGCAAAATCCTTGAGTTCGTTCTGAATAATGACTATTTGAATTTTAACTTTGCAGGCATACGCTAGAGTATGTTGTAGAATTCACCTTAAGTCGGTGGAGCTGACTTTGTGTACATCAATGTTCAGTATCAGTAGACACGCACTCAGAAAACATTTCTCAAGTAAATGTTTTAGCTCAACTTTTTCAAGTTCCATTAAAATTGGTAGCTCCAGAAAGCCATACCATGAACTAATGGATGCAGAAAGCATTCTACTAACCATAAACCATGTATCTAAATTTTTTCTTGTATTATTGGAGTGATTCCGTCGATCGATGCATCGCCTCCAATATCCCTCAAGTTTGCGTAGAGATACCTAGAAAATTGTTACACGAATCACATGTTGAGCCTTCGATAGAAGAATTTAAAACAGTATGAGCATGTAGATAAGATCTCTGGTTGATAAATATACCTAAAGGAACAATCTGTCTATGATTAATGATTGATTTCGTTAAAGTTGAAATTCCAGAAGGTTCTTCAGCAAAAAGGGTCATTCTCAAATCCAACTTGACGGCAAGTTCAGCTGCTTTTAAATAGTTGCCGCTAAATCTTGATCCCTTTTACTTATGAGGAAATGAATTCGAAATATGTTTGCTCCCGGCGCTTGGTGTTGACGATGAAGATCCTTTTCAAGTTAACACTTTTTGTTCAAAACATTTGGGCAAACTCTTATCTCTCCATAGAACTTCATGTTCTTGTTGCACTGCAATCAGTATTTTTCGTATAGGTTGGGGTTGAGATTCGAGATTTGATCTCAAGTTCAATATTTTTTGAAAGATGCAAAACAGAAAAGAATCGATTGTTCTGATGTTATCAACAGGTTTTATCTATTTGGATTCGTTCAGAAGTTGCTAGATTTGAACGAGAAAGGTACATCGTGAAGTGAATTTCCACTCGGCTGGGAATATTAAGGTGGGATACATCTGGTCGCTTACCGCTAAAGGAGAACGAATTATTTCAGTGAATGTTGTGAGATGATCTCTGCAACGATAGGTGGTGCAAAGAATTTAATCGATCCACCTTAGAAGATTGAGTTGAATCCCCTCTTATTAGGGATTGCATTAATGCAACTCAATTATACCCTCACTATTCCGAATTTCTTAATACGTGTGTATCCGCCTTAAATGATGGCGAAACAATACGTGATCGGTCCATGTCTCAGCGAACATAGACAATTTTGCTTTATTCCGCCTTATCTCAACTAATTACTCCGTAACTGCTTGATTTTTATTTCTTTACTCAAGCTCCGCGGCAATATCCGTCCGAATTCACAATCGACATATACAGTTTGACACGGCAAATTCAAAAATATTTGGAGAAGACAAACGCAAGACACGATATTTACACTTGGCTGTAATGCTTTTCGACTGGGCATAAAGCCATATCCCAGATGCCCAATGCATGTTACACTTCTTACCAATTTATTATCTCACTCCAGCAAAGCTTGCAGCTACTTGGAAATTTGGCCATGATTCAGCGTAGGAGATCAAACATGGACAGTATACGACTCAATAACGAGATATTCGCCATCCATACAATCTCAGAGATGATAGAAGAACATGGCCGCCGATAAAACACAATAGCCAATACAACAGTTCGGACATATCACGTTCACCGCACAACCGCTACCGTCAGGAGAGGTGGTAGAGCCTGTTCTATCGAAACAGCCACAATGGAAACAATTTTGGGCGCTCAAGAAACCCACACATACTGGCGAAGAGGTATTGATATGGTTTTGGGACACCGTACTATACACTCAGAGACAATAAGTGTACAACGCCCTCAGACTCGATCAAAACAAACGTTTTGCGAGAAGTGGGGAGCAATGAAGACTCTGGAGAGACAATGATAGAATAAATATTCAATCTGCGTTTAGCATCTACTCTGCATGATACAGGGACCCCCAGGCGAAAATCAGGACATTCTACACATCCCATTCGCAAGCGTGAAAGCACTATTGGGTCTCAACGTTTTAGATGTAGCATACTCATACGCTGATGACATCGGATTGTGAATTTTCATTGTATAATTAATGTAACCTGCATGTATCACAGGGAGAACACGGTGATCCAGAGAATTTAACGCCATAAACAGGCCATAATTGTGTTTGAATTTTCTAGAATTTTTAATGTTACAATTAAGAAACGCTCGTGCATCCTACTCACACAGGTAGGGTGCATTGGTGTTTCTTAATTACAAATTTAAAAATTCTCTAGAATTCATTCAAAAATAAATTCGATATTTAACGTTAAAACCTCTGGATCATCATGTCCCCCCTGTGATCTTATGCTTTACTAAAAATGTATTTTTAGGCTTTGTCACAAAAACATGTGCACCTAAGATCTTAACTCTGCACTCTAGCAATGAAAGCCAACCCAATTCAGAGAGAATATGTCGAGATACAAATGACCAAACAAATAACAGAATCAACAAAAGTTTGATCACAGCATAGTATAAGAAATGATAGCTAATAAAATGAGTTTTCTTGCTCTAGGGAAAAGAAAATGTAGAGGAAAAGATGGTGGATATACTCCGAAAAGTTCTGAGTGGAAGGATCCTTATGAACACTTACTTCGATGTGGGCTTTCAAACTATAATGAACATCTGCACGAAGGATTATTGAAATTATGATGGATAAAAGGCCTGTTTTCAAAGTAAGAACTTCAAATAATTCGATTCTCAATGAAACATATGAGGCAGTGAATGCACGTATATGATCAATCATTTTAAATGTTCTACTTCTTACATGTGTGACTGATCCCGAATTTCATCAGTTTTCGAAGTATAAGTTTATTTGATTTAAACACAGTGAACGAAATCATTTACAAATTTATAGAAATATTTGGAAACAAGGTTTCTGAAGAAATTTACTGTGAGTGGAAGAGAACTAGAACAAATTCTGTTCGAATTTTCTCCGCACATACCAAGAAAGTGCAGAATATGGAGAATTGTTATAAAAATTTTAAGGAAGAAATCGTTTCATTTCTGATTTCAATTAACTCGATTGCCGAAAAAGAAATTGATTTTGTATATGAAGAAAAAGAATTAACTACCTTTAGAACACAAAAACCATGTCTGGGACTTATAATGAAGTTTGCTGAAATTTACAATATGTCATTAAAAGTTTATGTTGTCTGTCTTGTAGCTGAAAAAAATGCAATCAAAAGGTAATTGAACTCCTTGTTACACCTCGTGTAGGTTGTTGCAGCTACAAATTATACTTTGAAGTAAACAGAAAGTACAGAAAATGTAATGAATTATCCCAAACTATTAGTTCAATTCATGATATTATGCCTGATTGCTAAACCGAACTTAAAACTGGAGCTATTTCATACGATCTGATCGAATTTAAACCTATTCTATACAATGATACTCGGTGGTCTGCGAATCATTCTATGTTGAGAAGATTTTTAAACTTCGAGAAATCAATTAAGCACATGATGATAAGAACTCAAGTCTGAGAGAGACCCGGGCTTACTTTCTTAATTGAAAATTTCAAAATTTTCCCAAAAACTTGAATAAATATAATTTATAAATATTGAATTAAGAAAAGGAATGTAACGGTTGCTGAATGCAGATTACTTGTTGGATGAATTGGTTCATGCTACTCATACGTTCAAATCGGAAAAAAATCTCCATTACACGGATGTGAGCTTGTCGATCATTATATTTCAGTCAATAAGAATATCTTCACTGAAATTTTATCTTGGGATCTGTTTCGGAAGTTCAGAAACTAAAGTTTCGCGCTAAAAATATCAATTCAGATCATCATATGTCTATCAGGCATGTTTTGTCAGAAACGATTGTTTTTCTTAAGGTTAACTGCTCGTACTGGGGCAGTGAATTTGTGTGCACTGGAACAACAGCGAGTCAGTCCAAGAGTGTGAGCGAAAATTGAAGAAAGTCGAAAGCAATGAAGCTTAAAATTTAAATCTGTAAATTGGTATTAGATAGCTGTACTTAAAGAATTGAAATCAAATTTTATAGTTTCAATTCAAATGTAAAATTGGGTATTCTGAGTCGATTCAATAGCAATCCAATTTATTCGAGCCCTGACGCGCGCACACTTCAAAAACTCAGAATTTTTTTAATTAATGTCATGAGAACAGCTTTTCAGTAGTAAAAATTCATATTGTACGCCATCTTCATAACGCTACTAGGATGACAAGCGTGTATACTAATGCGAATCGAATGTTGAGGACGAACAAGGAGAATATGGCGCCTCACGAGAATGAGCAAAGTACTCCTCTAGAGATTACGGCAAATTACCGTAGTCTCAAGGCGAGTACCATAGGCAATGATTTCAGCATGTGGATGAAATTATCAGTACTGCTTCATAGTTTCACGCGGCAGAATGGCTGCGAGTGAGAATCAATTTGAACCTAGCGTTGAAAGGATAGGACTCGATGAAAGAACTGTTATCGTTTTGCGTCGAAGCAAGATGACAATGTACTGTAACTGGCAATTTCCAGCTTCACCTGATCCACTTGTACTACCGTAATGGCGATCGACGTTGAAACACAGATTGAACATGTGAGGTGGATGACTGGACGATATGCACAATCCATAATGATGCATGTTTTGCTCGAAGTTTGAACCGTGGATTGGCCAACTCTTCAGTAGACGGCTCGTGATGAACGCCAAAGTCGTGGACGAGTAGAAAGAGGTTGTAGAGTCAGTAGCCAAACAGTGAATTTCTCTGACACGAAACAAATAAATACTGTCCTGTTGTAGTCATTTACTTGGGGCTCCCACTATTTTTAGTACGTTTCTTCTAGTATTTGCGTTTTAGTTTATGATTGTTTAGCTATTCTTCTATGATTGGCAGTTAATAGTGTGATATTTTCTATTATGTTTGTGGATAAAATCGTTCTGGCATGTCCGAGGACAGCAGATCACTCCGGGGCAAAAAGTATCTACTCTAGCCTAAATCTATCTACAACACCTGTACAGTACAGTACGGTTTTAGCAGGACAAATTGTCAAAGAGAAATGAGCCAAATTCCACTTGAGGACGTGATCAATTATTGGAAGATCCTCACAAAACATTAGTTTCAGCAGCGGCATGCAAGCAGGAAGAAAGTACGCCGTCGAAGGGCATTCAAAATCGAAGATGGTCGAAGAAATAGGGAAAAGAAGTACAACAGAAATATGAACGTGCAATGCGTAACTCGGGTCTGACTGCGAAGTGGAGAGTGAGTTTAGATTATGGGAGAGACGAGCCAGAGAGATGAGCGAAAACTAGCGGTAACAGTAAAAGACACACATTCAACACGTCCCAAAATATTCGAACTACGGGTAGTGCACGCTAATGAATCGCGACCTAATGCATTCGTTTAGCAAACAGAAAAATGTTCGAAGGACTCGGCTATTCCTCACTCACTCGATCATTTCCGTCAAGTGTGAGTTGTCCGTCGATCGGTCGCATCGAGTGTCGTAGTAATCGACAGGTACAAGTAACTTTAGAAAAGGTGTTTGTTTGACAGCTGTTGCCGTTGTTGGCTGCGCTATTGCTGATTAGTTTAGAGGAAGGTGTGGCAGTAACACGACACAACAGCACAGCTGTTGGAACACTGAGCAGCATCAGGGCATCACGCCACTATGCGATCACTCACGAAAACGTACCGGTAATACAGTCACAGGTCATCAGGTACCACGAAGTCTACTCACAATAAGGCAGATGTTGGAGACATCCTACGATTTCGATTGACAATTAGAGCTGTGCGTTGTCTCGAGCATCGATGCCTTACTGCGGCTCTTCTGGAAAGTTGGCTACAGTCACTAGACGAAGTAGCAATAGAGGAACCACTGAACTTGAAAGAAAATAGTTTTCTCAGAACAGGACTGTTATACGTTCGAAATGGAGTTTTCAAGTAGTATAGGGCGGAATCACGACTAATATTAACGCAGGAGGAGATGAGCTTGTAGAGAACAATTCCTGGAAATGATGGCAGGAAGCAGGGCGGAGAGAAATCGGACACAGTGCAGGCCAGTATCGCGGCATTATAATGGAGAACGAACTGCAAACAGCACGATCCCAAGCGGGAGAAGGCACGGATTGAAAGGCAAGTACAAAACGTCAAGTAGAGATTGACAGTGAAGTGGTACTGCACAGTGATGGCACCAATGACATTGGTACTGTACCGGAGAAACACTTGCTTGCCTCCGCCACGCAAAAAATAACTCAGATGTCGAATTTCTCCCTCTAACCGATCCAAGTTGCACGTGGTGCCCGTTTCAGACGCCCAGTGATCCTAGCCGATGTCATGGCGGCGGTGAATCGGGATTCTGCTGTACCTTAGATGCAGTGTAAGCGAGAAATTCCGCGCAGTCGAAAAGTGGAGGGCGCGCTATTCGTCATCAACTGACAAGGTACGAATGCGCACAGCGATCGGAATGGTGGACGATGGGCGGGAAAGTGGATGACAAACCGGACGCGATGATCGCTCGGAACCTTCTCACTGTAGTCGATTAGTGTGCAAGAAAATGTAACGGCCGAGTTCGAAATCGGAGTACTGTATTGTATCGTAACGAGCTCAAGCAAAGTGTTGGAACCGTGGGAGATGGAAACCCCAACGCCGATAATACACTGTACGAAAAGCGAGCTAAAGTTGCACTATCCATCACACTAACGGGCATGGCACGCAAGGCGACATTTGAAACGCACGGGCAGCGACGCGCACCTACACCAATATCCGCATCGAACCCACATCAGAGTTGTGTGCCAAGATAGCTGTTCACCGACGCAGCGGTTCGGAAAGTGGGGACGGCGTCAGAGTGCTGCGGCGTGCACCACCGCGTCATACAAACATAGCACCCACCGAGGTAATCGTCCCTTACGAGTTGCTACGTCATCACTAAATTTACATTACTGCACGCGACGGGAGGAGGGACGAACGCGTCATCCTACCACCGCAGACGCATGGCTCGTTCTAACAAACAAATCGATGAAGTAAATTTACAAGCACGGCAGCACAAACCCTGGCCGAGATAAATCCGACACAAGGCAGATAACCCCGAATCGGACGAACCATCGCGTGACACTTCGTAATTTCTGGCACCTTGCCACGAAATCCACTCGCTCAAACAACCCATTGCACCCAAGTTAGTTTACCACGGGCGAGAGGAATAGTTCAAGTGTAGGTACCGGTGGGTGATGGATCGCTTGTTCGCCATTGCATCCACCTAATTCATACAACGCCTCCGACCGTCAGTCGCGGCGTGGTGCCATGCCATGTAGCACTATCTAAAGGTGTGCACTAGTAGGAAGAATTTCAAGTTAAGGTTCAGATCGCGCCGCGCCGACCGAAAAAGCATTCGTCGTATCGCGGCGCGACGAAAATAAACAAATTTACGAGCTACCTCTTCCCCAGACGTCCTTATCGAGCGTTACACCTGCCTCAGGGTCGCCCTGCCGACTTGTTGCCGCGGTGAACGTGGAGTCGTCGTCCAAATAGTCCGAGCGTTCGGATTCCGAGTGAGCGGATGAGCTAGGTGGCGCCTCGCCATCGCTATCCTCCATTTCCGGTGGAGGCGGTGCGTCGAATGCTGCGGGGTTCACCTCGTTTTGTCGATGCCTCTGGATCACGAAGAACGCGATAAGCGCGACAATGAGTAACGCACCTAAAACAGATCCCACCACCGCCGCGACGATGGTCGACGCGCCTACACCCGAGGACGTGGCCGCGGGCGCAGTTGCGGACCCGCTGGGTAGTGTCGGCCCGGATGCCAACACCAGCGTACATCCTTCGCAACCCAAGCTGCGTAATTGTTCGGTTCCCTTGCCATCTGCTAAATACAATTGCAAATCTTCTGTAGTGGCCTTCGCTGTGCCACTATCAAACGATCCTACAGCGGTGAGGTCCAGGTTGGTGTCTTGCTGCACCGTGGCCTTGGTCGCCACAGACATGGAGATCTGTGTCATCGCGAACGCGCTGCTCTCGAGCTTGGACCCATTGGCAAGCACCTCCTTGACTTGTTCCTTGAGCGTATTATTCACATTGGTTCCATTCGTGACTGTCAGTTGCAGGCGGAAGTC
>JAAUYH010254316.1_pt1 | contig 16103 bp, 15 predicted proteins | sample 7278061 | NCBI WGS metagenome assembly JAAUYH01 (sample SAMN14350203, study PRJNA611818) | marine sediment metagenome | isolation source: surface marine sediment (0.6m) | place: French Polynesia: Moorea | collected 2018-08 | reverse complement strand
TTCGGACTTTGCTGGGATAAATCGAGCCGTCCATAAGTCCGGGTCGCCTCCCCGCGGGTCGGCGATGGCCCGGCTCTTCGCTAGGTGGGCAACGTCCGCTTCAGGCCAACCCGGCCGAACGCTTTTCCATCAGAGTGCATCCTGCTTTGGGCACCGGAACAATAAGGTTGCGAATTCGAGGCGCCGCGATTGGGGTGTCGGGGACGGTCGGAACCCGGTCTCATGTGCGGCTCGGCACCCGTATCTGCAACGTCCGTCATGCGGCGCAGCTGCGCCCTTATGCAATGCCGCCGCGGGCTAAACGCCGCGCGGCCGCAGCGCCCGGATCGCCACCTGGACAGCCTCGGGCAAAGCCGTCTCCGCGCCCGCCGGTGCGGCATCCAGCGCGCTGTCGATGTCCTTGTCGAGGATGCCGATGGAGTTGTCCGGCGCCCAGCCGTCGCGGGAAAACTCGATCTCGTCGAAATTGCCGGCAAACCAGTTTTGGCCCGACGAGGCGGCGATGAGATCCAGAAGCTTCGTCCGGTCGAGCCCCTGCGCCTCGGCCCAGTCGAGTGCCAGCCGCGTCATCGCGGTGTGCGAGGCGGCCAGCAGGTTGTTGAGGACCTTGGCCGCCATGCCGGAACCGAACGGGCCCATGCGGTGGAACGACTTGCCCATCGCGGCGAAAAGCGGCTGCAGACGGTCCAGGTCGGCGGGATCGCCGCCCAGCATGAAGGCCAGTTCGCGCCGCTCGGCGCGGATCTGCGCCCCCGACATCGGCGCGTCGACCAGCGCGATATGGTCGGGGATACGGCCGCGCAGCGTGTGGAGGTAATTGGGGGACAGGGTGGAAGAAACGACGATGGTGTTCAGATCCGGCGCGCGGGCGACAAGGGCCTGATCGGTGAACAGCACCTCTTCGGTCTGGGCGATGTCGCGGACAACGGTGATCAGGATCTCAAGACCGTTTGCGAAGGCCGCCGGATCCAGCAGGATCGCGTCTGATGCGATCTCTGGCCGGATGTCGAGGCCCCGCGCACGAAAACCTGCCTCACGCAAGGCGGCCAGCATCGGCGCCCCCATGCGTCCGCAGCCCGCAACCCCCACACCTGTCAGATCCACATCCATGTCCCCCCGGCCGCTGAAACCGTCCAATCCCGCCGGGATCGCGCGGGCGGTCACCGGCCTATGCCAGTGGCGTTCTAAGCAGAGCGATGTCCTTGATCCAGACCTGGCCGGTGCCTGCGGCAAACAGGTTCAACTGAACCAGATCCGGGTTCTGGCCGGGCCTGAGGTAAAAGGGTATCTCGAATTCGGCCCAGCCGGAGGTGCCCGACAGGGCGTTATCGAGACCCTTGGAGAAGAAGCGGCCTTGCCCGGGCAACCGGCACCACATTTCCAGATAGGCCGTGCCCTGAAGCCCCTGTGCGCGCATCCGGGCGCGATAGGTCAGCATCGCGCCCCCGGACCCGGGCGCCATCGGCACCTCGAAGAGCGGGACAGAGCGCTCGCCCTTTACCGCGACGCACCACGCGCCGTCCGCAGCGGTGACAGTATCCCGGGCGATGGTCGCCGCGTCAGGCCCGAAGGCGCTGACCGTTTCGGGCGGGCCCGCCGGCTGCGGTGCGCGGAACATGGCCTTCAACCGGTTGAACATCTTTGACGCTCCGTTTTTGCGGCGAGAGGGCGGTTCGGTCCGGGCTCTATTTTACGATCACCTCGTCCTTGACGAACATGTTCGCCCAGGCGCGGTCGATCAGGTCCGGCGTCATCTGGTAGGGCAGGTCCTCGAATTCGCAGATCGCGATCATCTGGTCGACCAGGAAGATCGGCTGATAGTTGGCATAGACGTTGTTGATCGTGGGGTATTTGTTTTTGATCAGGTGAACCAGCGCATCCTCGGCAAGCGGCATCTTCTTTTTCTTCGCCACCAGCGAGAAGATTTTCAGATAGTCCTTCTGACTTGGCCCGTCGATCTTGATCTTGAAGAAGATCCGGCGCAGCGCCGCCTTGTCGAAGATCTCGTTGGGGTGGAAGTTGGTGGAAAAGATCACCAGCGTGTCGAACGGCACCTCGAACTTTTCGCCCGATTGCAACGCGAGGATATCCTTGCTCTCTTCCAGCGGCACGATCCAGCGGTTGATCAGCGACTGGGGCGGTTCGGCCTGGCGGCCAAGGTCGTCGACGATGAAGACGCCGCCGGTGGATTTCAGCTGCAAGGGCGCCTGGTAGGTGCGCGAGGTCGGGTTGTAGACCAGATCGAGCATGTCGAGGGTCAGTTCGCCGCCGGTGATCACGGTGGGGCGTTCGCACAGCACATAGCGCCGGTCCCAGCGGTTCGAGGTCAGCCGCAGGCTGCGGGCATCGTCGTCCTCGGCCTCGGCGATGGCGTGCACGATGGGGTCGTAGACGGTGATCACCTGGCCGGAATAGAACAGCGCGCGGGGGACGAAGATCTTGTCGCCGAGCGCGTCGCGGATGCCGTTCGAGATCGAGGATTTGCCGTTGCCGGGGGGACCGTACATAAGGATCGACCGGCCGGACCCGACGGCGGGGCCGAGCTGATCCAGCAGCATGGGCGGCAGGACCAGATGGCCCATGGCGCCGGTCAGTTGCTGGCGGGTCATATGGATGTTGCGGATCGACTGGCGTTTGACCTGGTCCGCGTAGACCTCGAGCGGGACCGGCATTGCGCCGTAATATTCCGACTGGCTGAGCGCGTCGAGCGCACGGGCCTTGCCCGCGTCGCTGAGCTGATAGCCCATCTCGCCGCCGGAATTGGCGTGCAGGGTGCCGGTCGCTTCGACCAGCCGCTGGGTGCGGGCCAGATCGACGAGTTCCTGGGTGACGGGGACCGGCAGGCAGAGGATCTTGCTGAGTGCGGTGACCTCCTCGACATTGCGGCGGAACATCGTCTTGAGAAGGATGTCGCGCATCAGGACCATCGAGAGCCCGGTCTGGTCCAGGCTGCGCGGGGCCGGCGGGTCGAGGACGGGCGGGGCGTGCATGTTCATCGGTCTTGTCCCACTGCTCTGCGTTCGTTGTTCGTGCCGCCGCCAGAGTCCGGAAAATCCGTCAAACCCCGGCAGCGGGGCTATGCGGTTGATATTTGACAGGTTAGTGTGGCGAAAAATGGACAGGGCAAGGGCATGAGCAGACCCAATCCTGCGCTTCTTTTCGGCTTCCTTGTGGCCGTGATCGTGATCCTTGCCGGGGTGACGCTGGCCAAGGGCGGATTCTTCATCGCCAAGCACGAGGGCGACACGCTGCATCTGTTGCAGATCGTGTTCCGCATGGCGTCGGGCGAGTGGCCGCATCTGGATTTCATGACCCCCATCGGCTGGCTGGCCTTCGCCCCGATTGCGCTCTTCGTGAACCTGGGCATGGGGATCGGGCACGCCATTCTGTTTTCGCAGATCCTGGTGGCGTTCGTGCTGTTGCCCGCGGTGTTCTGGGCCGGGATGACACGGTTTGCCGGGGCGCTGGCCTACCTGTTCGGTCTGGTGGTTCTGGTGCTGGTCATGGCGCTGGTCCATGGCGAGGCGGAGCGGTCGGTGTCGATCTCGATGCACTACAACCGCTGGGCCTGGGCGGTGTGCTACGTGGTGATCGTTCTGGCCCTGCTGCCGCCGCGCGAGATCCGAAACGACCGGTTCGACGGGGTGATGATCGGCGTGGGCATGGCAGCGCTGGCGCTGTTGAAGGTGACGTATTTCGCGGCGTTCGCGGTGCCTGTGGCGGCTGCGCTGACGGTGCGGGGTGCCATCGGCACCCTGCGGGTGGCGGTGCTGAGCGGGCTGATCGCGGCGGTGGCCGTGACGATCCTGGCGGGGGCGGCGTTCTGGAGCGCCTATATCGGCGATCTGCTGGCCGTCTTCGGATCCGAGGTGCGCCCGCAGCCCGGTGCGGGATTGCGCACGATCATCGGGGCGCCGGCCTATCTTGGCGGCAGCCTGACGCTGGTGATGGGGGTGATCCTGCTGCGGCAGGCGGACGAGCCGGTCCTGGGACTGGTGCTGCTGCTGCTGACGCCGGGATTTCTCTACGTGACCTACCAGAACTTCGGCAACGACCCGCAATGGCTGATGCTCTTGGCGATCCTGCTTCTGGTCCCGTCACCGCGGCCCGAACTGGTGAACGGGCTCGGCTGGAACATGAAGGCCGCGCTACGGCTGGCGGCGATGGCGGCGATTGCGTTTGCGGCGCCGTCGTTTCTGAATCTGGCCTACAGCCCGTTCCGGCATCTGGGGCTTGATGCCGGCGACTACCAGGCGATGCTGACCCGCACGCCGCAGCACCGCGATCTGCGCCTGCCGGTGGTGCGCGCGAACCAGGTCAACGCCGGCGTGGCCCTGGACGGGCCGGGATCGGGGCTAGAGAACCGCGCGCGGGCAGCGCGGCGCGAAGAGACGCTGACCGAGTTTCGGGGCGAACTGATGCCCGATTGCGAGTTGCAGCTTGGGCTGATCGCGTGGTTCGAGACCATCGTGGGCGACCTCGAAGAGGCCGGGCTGGCCGAAGGCAAGCGGGTCTTCGCGGCGGATCTGTTCTCGGGCCACTGGCTGTTCGGGGATCTGCAGCGGCTGGAGAACGGTGCGCCATGGTATTACGGCGAACTGGCCGGGTTCGACAGCGCCGACTACCTTTTGGTGCCGCTCTGTCCGACGGCGCAGGACGTCCGGAAGCAGATCCTTGAAGACGTCGCCGGGCGGGGCACGGGCCTGGTCGAACGGCGGCGGACGGCGCTTTATGTTCTTTATGAGATATCAGAGAGATAGAGCTCGGGTATCTCCGCCGGTGATGACGTGACACTTGGCCTGACGCGGACGTTCGCAATCTGAAGTCAGGCGCGGAATCCAGGCCGAAGGCCGGTCGTCCTTGGTTGCGCCATTGGTCCGAGCGACCAATGGACGACCCATCGCGGACCCGCCCCGGAGGGGAGGCGATTTGCTGGCGTCACATATCGGTTTGAGGTCGTTCGGACTTTGCTAGGATAAAACGAGCCGTTCAGAGGTTTGGTACGCCTCCCCGCGGATCGGCGGCGATGGCGCGGCTCCTGTCGCGACTGCCGATGGCTGCAACAGGCCAGATCAGGAAGGGTGAAGATCGTATCGCCGGCTCCTGTGCGCCGATCGGTCACGCACCAACAAAGACACCCAAGCCCAGATAGATGGCCAGCGATCCTCCAAGGGCCAGACCCATCGGAAAATCCTTGCGCGTCCAGGATTCCCAGTCGCCGGTCTGCGCGCGGATCGCGGGCAGGGCGCGGAACAGGCGGTGGGTGACGAAAGCGGCCAGCAGGACGGCGGCGAACAGGATCATGAACAGCCGGGCATCCTCGACCGGAATAAACGGCGCCATCACGGCGGCGAATTTCGCATCCCCCGCGCCGACCAGCCCGGCAAGGTTCGCGAGGAAACCGGCAACCAGAACGACGGCCAATGACAAAAGCCGCCAGGGATATTCCGCCCATGGCAGCGCGATCAGGCCGAAGACCAGAAAGACCGCGCCCAGGGCCAGGACGGCCTTGTTGGGGATCTTCATGAACTTCATGTCGTTCCAGGCGACCCAGACGCAGATCGGGAGCGTCAGCACCAGAAACCAAAGCGCCGCATCGGAAGAGAGTGCCATGTCTTTGCCTATCCGTCGAAGACTGCGGGCAGGTTAATCCGGGAATGTGGCGAAGTTCGGGAAAAGCCGGGGACCCGTGCGGTCCGCGGCATCGCGCCTAGTTCGTCACGTTGGTTTCCAGAGCCCGCAAGGACCGCACCGCGGCCTCGAAATGCTGCGGATGCGTATCGATCGCCTCGCGCAACAGCCCCTTGCCGATGGCCTCGTCGCCCTGCTTGATCGCCGACAGGCCCAGCGTGTGCAGAAGCTGTGCGCGTTCGATCTGGGTCATCGGCACGACCGGAAGATCATAGTTGCGCTGAGCCCCGCGGGCCAGTGCAAGGTTGTTCTTGGCGGTAAACAGGCTGGAGTCGTAGGTGACCGCCTCGACGAACAGGCCTTCGGCGTCCTTGAAGTCGCCGCGGGTCAGTTTGGAATAGCCCCAGTTGTTCAGAACGCTCGACGGCTTCGTGGTCAGCCCGACGGCGGTTTCATAGAACGCATCCGCCCGGTCCCATTCGCGGTTGCTGTCGGCGACCATCGCCTCGAGCCGGTAGCGTTTGTAGGTCTCGAAGGTCGGCGGGATCTTGTCGAGCTCGGTCTCGGCCCCGTCCCAGTCGCCGGTGCGGATCAGCGCGTCGGCATAGTCGATGCGGTCGTCGTCGGTGGCGTCATTGTGGTTCGCGATCTTCTTCCAGACCGCCACCGCCTCGGTCGCGCGGCCGGCGCGGACCAGCGACTTGCCAAGGCCGCGTTTGAAGTCGAGCCGGTCGGGCTCCTGCTTGCTGGCGCGCTTGAAATATTCGACCGCCTCGTTGGGGTCGGCCACGGTCAGCATGATGTCGTTGAGATTGGTTTCGTCGATGACATTGACGCCCTTCATCGAACGTTCGACCTCTGCCTTGTCGAAGTCACTGTCACCGCATGCCGTCAGCAGCAGCGTGCTGCCGATGCCAAGCATCACCACAAGATGGCGCATTTTCGCGTCCCTTACTGCTCGATCCTCGCCGTTCATGGTGTCGAAAGCAGGTGGTATTCACCGCTTCCGCGCCTCACCAGGGCGAAGTTGGTATTGTTTTCCGCATCATAGCCCGGATTTTCGAGTTTTGCGAGTGCTAAGGTCAAATTCTTGCGAATCTGCGGGCTGGAGCCGTTATCGAGCGCGAATGCGGTACGAAAGACACGCTCTGCCTCGCCCAACTCGCCCTTTTCCATCAACACGACGCCGAGATTGTTCCAGGCGGGCACGAATTCCTCGTCCTGCGAGATGGCCCGCCGCAGCAGGGTCTCGGCCTGGCCAAGCCGCCCGAGGCGAAGATTGGCCGACCCGAGCGCCGACAGGATGTCGGTCGTCAGGCCGGTGTCGCCTGCCGCGCGGTAATAGGCCTTGAGCGCCAGTTCGTACTGGCCCGAGGCCATCAGCCGGTGACCGACGACCAGACCGTCGACGGCATCGCGGGTCGAATCGATGCCGGCGGGCGCATAGGGGCCGTCGCCGGGCGCGCGCAAGCCGCCGCCGGCGCAGGCGGCCAGTGCGACGGCGAAGAGTAGGGCCCAAACGGGCCTTGCGGGCTGTCGGCGGGTCACCGTGGTCGAATGCCTGTGTCTGCTTTTGTTTTTTACTATTTATCCACAGGCCGGTGCGGCAGGGTAGCCCCCTTCCGTCAGGTTTGCGCGAGGGATGGCAAAAACGGCACGGGACCCCGAGGGGTCCCGCAATCCAGCCAAGCGAACGGATGTCGGTCAGAACCCGGTGCCCTGTCCGTTCAACGTCAGGTAGATGTTGTAGACCGAGGGGCCGACGAGGATCACCAAAAGCGGCGGAACCGTCAGCATCATCGTGGCCAGCGTCATCTTGGTGGGCAGGGTGTTGGCCTTTTCCTCGGCCCGCATCACGCGCTTGTCGCGCATCTCGGAGGCGTAGACCCGCAGCGCGTCGGCGATCGAGGTGCCGAAGCTGGCCGACTGGATCAGCACGGTGACGAAGCTGGCGACGTCCTGCACGCCCGCGCGTTCGGACATGTCGCGCAGCACGCTGATACGGTCCTTACCCGCCTTCATCTCCTGCGAGACCATCTCGAACTCTTCGGACAGCGCCGGATAGCCTGCACGGATCTCCCTGGCGACACGCAGGATCGACTGGTCCAGCGACTGGCCGGCCTCGACGCAGACCAGCATCATGTCCAGCGCGTCGGGAAAGCCGTTGGTGATTTCCTCCTGGCGGGCCTGCTGACGCCGGTTGACCCAGTATTTCGGCAGCATGTACCCGGCAGCTCCCGGGATCAGGATCGACAGGACCATCTTCTGCGTGTCGAGTTCCTGCCCGGTGGCCTGCTGCAGCAGGACATAGAACACACCCAGGATCAAGAGCCCGCCACCCAGGGCGAACTGGGCAAAGTGATACGAGCGCACGGCGTTCTTCGACCGGTATCCGGCCTGGACCAGCTTCAGCTTGATCGCCGAATATTCCTCTTCGTTCTTCGGCTCGAGGAAGTCGGAGTACTTCTCCAGCTTGTCCTTTTTGGTCTCGGTACGCAGCCGGGCCTCGGGGGTTGCCGATTTCTTGGCGGTCTCGTTGGCCTTCTTCAGCTTGTCGAGCGGGTCCTCGCGGCCTTTCAGCAGCAGCGGGACTGTCAGAATGATCAGAAGCAGGCCCAGAAGCCCGACCGCCAGAAGCGGCCCGAAGGGACCGAAACTGTCGGTCAGGATCGCGTTGATGGTATCCAGCATCGTTTCGTCCTCAGACCTTGATGTTCACGAGCATGCGCATCACGAACAGGTTCGCGACAAGAAAGCCCGCCACGACCAGACAGGCCGGGATGAAGGCCGGCGTGCCGATGACCTGGTCGTAGTAGTTGGGTTGCGCGATGTTGATCCCGATCAGTGCCAGCAGCGGGAAGCCCGACAGGAACTTGCCCGACCATTTCGCCTCTGCCGTGATCGCGGTCACGCGGCGGAAAAGCTTGAAGCGCGAGCGGATGACCTTGGCCAGACCGTCGAGGATCTCGGCGAGGTTGCCGCCCGAGGTCTGCTGGATCGTCACCGCGACGGCGAGGAACCGCATGTCCTGCATGTCCATGCGCTCGGCCATCGCCTTCAGCGCCTCGCCGACGTCGCGGCCATAGGCGCTTTCGTCCGCGATCATGCCCATTTCGGTGCCGAGCGGATCGGGGACCTCCTTGGCCACGATGTTCAGAGCCGAGCTGAACGGGTGGCCGACGCGAAGGCTGCGCACCATCAGTTCCACCGCATCGGGAAGCTGTTCCTCGATCAGCGCCATGCGCTTTTTGGCCTTGCCGTTGATCCAGACATAGACGCCGCCGACGCCCATCGCGATCGAGACGCCGGCGCGCACGCCCAGACCGGCGCCGGTGCCGACGGTCAGGCCGATGAAGGCGACCATGCTCAAGAGCATCATCACCAGGATCAGCTGCATGGGCGAAAAGGCGATATTCGCCTTCTGCGCTTTTTCCGCCAGCAGCGAATAGAGCGGGATCGACTGGCTCTTCATGTGCTGGCTCATCTCCTTGCGGAGTTGTTCCAGCACCTGTTCGCGGCCGCGGCCCTTTTCCAGCATCTCCAGCCGGCGGTTCACCCGGCTGTTGAGGCTGATCGATTTGCCGAAGACGGTCAGATAGATCCCCTCGACCATCACAAGGACGGCGACGAAGATCAGCCCGTAAATAAGTGGTTCTATCGGGATGGACATGGGGTCAGACCTGCACCGAGGGTTCGAAGATTTCCGGGGGCAGGTTGTAGCCCCACTGCTTGAACCGTTCTGAATAATGCGACCGCACGCCGGTCGCGGTGAATTCGCCGATGATCTTGCCGTCGGGTTCGAGCCCCAGACGCTGATAGCGGAACACTTCCTGCATCGAGATCACCTCGCCCTCCATGCCGGTCAGTTCGGTGATCGAGACCATGCGCCGGGATCCGTCCTGCAGGCGGCTGGCCTGTACCAGAAGGTTCACGGCGCTGGCGATCTGGCTGCGCACGGCCTTCAGCGGCATCTCGATCCCGGCCATGGCGATCATGTTTTCCAGACGGCTGATGCCGTCGCGGGCCGAGTTGGCGTGGATCGTCGTCATCGAGCCGTCGTGGCCGGTGTTCATGGCCTGCAGCATGTCGATGACCTCCTCGCCGCGGGTTTCGCCGACGATGATCCGGTCGGGGCGCATCCGCAGGGCGTTTTTCAGGCAGTCCCGCGGGGTGACCGCGCCCTTGCCCTCGACGTTCGGCGGGCGGCTTTCCATCCGGCCCACATGGGTCTGCTGCAGCTGCAGTTCCGCGGTATCCTCGATGGTCAGGATGCGTTCGGCGTTGTCGATGAACGATGAAAGCGCGTTGAGCGTCGTCGTCTTACCGGAACCGGTCCCGCCCGAGACGATGACGTTCAGCCGGCAGGCGACCGCGGCCTCGAGATACAGCGCCATTTCCGGGCTGAAAGCGCCGAAATTGACCAGATCATTGATGCCCAGCTTGTCCTTCTTGAACTTCCGGATCGAGACCAGCGAACCGTCGACGGCCACCGGCGGCACCATCGCGTTGAACCGCGATCCGTCCGCCAGGCGGGCGTCGACATACGGGTTCGATTCATCGACCCGGCGGCCCACGGCCGACACGATCTTGTCGATGATCCGCAACAGGTGGCGTTCATCCTTGAAGGTGATGTCGGTCAGTTCCAGCTTGCCGGCGCGTTCCACGAAGATCTGCTGCGGACCGTTGACCAGGATGTCGTTGACGGTTTCGTCCTGCAAGAGCGCCTCGAGCGGTCCGAGGCCCTTGACCTCGTTGTATAGGTCCTGAAACAGCGTGGTGCGCTCGTCCTTGTTGAGCACGAACGACATCTCTTCCAGCGCTTCGGTGGTGATCGCGGCGATTTCGGACCGCAGGTCGTTTTCCGAGGCATGTTCCAGAGCGGCGAGGTTGAGGTTGTCCAACAGCCGCTTGTGCAGCTCTACCTTGACCTCGGAGATGCGCTCCTTGCGCTTGCGCTCTTTGTCTCCGGGCGAGGCCTGGGCTGCCCGGTGCTGCGTCGGCTTGCGTTGCGGCGCGGGCGGCGCTGCCGGTTTCGGCGCCGCGGCCTGCGGGGCGGGCTGGGCCGCCGCGGGCGCGGACGCGCCGGGCTTGGGTGCGGCCGCGGGCTTGGCTTCAGGCGTCTTTTTGTAGCGGGCGAACACTGACTGTCCCCTTTGTTCTTGTTGTTAGGAAGCGGCCTCGGTCTCGGCCTGTTCCGTGTTGTGCTTGTGGATCGATCCGGCGAGTTTCGCGATCTCCTTGCGAAGCGGGTTCTTGGCTGCGGTCTCGGCCAGCGGCAGGCCGTGATCGCAGCTTTGCACCGCCGGCTTGCCGCCGTCCGGCATCAAAAGGTCGATGACGATATCCAGGCTTTCGGCCATCCGCTTGACCCGGCTCTTGCCGTTCAGATCGGTGAATTTCGGCGCCCGGTTCAGCACGTAGCGCAGCTTTTCGAACGGCAGATCCTCGCCCTTCAGCGCGCGGACCATGCGCAGCGTGTTCTGGGCCGAGCGCATGTCCAGTTCCAGCGGCGCCAGGTAGACATGGCTTTCGGACAGCACGCTCTCGGTCCACTGGACGATCGTGGTGGGCATGTCCACGACCACATAGTCGAAATTCGACGTCGCGATGTCGAGAAGCCGCTGGATGTCCTCCGGCCCGATAAGGTCGAGCGGCAGGATATCGGCGGGTGCGGTCAGGACGTGCAGCTTGTCGTTGAAGCAATCGAGCGCCTGCAGGAACGACTCGGTGTCCATGGCCGAGGTGTCGCTGAGCAGTTCATAGACCAGCTCGCGCCGCGGCAGGTCGAGATAGGTTGCGATCGATCCGAACTGGAGGTCGAGGTCAATCAGGCAGACCTTGACGGGTTTTTTCTTGTCGATGTTCGCCAGCTCCCAGGCGAGGTTCACCGCCAGGGTGGTCGCGCCGACACCGCCGGCAAGACCATGAACGGTGACGATCACGCCGTTCCTGTCGGACCTGCCCGCGTGGGCCAGCCCGGCATGCAGCGAGGCCGAAATCTGTTCCGTCGGCTCTGGTGCGCGCAGCCGCTCGATGGCGTCGTGCAGAGTGCCTTCGGGCAGGGGGTAGGGGGCAAACTCGCGCGCGCCGAGCTTCAAGAGCTGGTGCAGCGCGATGGGGCTGACATTTTCGGCGATCAGGATCACCTTGAGCCCGTTGGAGTTCGCGGTTTCGATCAGGTCGGCGATGACCGCGAGGTTGACCTCGTCCTGTTCGTCGATGGCGATGGCGACGAACTCCAGGTACTTTGCATCCGGCTGAGTGAAAAACACCCGTGCGTCGGCAAAGTTCAGATCGCCCCAGTTTTCGCCAAGCTCGGTTTCCATATCTTCGATCAGAAGATCGAATTTCTGAACGTCTCGCGCGACGGTACAGGCCTGAATTGGCGCAGGATCCGTCTGCATGGCCGTACTAACTGTCATCACCCAGTTCCCTCATTTCCCGTAGAGCAGCCTGCGGCGAAACCAGTGCGGTATCCGCCGATTTCCGGTCCCACCGGCAGTGGGGCGGAAAGACTGCTCCTTGATGAGTTAGATGAGTGGTAAACTGGGCGACATTACGGCCAAAAGATCGTAATTATTCGGTCTTTTCGAACGAAAACCGAATCTCAGCGCTATTGTGCAGCACCTGCGATTGCCTCGAGACCGCTTTCTTCCTGCGGAGGTTGCTCGGTCGCGCTTTCCACATACTCCCGGAAGATCACCTCGGCATACTTGCCGTTCAGAAGCGTGGGATGCCCTTTGACGAAGCCCGAAACCTCGGTTACCGCGCGCCGGTTGCGGCGTTCGCGTTCGGTCGTGGCGATGACCGGTTGGGTTTCGCCGAACGACACCAGCGCCTCGAGCCGCGAGCGGCTGACGCCCTGGCTGGCCAGGAAGGCCACGACCGCGTTTGCGCGGCGCTTTCCGAGCCGCTTGTTGTAGGCGTCCGAGCCGACAAGGTCGGTGTGGCCGTAGACGCGGAACCGGACCTCGGGGAACTGGCGGATCCACGAGGCCTGGCGCCGCAGCACGGCCTGTGCGGTGCCGTCGAGCCGGGCCGAGTTGAAATCGAAGGTGACGACCGTGTCCACTTCGCGCGCGAAGCGGCTGTTGAGATCGATCAGCACCTGCTTTTCGCCGTTATGGATCTGGACGTTGTTCATCGTCGGATTGCCGAACGACCCTTCGTCGAGGAACTGTCCGGCGGGCTGGGTCCAGCTTGAAAAGATCGTGCTGTCGCCGCAGGCGGTCAGGGCCAGCAGGCTGGCGGCGGCGAGAAGGGGGGTGGTGCGCTTGGCCATATCGTCAATCCATCACATAGCCGTAGGACCCGGTGAAGTCCTGTTTGGCCACTTCCGCGGCAGAGCCGTTTCTGGGCCGGCGTTCGCCGTCGGCGGTCTTGCCGAAGAGGAAAAGGTCGGCCTCGGTCGGCGGTTTGATACGGTCGGTGGGCAGCGCCAGCGCCTCGCCGCGGGTCGGCGTGACCAGATGCGGGGTGATGATGATCACCAGTTCGCTTTGGCTGCGTTCATAGCTGGCGCTGCGGAACAGCGAACCAAGGACGGGGATGTCGCCAAGCCACGGAACCTGGCCCGCGAGATCCTGAAAGTCGTCCTCGAGCAGGCCGGCGATGGCAAAGCTCTCGCCGTCGCGCATCTCGACCGTGGTCTGCGTTTCCCGGCGGCGGAAGGCGTTGACCGCGATGCCGCCCTGTTCGAAGGTCACCGTGCTGTCGAGGCCGGACACGGCCGCATTGAGCTGCAGGTTGATGACGTCCTTGTCGACCACGCGCGGGGTAAAGGTCAGTTCCACGCCGAAGGGCTTGTATTCGATGGTCACCGCGCCGTCGTTGTCGACGACGGGGATCGGATATTCGCCGCCGGCCAGGAAACTGGCCTGCTGCCCGGACAGCGCGGTCAGGTTCGGTTCGGCCAGGGTGCGGACGACGCCTTTGCTTTCAAGCGCTTCCAGGAGAACGGCAAATTCTATGCTGCCGGCGGTGAAGCCAAGCGCAATCGCGCCCTCGGTACCGGCCGGCACCTCGATCGGGCTGCCGATGCCGTTGGCGCCGTCCAGCCAGGTGCCGGTTTCGCCATCGATGCCGAAATCAGTCCCGCCGGTGATCGCCAGCGAGGACGACAGGCTTTTGCTGACCGAGCGTTCCACCTCGGCGAAGCGCACCTTCAGCATGACCTGCTGGGTGCCGCCGACCGACATCAGGTTTGAGACCCGGTCGGGCGCATACCGCTGGGCCAGGTCGAGCGCCCGGTCGAGGCGCGCGGTGCTGGACACCACGCCAGAGAGCACGATGCCGTCATTGGCAGTACGTACCTCGATGCGTTCGCCGGGCAGGATCTGCTGCAGGCGCTCCTTGAATTCGGCGATGTCGGGCGCAACCTGCACTTCGACATTGGTAATCAACCGCCCGTCGGGCCCCAGCAGCGTCAGCGACGTGCGCCCGGGCGCCTTGCCAAGCACATAGATCGTGCGGTCCGACAGGGTGGAAATGTCGGCGATGGCGGGATTGGCGATGGAAAGCTCGGCAAAGGGCACGTCGCTTTCGACGACCACCGCGCGGTTCATCGGCACGCTGAGGCTCCGCGAGGCGGAACCTTTCATCACACGCAAGCTCTGCGCCTCTGGTGCGGGCGCTGACATGGTAAACACGGAAAGCCCGACAAGGGCTGCCCCGAGGGTTCTAGCAATCTGCATGTGATCCTGCCTCTATGATCACGGATGTCCGGTCTTTAAACGCCGGGTCTCAACCGACCATGACCGAAAAACCGTTTCCACGCAAGAATCAAACGGTTGAGCTATGGTCTTTATGTGGATAACTGGCAACAGCCGGGAGATTTCGGGATTATCGAAACGAAAACGGGCCCCGCGATACGGGACCCGTCGGCGGCTTTTTTTGTCTGCCTAGTTGGTGCAGGGGATCGGGGTCTCGATGATCTCCGCGCCACGGCGGGTGCGGATCGTGCAGACCTGCTCTTCCTGCACCTCGGCGACCTGCGCCGCCTCGATCCCAAGCAGGGCGTTCTGGTTGACCGTGACATTCCCGGCCCCGACGACGTCGTCGGTGGCGCCCAGAAGCGACAGTGACAGCCGCCCGGTATTCTGCGCCTGCGCCAATGCGGCCACCTGCAGCGGCGTCGCCTCGACCGTGACGGTCCGCGCGATCGTGGGGCTGTGGCGGTCTTCGTCGGCGATCTGGTCGACGGCGATCAGGCGCACGCCCTCCTGGATCAGCTGGGTCACCTCTTCTTCGGATCCGCGGCCCCGGTCGCCGGGCAGGCGGCCGCTCCAGTAGACATCGACCCGGTCGCCCGGACGCAGGAAGCCCGAGACGCCGCTGGAGACGTCGACGCGGATCGCAAAGGCCCGCATGCCCTTGGTCAGGCGCGAGCTGACGCCGGCGTCCTCACCCGGCTCGGTGACCTTGACGGCCAGCAGAGCCTCGTCCTTTTCCATGGCGCGCAGGGCGGTGCGCAGTTCGGTTTCGCCTTCGGGGAAAACCGCCTCGATCCCGACGAACGCGCCTTCGGGGATTGCCGTTTCCGGCCATTTCACGGGCCGCACATCCTCGGCCGCGATCGGCTCGCCATAGGCCACCGGACGGTTCAGGACGACGACCTCGACCGTGGGCACGATCTGGTCGCGCGCCGCGCGCTCGCGTGCAAGTTCCGCCTGATATGCGCCGATATAGTCCTTGGCCATATAGACGGCAAAGCTGGCAAGGCCGACGCCGACCACCAGGACCAGTCCAAATACCAACCTCATCGTATTTCCTTCCATTTCATGGTCGCGTCACTTCCGGGCTGATGCGCCACGGACGCGGGGTTTCGTCCGACAGGATGGCCGGGAATTGCGGTAAAACCTTGTGCGAAAGGCGGTAAAGATGAGGTCTTTCCGCATATTGCAAACAGTTTGGGCCGCCGGCCGGGATTAGTGCCTGAGCGACGGCGCCTGATGTGCCAACGGTCCCGGATCGAAGGTTGTGTGCTGCGAACCGTGGTCGGACAAGGCCGCGACCGCGCCGAGCAGCAACGCGATCACCGTGGCTGCGGCCACAGACAGCCCGTCCATGCGGTCAGGATGTGCGTTGTTGGTATTTGCCCGAATTTCCATTTCTGTCACCCTTTTCTTTGGGGGTCGCCGCCCCGTGGGTTTGCCGGACAGTATTCCCTGAAATGTGGCGATTTTGTGATCGCCGGTCCGATTTCCCGTGGCCGGGCACCGAAATCCGCGATCGGGTGCCCGCAAAGCAAAGGCCGCGCCCGGGGTGCGGACGCGGCCCTGCATGGATGTCGAAGACCTTAGTAGGTGGTCTTGATGCCCTGCGACGACAGGTGCGAGCCGATTTCGTCGGCATAGTCGTCAGTGGCGCCGCCGACGGTGGTCAGCACGGCAATGCCGAGGCCCACGATGGCAGCGGTCAGGACGACCCAGTCGACGGTCACGGCGCCGTCTTCGTCGCGTTCGAAGCGCTTG
>JAAUYH010102678.1_pt1 | contig 16105 bp, 16 predicted proteins | sample 7278061 | NCBI WGS metagenome assembly JAAUYH01 (sample SAMN14350203, study PRJNA611818) | marine sediment metagenome | isolation source: surface marine sediment (0.6m) | place: French Polynesia: Moorea | collected 2018-08 | reverse complement strand
GCCGCCTCGCTCGAGACCGGCAAACCGATCAACGAGATTACCGAGAAGTACAAGCGTGCGTACAACGAGGACATGGGGGTGCTCGGCGTATTGCCGCCGGACGTCGAGCCGTGCGCGACCGATCATATCGCCGAGATGATCGCCATGATCGAAACGCTCATCGAGAAGGGACACGCGTACGAGGCCGACGGCCACGTGCTTTTCGACGTCGAATCGAATCCCGACTACGGCGCTTTGTCGAAGCGCAATCTGCGGGAGATGATTGCCGGATCCCGCGTCGAGGTCGCGCCTTACAAGAAAGCGGCGCACGATTTCGTGCTGTGGAAGCCGTCGACGCCCGAGCTGCCCGGCTGGGACTCGCCATGGGGACGGGGTCGCCCCGGCTGGCACATCGAATGCTCGGCGATGGCGGAAAAGCACCTGGGCGAAACGATCGATATCCATGCCGGCGGCCAGGATCTCGTGTTTCCGCATCACGAGAACGAGCTGGCGCAGTCGAGCTGCGCACATGATGGCGCGCCGTTCGCGCGTTACTGGCTGCACAACGGTTTCCTGAGCATCGATCACGAGAAGATGGCCAAGTCGCTGGGCAACGTGAAGCTCGTGCACGACCTCGTCAGGGAATTCCCCGGCGAGGTCATGCGGCTTGCGCTCTTGTCCGCGCACTATCGCCAGCCGCTCGACTGGTCGGATGAGACGCTGGACTCCGCGCGGCGAATGCTGGATCGCCTGTACGGTTCCCTGCGCGGCATCGACGTACCCGGAGACATCCGGGCCGCGGCTGAACCGCCGGAAGCGCTGGTCGCTGCGCTCGAGGACGACCTCAATACTCCAAGGGCCATGGCAGAGTTGTTCGGCGTCGTGCGTGAGCTCAATAAAGCCGACGGCGACGAGAAAGCCAGGCTCGCGGCAATCGTGTATGCAGCAGGCGACCTGCTCGGCTTGTTACAAAGCGATCCCGAAGAGTGGTTTGCCGGTCATGTCGAAGGCGAACTTGCTGCGGAGGAGATCCAGGCATTGATCGACCGGCGCAGCGCAGCCAAGGCCGAGCGCGATTTCGAGGCGGCTGACGCAATCCGAAATCAGCTGAAGGAAGCGGGCATATCGATCCAGGACGGGCCCGAAGGCACGACCTGGCGGCGAGGCTGATCCGTGGCGAACGAAGTCGCTAGAGCTCAGCAGGAAGTCATCGAAGAGTTCGGTTTCTTCGAGGACTGGATGGATCGTTACCAGTACCTCATCGACCTGGGGCGACGCTTGCCGGAGCTGCCGGAATCCGAACGCGTCGACGAAAACAGGATTCGCGGTTGCCAGTCGCAGGTCTGGTTTGTCGCAGAGCCGGACGGCGAACGACTGGTGTTTCGTGCGATCAGCGATGCGGCCATCGTGTCCGGACTGATCGCCGTTTTGCTGCGCATATACAGTGGCAGGAAACCGAGGGAGATTCTCGACACGCCACCCGATTTCGTGGCGGCGCTGGGGCTCGAAAGTCATCTCAGCCCGACGCGCAGCAATGGGCTCGCGTCGATGCTGAACGCCATTCGCAACATGGCCGCCGAGGCGTTGCAGGAGGCCTGATGGCGAACGCCGTCAGTCGCGCTCTTTCCTGGCCGCTGATCGGCCTCGTCAAGCTGTACCGGGTGACTGTCTCGCCGTGGCTCGGCATGAACTGCCGCTACCAGCCAACGTGCTCGGAGTACGCCATCGAAGCGCTGCGCACGCACGGCGTGTTCAATGGGAGCTGGCTCGCGGCGATACGGATCGGCCGATGCCATCCTTGGGGCGGGTCGGGTTACGACCCTGTGCCGGGTGCCGGGAAAAGTCTCGATGACGATTAGGGAGTGGCTCGCAGAGCTTGCCTATCCTGTCAGGTCGACGGCGACGGTCGTCGCGATAATTACGTTCTTCCTGTTGTTCGAGCTCATACGTCTCGCGGGCCTCCTCGGGCTCTGGCTCGCAGTCGCCGTCGTACCCGCGTTCTCCCGCTACCTCACGATGATCGGTGAGGCACGCGCGAAAGGCGTCGACGCAGAACCGCCCGGTGTCGAGTACTTTACGCTTGTCGGCAATTTGTGGACGTTCTTTCCAGCAGTGCTGGGCGCGCTCATCGCGATCGCAACGTTGTGGGTCGCCGAGGCGTTCGGCATCACGGGCGTCATCGTATTCGGAATCCTCAGTGCCGCGATCTATCCCGCAACGGTATCGGTCCTGATCATTACGCACTCGCCTCTGCAAAGCATCAATCCGGTTGCGATCTACCGGCTGATATCGTTCAGTGGCGACGGCTACTGGTACGCGCCGTCGACGTTACTGCTCGCCTATTTCATGCTGACGGAAGTCTTCAGCGGACTGCCCGAACCGCTAATGCGGCTGTTGGAGCTTTACCTGATTGTCACGACGTTCGCCGTCTGTGGTGCTGTGACACGCAAGAGGAGACTCATCGACGAAGTCGATATCCCGGAAGCGCTGGAACCCGATGAAAACGTCATCGCAGAGCAACTCGAGCAACAAAGGACTTCCGTCCTGAACCACGCGTACGGGTTTGCGAGCCGCGACAACCGCAAAGGTGGTCTCGACCACGTCTACAAGTGGCTGCGCGAGGATCCGGATCCCGCCGCGGGCTGGAAATGGTTTTTCGAGCACATGCTGCGCTGGGAAGTACGTGAGCCCTCGCTCTTCTTTGCGCAGGAGTATTTGAAGCGTCTGCTCGCCGACGGTCAGCAGGTCAATGCCGTCAAGCTGATGCTGCGCTGTCGCATGCTCGAGGAAAACTGGAAGCCGTTGGCCGAGGACCGGCCTGCGGCGATCGCCGCCGCAAGAGCCTGCGACAATGCGGACCTTGCATCTGTACTCGAACGCGGCTGATCGCGCTAAGATACGAGCATGGATAAGCGTTTACTCACGATCCTGCGATGCCCTGTTACGCACAAAGGCTTGTCTTTGGCCAAGCGCGACACGCTGGAGCGCGTCAACCAGGCAATCGAACAAGGCACCGTCGTCAATCGCGACGGCACGGCGCTGGATGCCAGTCTGAAAGAAGCGCTCGTTACCGACGACGGCAAGCTGTTGTATCCGGTCAACGAAGGCATCCCGGTACTGCTCGAAGGTCAGTCCGTGGCACTCGAGCAGCTGCAAGGGTAGTATTGGCGCCAATGCAGCCAGCCGAGATTGCGTGAAAATTCAGGCGAACCAGCTCAATTCCCATCTCGGGAAAAGCCTCGCCTCCTGTTACCTCGTCACCGGGGATGAACACCTGCTGGTTGCCGAAGCGCTCGACAGCATACGTGACGCAGCCCGGGAGCAGGGATTTACGTCACGCGAAATCCATGTCGCCACCGCCGGCTTCGACTGGAACGAGCTGCGCGCGGCCAGCGGTAATCTTTCGCTGTTTGCGGAACGCCGTATCATCGAACTCAGGCTGCCGACCGGCAAGCCCGGGCGTAGCGGGGGCCAGGCAATCGTCGACATGACCGCGCAAAACGATCCCGATCTCCTGTTCATCGTCAGTGCACCGAAACTCGATCGCAGTTCGGCGGCGGCCAAGTGGTCGAAGGCACTCGACTCGGCTGGCGTTTCGATCCAGGTCTGGCCGATCGGCGTGCGCGAGCTGCCGGGCTGGATCGCGGCGCGCATGCGCCGCGAGGGTCTCGAACCGGATCGCGCAGCCGTGACGCTGATTGCCGATCGCGTAGAAGGTAACCTGCTGGCGGCAAGCCAGGAAATCGAGAAGCTGCGCCTGTTGCTCGGCGAGGGCAAAGTGACGGTCAATGACGTCACCGGGGCCGTTGCGAACAGCAGCCGGTACGACGTCTACAAGCTTGCCGATGCGGCGCTCTCCGGCGATGCGAAACGTGCACTGAAGATCCTCCAGGGTTTGCGTGCCGAGGGCGTCGAGCCGGTCATCGTAGTGTGGTCGCTGACGCGCGAGCTACGCACGCTGGCGAAACTCGATGACCTCGTGCGACAGGGCCGGGATCTTGCCGGCGGTATGCAGCAAGCCGGCGTGTGGCGCAATCGTCAGGGTTTGTTCCGCAGCTGTGTCGGCCGCCATCAGCACGGCGCCTTTCACAAGTTGCTGAAGCTCGCCCGCAACGCGGACGCGGCTGCCAAGGGCCAGCTGCGCGCGGATCCCTGGCAGCTCGCAACCGACATCATCCTCGGCCTGACCGTGGGCGAGAGCAGGGCTGCATGAGTTCAATCGGGATTTTCGGCGGAACATTCGACCCGATACACTACGGACACCTGCGCACCGCATTCGAGATGTTGCAGGCTCTTGCGTTCGACGACGTCCGTTTCATTCCTGCCGGCGATCCGCCGCATCGCGGCGTGACCGTTGCGGCCGCGAAAGACCGTTTCGAAATGGTCCGCGTGGCGGTAGAGGGGCAGGCAGGACTCAGCATCGACGATCGCGAACTGAGACGTGGTGGGCCGTCGTATTCGATTGACACGCTGGAGGCGATGCGGACGGAATTTCCGGACGATTCACTGGGTCTGATCGTAGGTATGGACGCGTTTCTGGGTTTGCCGGGATGGCACCGCTGGGACGAGTTGCTGGACTATGCCCACATCGTCGTTGCGCACCGGCCGGGCTGGAAAGCGCCAGATATTGGCCCGCTGGGGCAGTTGCTCGACGAATGCGGCACTCACAGGATAAGCGACTTACACCAGAAGACCCATGGGAACATCCACATTCACGCCGTAACGCAGCTCGAGATTTCGTCGACCGAAATCCGCGAACTCGTCGCGGCGGGACGGGACCCGCGATTTCTGATGCCGGATGCGGTGCGTGAAGTCATTGCGAAAAGCGGCTGCTACGGCCAGTTCCACGAAGCGAAGTGAAGGAGAAGTTGATTTGCCAGAACCTGAGAAGTATCGCGCATGAACAGCGATGAGCTGACCGACCTCGTCGTCGACGCGCTCGACGACATCAAGGCACAGGACATCGTCAAACTCGATGTTCGCGACATGACCACCGTCACCGATTACATGATCGTTGCCAGCGGCACTTCGAGCCGCCACGTGCAGGCCCTCGTCGAGAACGTCGCGGAAAAAGCCAAGGCGGCGGGACACCGTCCGCTGGGGATAGAAGGCGAAGACGGCGGCGAATGGGTGCTGCTCGACCTTCAGGACACACTGGTGCATGTCATGCTGCCGAAAGTGCGTGAGTTCTATAACCTTGAGAAGCTCTGGTCGCTGCCGGCGACGAATGACGTCCGGGCTACCGACGGGTAGGCCGTGCACATCCGTCTCGTAGCGGTTGGCGACCGCCAGCCGGCATGGGTGGACGATGCGTTCGCCACCTACGCGCAACGCTTGCCGCGCGACTGGAAGTTTCGCCTCGACGGAATCGCTACCGTGAAGCGATCGAAAAACGACCGCTCGGGCAAGGCTCGCCAATCCGAGGGCAGGCTGATCCTGGACAAGCTGGCTCCTGACGAGCAGGTTGTATTGCTCGACGAGCGCGGCCGGCAGCTGACCAGCAAGTCCCTAGCCGAAAGCTTGTCGACGTGGCAGTCCGACGGCCGCAATCTGAGTTTCATTATCGGTGGACCGGACGGGGTCCCGGACGCGGTTCGGCAACGTGCCGACTTCACCTGGTCCCTGTCGGACCTGACGTTGCCACACGGCCTCGCTCGCGTGCTGCTGGCCGAGCAACTCTACAGGGCCTGGTCGCTGCAGGCCGGACACCCCTATCATCGGGCGTAGGGTCAGGCACAATAAGCCGAATGCCCTTCAGAAGCCTACATCTCGCATCGGCGTCTCCGCGCCGCGCCGAACTGTTGCGCAATCTCGGACTCGAATTTACCGCTGCGGGCGTCGACATCGACGAAACCCGGCGGCCGGGCGAGTCGCCGCACGACATGGTGCTCAGGCTGGCGCTTGCCAAGGCGACGGCCGCCGACAGCGATGCCGACATCGTCATTGGCTCCGATACGGCTGTCGTCCTGGGCGACGAGGTGTTCGGCAAACCCGTCGATCAGGCTGACGGTCTGCGGATGCTTTCTGCTCTGTCCGGCCGCAGCCACGAGGTCATGACGGCAGTGGCTGCGCGCTCCGGCGCCAGGCTCACGTCGGCCATCTCCGTGACGAGTGTGCAATTTCGGGAATTCGGTCGCGACGAGGCGCTGGCTTACTGGCAAAGTGGTGAACCGTGCGACAAAGCCGGTGCCTACGGCATACAGGGCCTCGGCGGCGTCTTTGTCAAAGCGATCGAAGGCAGCTACTCCGGCGTCGTCGGGTTGCCCGTCTACGAGACGGCATTACTTCTGGCGGAGGCCGGGCTGCCTATACTGGACACGCAGGTAGTGGATGACTGACGAATCCCCAAAAGAAGAAATCCTGATCAACGTGACGCCCTCGGAAGTCCGGGCCGCACTGCTCGAGAATGGCGTATTGCAGGAAGTCTACGTCGATCGCACGGCAAGTCGCGGGCTGATCAGCAACATCTACAAGGGACGCGTATCGCGCGTGTTGCCGGGCATGCAGGCCGCATTCGTCGAGATCGGCCTCGAACGGACCGCATTCCTGCACGCGTCCGATATCGTGCGCCGCGACGGCGACAGCAATGGCGAGGAGGTACCGAACATCCGGGACCTCGTTCGAGAGGGCGACGAGATTCTCGTGCAGGTCGTCAAAGACCCGCTCGGCAACAAGGGAGCGCGGCTGACGACTTTCATTACGCTGCCGTCACGACACCTGGTCTTGCTGCCTAAGGGCAAATCGGTTGGCGTGTCGGCGCGCATCGAAGACGAAGATGAACGCGAGCGCCTGCGGGCACTTGCCGAGGAATCGCTGGAGAAACGCGGAGCCGAATGCGGCCTCATCGTGCGCACGGTCGCCGAGGGCGCCGGCAAGGGAGCCCTGAAAAAGGATCTCAAGTACCTGCTGAAGCTCTGGGAAGTCGTGCAGTCCAGTTGCGAAGCGACCGGCCCGAAGAGCCTGATTCACAACGACCTGTCGCTGCCGCTTCGCGTGTTGCGCGATCTCGTCACGAGCGATGTCGAACGTATTCTCGTCGATTCGCGGGACGACTTCGAGGCCATGCGCGATTTCGCGAGCACCTACCTGCCCGATGTCGAACCAATGCTGGAGCACTACAAGCGGCGACGGCCGATCTTCGATCTCCACGGCATCGAGGACGAGATCAGAAAGGCACTCGATCGCAAGATACCCCTCAAATCCGGGGGTTACCTGATATTCGACCAGACCGAGGCGATGACGACGGTCGACGTCAACACCGGCGGTTACGTCGGACACCGCAATCTCGAAGAGACGATTTACCGGACGAATCTCGAAGCCGCCGTCGCGATTGCGCGGCAGCTCAGGCTCAGGAACCTCGGCGGCATCATTATTATCGATTTCATCGACATGGAAGAGCCGGATCACCGCGAAAACGTACTCGCCGTGCTCGAGCAGTCGATGGCGCGGGATCATGCGCGTTACCAGATTACGCCGGTCTCGCCGCTCGGTCTCGTGGAGATGACGCGCAAACGAACCCGCGAAAGCCTGCAACATATCCTGTGCGAGGACTGTCCAAGTTGCGAGGGCCGAGGATTCGTGCTGACGCCGGAGACCGTCTGTTTCGAGATTTTCCGCGAGGTCATTCGCCAGTCCCGACAGTTCGAGTTCGACGAGGCACTGGTGCTGGCGCATCCGGACGTCATCGAGGTGCTGCTCGATGAGCAGGCGGGCAGCCTCGCCGAACTGGCGGAACAGACCGGCAAGTCGATTCGCCTGCAAACCGAGGCTTTGTACCTGCAAGACCAGTTTGACGTCGTATTGATGTAACAGTGAAGCGCTTCTTCAACAGCCTGTTCAAATTCGTCGCGTATTCGGTGGCGGCCGTCGTCATACTCATGGCGGTCGCCGTCGGTCTGTTTCGTCTGTTCCTGCCGCGGCTGCCCGAGTACCAGGACCAGATCAAGAGCTGGGCCAGCGACGCGATCGGCATGCAAGTCGAGTTCTCCGGGATGGACGCCCGCTGGGGGCTCCGCGGTCCCGAGCTCGAGTTCTACGATGCCGAGCTCATTCGCATCGGTACCCAGACGCAGGCAATCGCCGCGCAGAAGGTCAGTGTCGGAGTCGCGTTGCTGCGATTGATCGCCGACCGCGATCTGGTCGTGGACCGCGTGACGCTGAGCGATACTGCCATCGAAGTGCGACAGCTGGTCGACGGCCGCTGGTGGGTCCAGGGTATGCCCGTCGACGAATTGTCACAGCTGCAGGCCGGCGGCGCAGGTGATGTCGGCAACATCGAATTCGTCGGCGAGGACATCGAGATTCGCTTCCTGCAACCCGAAGATGAGCGGCCCCGATTCTTCAAAATCCCGCGTGTCCGGTTCAGCCGCGACGACGAGACGATCGTGGTCGATGGCGTGGTCCGCCTGCCCGACGCGCTCGGCCGCGACCTGAACCTGTCGGCGATTCAGCTGCTCGGCAAGCCGAGGTCGGAGCGGTCCTGGGACGTCACGGTCGATATCGACGGCATCAACCTCGGCGAAGCGAGCGATCTGCTGGAGGACGAGTACGAGTCTCGCGGTTTCAGCTCGGGCCAGGGCGAGATCGAAGTGTCGCTCGTCGTTGCCGACGCGGCTGTCCAGAGCGCGACCGCCGATATCGACTTTACCGACCTGAGCATTGCCGAGGCCGCGAGTTTCGATCTCAGGGGGCGACTCGAATTCGGCCAGTTCGACGACGGACTGCTCGTTGCCGCCCAGGAACTCGTCATCGTAAGCGACGACGGAGAGCGGCCTGCCGCCGAGTTACGATTCGAGGCGAGCAAGAACGATGCGGGTGAGATCGTCATGGTCGATGCGCGCGCGAGTTACCTGAATCTCGAGGACCTGGAGCTGTTCCTGCCCTGGTTTCCGGACGAACAACGCACGTGGTTTCTGGACTATGCGCCAGATGGGGAAATCCGCTCGCTGCACGCGACGGTCTCTGACATTCATCGCGTTGCACCTAAATACGACGTTGCCATCGAACTGGACAATGTCGGCGTCGCGACCGTCGGCAGGTGGCCCGGCGTGCGCGGCCTGTCGGCGACGATCGACGCGAGCACGACCGGCGGCCATATCGAAATCGATGCCACCGACCTGACCGTCATCAGCGATGCACACTTTCCAGAGCCGCTGCCGCTGGACGCCGTCAGGGGGCGACTGACCTGGAGGACCAGTGGCGACCGGACTCGCGTCTTCACGGACAACATCCGGGTGCGCAGCGCGGTGATGAGCAGCGAGAACAACGGCGAGCTGACGATCCACGGCGACAGTGGTGCGCCGCATGTGGATTTCGTCAGCACGTTTTCGGTTCCCGACATCGCGCTCGCCAAACGGTACATCCCGAGAAATTTGCTCAAGCCCAAGCTCTACCAGTGGTTCCAGGATGCGCTGGTCTCCGGCAGCATCCCGCGCGGCAGCGCCCGGCTCTACGGACCGCTCGACAAGTTTCCCTTCGACGGCGGCGAAGGCCAGCTGTTACTGCAGGGTAACGTTCGCAATGCCGAGTTTCGCTTCCGTCCGGACTGGCCGGCCGCAGACCTGATCGATATAGACGTCATCGTCGACAACGCGCGTCTATACAGCGAACGAGGGCAGTCGGCGAGCTCGGGCAACCAGGTCGTCGATGCCAGCGTAGAGATTGCCGACTTGCGAAACCCCGTGCTGACCATCGACGCGTTTGCGACGGGCACGCTCGAGACCATCAGACAGTTCGTCATGCAAAGCCCGCTGGACAAGATGTTCGGTGGCCAGCTGAAGCGAGTCACTGTCGACGGCGAAGCCGCCTTCGATCTCGATCTGAAAATTCCCATCAGGACCGCGAAGGAATTCGAAGTGACGACCCGGATTCAGGCGAGTGGCGGCAGCATGCAGATCGAGGGATTCCCGGCGGGCGTCTCCGACCTGACGGGCGTGGTCACAATCACTCGCGACAACATCGTCAGCGAATCGCTCGGCGGCACGTTTCTCGGTCAGCCTGTCGATATCGCCCTGCGGGCGGCCAACGAGAACGAGCCGCAGTTTTCCGCCATTGCGTCTGCAGACAGTGTCGTAACCGCAGAGGCGCTCGTTGAGGAACTCGGGCTGCCGCTGGCAAACATCGTGGATGGCCAGAGCGATTACGAATTGCATGTTCGGTTCCCGCGCGGCGGCCGCGAGACACCGGCACCGCTCACGTTCGATATCTCGACCGGTCTCGTCGGAATGGCCGTTGATCTGCCTCCGCCGTTCGGCAAGTCGGCAGAGCTGGAGCTGCCGACGGCCGGCGATATCCGCCTGTCCCGGGGTGGTGCGACGATCGAGAGCGCGGGAATAGCGGGTAACGACGTCGCCTGGCAACTTTCGGTCGTCAATTCCGAAACCGGCTGGGACTTCGACCGCGGCGTGCTGGCGCTTGGCGGCGAGCTCATCGAACCAGCGGAGACGCGCGGTCTGCACATCCGCGGCAGTACCGAGGTCTTCAGGCTGCAGGACTGGCTGAGCCTGTCGCAGGGCGGCGCAGCACGGCTCGATACCGTCGATCGCATACGATCCATCGATCTCGGCGTGGGCGACTTGTTCCTCCTCGGACAACACCTCGTCGATCATCGCGTACGCGTCGATCGCAGCGCACAGGACTGGCTCGTGCAGATCGAGGGCGAACACATCTCCGGGTCCGTATTCCTGCCCTATGACTTCGGCGGAGACAGGGCACTCGTTCTCGACATGGAGCGGCTCAACCTTCCCGGCGACGATGTGTCCCCGGAAACCGAGTCGTCGATGCCGGATCCCCGCAGGCTGCCGCCAATTTCGCTGCGAACGCAGGCGTTTGCGCTCGGCGACCGCAATCTCGGCGCCATCGAAACCGAAATTGCGCGGACCGAGCTCGGGCTCGTCGCCGACCGCATCATTGCCACGGACGAGACCTTCGAGATCGTGGGGAACGGCCGCTGGGTCGTGGATGAGAGCGATCCGATGGGCCAGAAGACCTACATGACCGCGACGCTAACGAGCAACGACGTGCAAAGGACCATGCGTCGTCTCGACTACGACCCGGGCATCGTCAGCGACGACATGTCGATACTGCTCGACGTCAACTGGTCCGGCGGGCCGCGACCGGATTTCCTGGAGACGCTCAATGGCCAGGTTCAGGCGCGTTTCGGCACGGGACAGATCGAAGACGTCGAACCCGGCGCCGGTCGCGTATTCGGTCTGATGAGTATCGTCGCGTTGCCGCGCCGACTGTCGCTGGATTTCAGTGACGTATTCGAGAAGGGCTTCGGCTTCGACCAGATCAACGGCACGTTTCGCATCGAGAACGGCCAGGCCTACACCTGTAACCTGTCGCTCGAGGGGCCGGCCGCCGACATCGGCATCATCGGCCGCGCCGGCCTGGCCGATCGCGACTACGATCAGACCGCTGTCGTCAGCGCCAACTTCGGTAACACGCTTCCTGTCGTCACCGCCTTCGTCGCGGGGCCGCAGGCTGCCGCTGCCGTGCTCATTTTCTCGCAGATCTTCAAAAAGCCGCTGAAGGAAGTCGGCCAGGTTTTTTACTCGATAGAGGGCGGCTGGGATGATCCGGCCATCGAGTCGACCGATGCGGAAGGCTTTGCAAGCGCCGGAGAACTCGCTGGCTGTCTCGCCGAGAGTGGGTAGAATGGCGCGATGCGCGTAGCAGCAATACAAATGAATGGTGGCGCCGATGTTGCGCGGAACCTGGCGCTTGCCGGGGAATTGCTGGCGGCCGCTGCGGCCGACGGCTGCAAACTCGGCGTGCTGCCGGAAAACTTTGCGCTGATGCCTGAGCGCGGTCGCGACAAGGCAAAGCACGCCGAGCAACCCGGCGAGGGCCCGATTCAGGCATTCCTCGCCGAGACCGCGCGGAGCCACGGCATCTGGATCGTTGCCGGCAGCATGCCGCTGGCGTCGCCTGATCCGGTCCGCGTCTATGGCGCGTGCCCCGTGGTCGACGACAGCGGTGAGACGCGCTGTATCTATCGCAAGATCCACCTGTTCGACATCGACCTGCCCGACAGCAACGAGTCCTACCGCGAATCCAACTCGATGTACCCGGCCGATGATCCGGTATGTGTCGAAACGCCCGCCGGAAAAATTGGGCTGACGATCTGTTACGACTTGCGATTCCCGGAGCTTTATCGCCGGCTCGTCGACGATGGCGCAACGCTCTTCACGGTGCCGGCGGCATTCACGAAGACCACGGGCAAAGCGCACTGGCACGTCCTGCTCCGTGCGCGCGCCGTCGAGAATCTTGCCTATGTAATCGCCGCCGGACAGACCGGAGTGCATCCGGACAATCGTGCTACTTATGGTCATTCGATGATCGTCGATCCCTGGGGCCAGGTCCTGGCCGAGCAGGCCGACGGCAACGGCTTCGTGGCCGCCGACATCGATCTCGAGCGGCAGCAAAAGCTGCGCAACGAGTTTCCGGCGCTCGCAAACAGGCGCCTCAATTGAAGCATGGAAACAACGTGAGCAAAGACAACTCCATCGACTCCGTCATGTCGCAGATGCTGGACCCCGCCGGCCTGAAGGAGCGCCAGCTGACCGAAACACTGGGCAAAATGATGTCCGGCGGCGTCGACTATGCCGACCTCTATTTCCAGGTGAGTCGCCAGGAAAGCTGGACGCTCGAGGACGGCATCATCCGCGAGGGCAGTTTCAGTCACGACCAGGGCGTTGGTGTTCGCGCCACCAGTGGCGAAAAGACCGGCTTCGCCTACTCCGACGAGCTCGTTATGCCAGCGCTGCAAAGTGCTGCGGGCGCGGCGCGCGCGATTGCGAGGCAGGGCGAGGAGAAGGCCGTGCAGGCCTGGCAACGCCGCGATGTGACGCCGTTGTACCCGACCGCTGACCCGACGACGAGTATCGAGGATACGCAAAAGACCGCATTGCTCTCGGAGCTCGACGCCGCAACGCGCGAGCTGGACAAACGTATCGAACAGTTAATCATCAGCATGTCGAGCAGCCATGAGCTGGTGCTGGTCGCGGCATCCGATGGCACGCTCGCCGCCGATGTGAGGCCGCTGGTCCGATTGAATGTCAGCGTGATACTCGAGGAGAACGGCCGCCGGGAACAGGGCTACGCGGGCGGCGGAGCACGCGGCGACCTGAGTTACTTTCTCGACGGCGAACTCCCGATGGGTTTCGCGCGCGAAGCCGTGCGCCAGGCTGTGGTGCAACTCGACGCACAGCCGGCGCCGGCAGGGCTGATGCCGGTGGTTCTCGGCCCGGGCTGGCCCGGCATCCTGTTGCACGAGGCGGTCGGGCACGGGCTCGAGGGCGACTTCAACCGCAAGGGCACCTCGGCCTTCAGCGGTAAGGTCGGGCAGAAGGTCGCCTCCGAGCTTTGCACGATCGTTGATGACGGGACTCTGCCGAATCGCCGTGGCTCGCTTGCCGTTGACGATGAGGGCACCCCCGGGAGCTACAACGTGCTGGTGGAGGACGGCATCCTGCGCGGCTACATGCAGGACAAGCTCAATGCGCGGCTGATGGGCGTTGCACCGACCGGCAACGGCAGGCGCGAGTCCTTTGCGCACATGCCGATGCCGAGGATGACCAACACCTACATGCTCGCAGGCCCGCACGATCCCGGCGACATCATTGCCTCGGTCGAAAAGGGAATCTATGCGCCGAATTTCGGCGGGGGCCAGGTCGACATCACCTCCGGCAAATTCGTGTTCTCGGCCAGCGAGGCTTACCTGATTGAAAACGGCAAGGTCACTACGCCCGTCAAAGGCGCCATGTTGATCGGTGACGGCCCTGAAGCGTTGACGAAGATCTCAATGGTCGGCAATGACCTCAAGCTGGATACCGGGGTCGGCACCTGCGGCAAGGAAGGGCAATCCGTGCCGGTCGGCGTGGGCCAGCCGACGCTCAAAATCGACGAACTGACCGTCGGCGGCACGGGGTAAGTTGTAGCAGCGTGTTGAGCGCAGCGAAACCGCGATCGATTTCCGCACGACGCCACTGGTTGACATAAGCTCGCGCTTACCGGGTTCACGCACGACTCTGTGAGGCGTCTCACCGAACTCGACATATGTTTGATGTACCGTTGTCGCGTCTCTAAGGAGGGATTGGACGATGGCTTTCGAAAGCACAATTACAGAACACGAAATGGACGCCAAATCGCAGGCATTCGTGCAGGGAATGCGCGCAGAGCGACAGGATTTTCAGCCGGATCTCGACGTCGATGGCCTCAGCGACTCGATCCTGTCGCGGTTCCTGAGGCTCTTCGGAATCGGCCGCCGCTAAAGGCTTCGCACCAGAATCAAGCACTTGCGAACCCGCTTCTCGCGGGTTTTCGCATTTCTGTAACTGGACATCGCTGGTTCACTGTGCAAAATGAACTGCCCCAAGGCAGAAAAACAAGAGCTATGTGGATTTCGAAACCGATCTACGAAAGCCTGCCGTACTTCTATCTGATCGCCGGTGCGTTGTTCCTGGCAGGGTCAATGTACGTCGGACACAGTTTCTGGCCGACTCTCTGTTTCGTGGTGGGTTTGCTGTGCCTGGTCGCCGGGCTCGTCGTGTTGCTCAAGCGTCGCGATTTTCGTTCGACCGACAAACAGCGCGGCTCGCAACGGCTCGACTACTGATTCGCCGCCTCTTCTTCGTCCAGCCCCTCGTCGCTGTTGTCGATCTGGTCCTCGATCGTATCTTCATTGCGAAGGTCGCGGTACACGATTTCGTGCACACCCAGCGAAATTACATCGCCATTGCGCAGCCGGTACTTTTTTATCTGCCGCTCTCCGAGAAATACGCCGTTAGTACTGTTGAGGTCTTCGATCGTGCAACCCTCGGGATCGGTAATGAGCTGCGCGTGGTGGCGGCTGACGAACTTGCTCTTGATGTAGACCTCGTTGTCCGGCGCGCGCCCTATGATGACGCGGCCTTCGGGGAACGACTGGATTGATAGAGTCTCACCGTCCGCGCGCACTTCGACTTGCGTGACGTCGGAGTCACCTGTCTCGGAGCGTGGCAACGCGGCGAGCTGGGTATAGAAACCCGTCATGCTCTCGTGCTCCTTCCAGTTGAGCTCCTCGACCGCTGCCATGATGTCGGGATCGCCCACGATGTGCTTTTCGTCGGCGAACGCGCATAAGAGCGCCGTGTCGCAAAGCGTGTTGATGAGACGAGGAATGCCACCCGTGTACCGGAAAATGACATCGTAGGTGCTGTCGGCAAACAGGTTCATGTCTGCGCGGCCCGCGATCTTGAGCCGGCACTCGATGTACTCACGTAGCTCGCGCCGGTCCAGCGGTCCGATATGGAACCGCAGCCGCACGCGTTGCGTGAGTTGCTTCAGGCTCGGTGAATCGAGCGTCTCCTTGAGCTCGGGCTGGCCGGCGAGGATGATGCGCAGCACTTTCTCCTTGTGGGTCTCGATCCCCGAGATCATGCGGATTTCTTCGAGCACTTTCTTCGACAGGTTCTGTGCTTCATCGACGATGAGCACGACTTTCTTGCCGTTCGAGTACTGCTCGATCAGAAACATGTTGAGCGTATCCAGGAGCTCGACCTTGGCTTTGTCGAACGGCTTGAAGCCGAACTCGGTCAGCACGGCCTGCAGGAACTCGGTAGGCGTCAGCTGTGTCTGCGACACGACAGCGTAGACAACGTCTTCTTCGAGTTCGGTGAGGAAAGACTGCAGCAAGGTCGTTTTGCCCGAGCCTATGTCGCCCGTAATGACCACGAATCCGTCGGCGAGCCAGATCGTCGACTCCATGTAGGCCTTCGCCCGGGCATGCTGCTTGCTCCAGTACAGGAAGTCCGGATCGGGCGTCAGCCGAAACGGCTGCTCGTCAAGTTTGAAATGCTGGAGATACGACATGTCTGGTTCTTCTTGACCAGTTTACCTGCTTTTCGTTGCCGGCGGCTATGAAACGGTGCCGCGCGGTCATGAGGACTGTGTCACAGATTGTTCGATGTCGGCCAAAAGCCGATCGCGCTCGACAGCCGTGTCCGCCACGACCGTGATATGCCCGAGCTTGCGGCCCGGGCGCTCAGATTTGCCATAATCGTGCAGCGCTGCAGCATCGAGCGTGCGCGCTGCGTCCGGAATGCGGCCAATCAGGTTGATCATGCCGGCGTGGCCGATATTC
>JAAUYH010233391.1_pt1 | contig 16106 bp, 12 predicted proteins | sample 7278061 | NCBI WGS metagenome assembly JAAUYH01 (sample SAMN14350203, study PRJNA611818) | marine sediment metagenome | isolation source: surface marine sediment (0.6m) | place: French Polynesia: Moorea | collected 2018-08 | reverse complement strand
GGGAAAAGTCAAGCCGCCACAGGTAGATTTTATTAGATAAGGGATTTCGCCAGAATCAGATCCCAATACGGGGGTATTGCAAGCCATTGATTCGATAATCACCCGACCAAACTGCTCCTTCCAATTGCTCTGTGTTTCTGATGGCAATACTAATAAATCAAAGGCTGAAAGATAAAGAGGAGCTTCCGTGTGGGGAATATAACCTAGATAATTAATTCTACTGTCAAGTTTAAGCTGGTTAACAATTTGCTTAAATTCTGTTTCATATTCACCAGTACCAACCATAACTAGTCGCCAAGGAAGTTCTTTAATTTGATGTAGAGCTTGTAAAAGGGTGTTTAGTCCTTTCTCGGCAACAATACGACCCAAGTAGCCGATAATTACCTCGTTTTCTGTTACTCGTAACTTATTTTTCAGTTCTTCTGCGCGATCGCAGTAAGTATAAAAATTGGTATCAATTCCTGTAGGCAGAATGGCACAATTTCCTTGATAGCCTTTTTTTTTCAATATTTCTACTGCACTACGAGAGCCCGTAAAAGCCACCCTACTCTTATCGTATACTAAGCTCTCAATTTGACGGAAAACAAAAGGATAACGCTTAAAAATATTCTGCCAAGTAAAAAAAGCAATTGGTCGATCAATACTTAGGCTATTTGCCAAGTATATTTGGGCGGTAGCAATTGCGTAAGGCTCTTGATGAACGTAAATAAAATCAGGTTCCAGTTCTTTTAAAACCCGAACAAATGTTGAGCGATAAATGTGCAGGGCAATATTACCAGATAACCAAACTGGAATATCCAATAATTTTCCTTGATATTCAGACCAAGGTTTAGGACTTAGAACCTGACCATATTCTGTTTTCCAATTACTAGGAGTTACAATTGTTATTTGCCAATTAGTTTGTCGTTCTAGTTCGGCATAGAATTGTTGGTTTATGGGAGTAACGCAGGAATGACTTATAATTAGGAGCTTCATCTTAGGTTACTTTCTTTATAGAGCTTAATTTTTATCTTTTCTTTCAAAAGAAGGCCCACAGCTACGGTGTCGGGATGATTGAAACCAAATCCCAACAATTAATCTTGCAGCTCAAATTCTAAGACTAAGATATGGTCGGGTACAGATAGAGAGATGCTTGATACATCTGTCCAAGTCTCTAAAGGAGCTAGTTCCGCAGCTGGATTACTTTCATTGTATAAAAGATACTTATTTGCTTTTTCAATCACTGCTCCATCAAGTTTAAGTTTAATTGGGCGGTCTGGATTTACGATATCTTTACCTATTCGATCATCATAGGCATAAACTTCCTGCCACAGGAGCAGATAGAAAGTTCCATCGCTTTTTTGCAGCAATAAATGTTTAATATCAGTATTATCACCTTCCAGGGTATATTTGAGAGAACTAGTCTCAAAATCGGGATACTGCCAAGATTGCGTTTGGTCATTCCACTCTGCCTCACCCAAGAGGGAAATCATGTTTTTAATCCCATAGTAAGCAGGTGTGGGTTGGAGATTGGGATCGATTATGCCAAATTCTGTTGAATTAGTTAGACCTGGGCTGAGTAACTCAAACAAAAAGGTTTTTTCAATCTGTCCTTGTAAGTAGTAGTTAGCATAAATTCGAGGTAAGTATTTGGCTTTAGCCTTACTAGTAACTAAATACTTGTTTTGCTGACCATCAACTTTTTCTTCATATCCAGTTTCAGTAATCCACAGTTTCTTGCCAGGACAGGCTTGTTGAACTTTTGCCACTACTTCGTCCAGCGATCTAACGGTCTCTCTTCCCCAGCCTGATTCTTGAGATGGTTTACCCCAAGAACCTGAATAAGAATGGTCGTTTCCTTTGTCACAACTACCACTGAGATCGTCTACCTGTTCGAGATTGTCTAAATGTGCCATGGGTCCCATAACCACAGGAAGATTACGTAGTTGTGGATCTGTTTTCACTTGCTCGTATAATCGTTGTTGAAATTGACGATAACTTCTGGGCCAACTGCTTTCTGACCAATTGCGATCACAGCCTTCAGTTTTTTCGCAGGAGTGAAACGTGGGAGTATCATATTCATTGACGCCAACTATTCCCGCGATCATGTTGCCCCAGGACTTGATAGCAGCTAGTCGAGCAGATATATTTTCCGATTCTAGTCGTTTTCCCCAAGTACGCCCAGCTTCTGCTAGCATGCGAATACCGTAATCTTCATAAAGGTCGGTTCTGATACGCCATGGTTCGGGATAGGGAATGTCTCTAATGTAGCGAATTCCCAGTTCAGCTAACAAAGCTTTCACCTCTGGGTAATTGTCGCAAAGACGACCAGGACAAAAACCAAATTTGGTACCTATTCCCAGGGACTCAACAAAACTATCTGACCCTTGGGCTTGAACATAATAAGAAGTTGCAGGAGAATTGGCAGCTTTGATGTACTGAGTGATTATTGAACCTGATGCTGTAATTAATAAGATTGTAATCAGAGTTATGATGTTTTTAATTTTCATCAGGAAAATGCTAGCACTTGTTTTAAAGTAAACAAATAATACGTCTAATGTGTAGGTCTAATGTGAATTAAAAATAAGAGTGATTCGCTCAATTATGAGGTTATGAAATGTCCCTAAAAATAGGTATGGTTAGCTCAGATTTACCGCAAGAAGGTAAAAAGCCTGGCGGTGTAACTGTTGTTGCTCATGAGCTTGCTAACGCACTGGTAAGAGCCAAAAATTTTGTCCGCATCTACTCCTACTCTCCCAAACCAAGTGATGCTCTGTATGAAGTTGTTCGACTTTCTCCATTGATTAATTTAAATTTTTCCCGAACAGTAGTTAGAACACTAGTATTGCCTTTTCAATTAAAATCTTTAGATTTTGGAGATTTAGATGTTTTGCATTTACATGGTGACGATTGGGCATTCTTAAATCGCAATATACCAACAGTACGAACTTTTCATGGATGTAGTCTTAATGAAGCAAAGTTTGCTAATACCTTAAAGTCAAAATTATTTTATGCAGCTTATCATCCACTTGAGTTATGGGCCAAAAAATTAGCAAGTTTTTCTGTTGGAATAGGAGATGATGCTATTAAGCTTTTAGGTGTCAACACTATTATCTCTAATGGTTATGCGAAGGACTTGTATTACAAAGAACAGAAATCTTCTGAGCCTACAGCAATTGTAGTAGGAACTTTAGAGGGAAGGAAACAAGCCAAATTGGCTATTGATTTACTTGTATCTCTAAAAAAAGAACTACCTAACTTGGTGATTCATGCAGTGCTTGACAAACCATACGAGCATCCTTCTGTACAAAACTGGTTTGGTATTTCTAGAGAACAGTTAGCAAAGTTAGTCCGAGAGTCTTGGATTGGTTTATCTACGACTCGATATGAAGGATTTGGCATTTATTATCTAGAGTGGATGGCTGCCGGCACTGTGCCGATAACTTTTAGCAATATCGGGGTAAGAAGTTTGATACGCGACTCTCATGGTGGCTTTTTGGTAGAAAATCTTTCTGAGTTGCGAGATGCAGCTCTATTAATGTTAAGAGATTCATCTGCCAGAGAAAAATATTCCCTAAATGGTACGGTGGCAGCTCAATTGCTGAGTTGGGATAGTATAGCGCAACAATATATGGAAATATATTCCAAAGTAGCTTAAAAAACAGGAAACGAGAGCAATGCGGCAACCGTACCATATTGATTTGACCGACAACAATGAAAAATACTATGTCAGTCGATCCCAGTAGCCAAGTCTGGAGATCGTCCCAGAAAAGCAGATATACGAGGAATTGTATTAGATGAAAAAACTTGATTTTGGATGTGGACAAAAAAAGACTCCTAGTTATATCGGATTAGATATTTTTCAAGGTTCAGATACAGATGTTGTACACGACTTTAATATCTTTCCTTATCCCTTTGAAGACAATACTTTTGACGAAATATTATGTCGTTCTTCTTTGGAGCATGTAGATGATTTTCTGAGAACTGTAATTGAATTGCATCGTATTTCCAAACCTAATGCATTAATCAAAGTCTATTGTCCTCATTACTCAGGACCTGATGCTTATAGAGACCCCACTCACAAAACTTTTTTCTCTTATTCAACCTTTGATATTTTCTGTCAAGGAGGTTCTTATCTTTCTCCATATAATGGTCTTTTAGCTGTAGAAAAATCAATGTTTGGTCTTCCAGAAAAAACAGGATTAATTAAGTCAATATTTAAAAATTTTTTTAATGCTTTTCCTGATTTTTATGAAACACATTTATGCTGGATCTTCCCAGCCAAGACAATTTATTATGAGTTAAAAGTTTTGAAAGCAGAAAAATAACTTTAAGATTTTCAGTTTAATTTTTACTTTAAAAGAAACTAAAATGTCTATTACTGAAAGACTTGTTGCTATAGAAAATGAACGTCGCCCAGTATCAAAAATTGTTGCTTCTCAACTTGAGGGCTATGTAGGTAAAATTATTTATAATAAATTTCCTCCTAAAAAAGATAGTGTTAACTTACTCCATTTAGGATGTGGAGATTACCATTTCCCGCAATGGGTAAATGCGGATTATTATCGTTTTAGTGATATCTTACGCAAAAAAAACAGGAAACTTCCTGATTGGATGCTAGATGCCGCTTCTGAATGGAAGTGCAACTCAGATTATTGGGACGGAATTTATACAGAACATACTCTCGAACATCTAAATTATTTAGGGGTTATAAATGCTCTTCGTGAGTCACATAGAACCCTTAAAAGTTTGGCTTGGATTCGTATCGTTCTTCCTGGACTTAAACAATTTCTCGCTCTATACAATTCTCGTAGTAAAGCAGAAACCTTGGCGAAATTAACTCAAACTTTTGGGCATATTTCGGTTTGGGATGAGGAGCTGTTGTGCGAACTTTTGTTAGAAATTGGCTTTGTAGATGTTAGGGTAGTATCCTTTCGTGAGGGGACTGACAAAAGGCTTATAAAAGATTTAGAAGAGAGAGCCTCTGAAAGCTTATATGTCGAAGCTAAAAAACCTTAGCTTTACTTCAGCAGCTTTCAAGAAATCCCTTGCTTCCCTCTCTGGACTTAAGTATAGGAAATAATTAATCTTTCAACATAAATTCTAAGACTAATATATGGTCAGGGACCGATAGAGAGATATTCGATACATCTGTCCAAGTTTCTAGAGGAGCTAGTTCCCCATATGGATTATTTTCATTGTATAAAAGATACTTATTTGCTTTTTCAATAACTTCTCCATCAAGTTTAAGTTTAATTAGGCGATCTGGATTTTCTATATCCTGACCTTGCCGATCGTCATAGACATAAACTTCCTGCCAAAGCAGTAGATAAAAAGTTCCATCGCTTTTTTGCAACAATAAATGTTTAATATCAGTATTATCACCTTTGAGGGTATAGTTGAGAGAACTAGCCTCAAAATCGGGATATTGCCAAGATTGCGTTTGGCGATCCCAAGTTGCCTCACCTAACAGCGAAGTCATATTTTTAATGGCATAATATGCTGGGGTTGGCTGGAGATTGTTATCGATTATGCTAAATCCTGATAGATCAGTTGAAACTGCGTTGAGTAATGCAAAAAGGAAAGTTTTTTCAATCTGTCCTTGTAGATAGTAGTTGGTATAAATTCTCGGCAAATATTTAGCTTTAGCCTTGCGCGTCACTGCATAATCGCTTTGCTGACCATCGATTTTTTCTTCATATCCAGTTTCTGTAATCCACAGTTTTTTGCCAGGACAGGCTTGTTGAACTTTTGCTACCATTTCGTCAATCGATCTCAACGTATCTTTTGATCCCCAATATACTGATTCTTGAGATGGCTTACCCCATGGACCTGGATAAGAATGGTCGTTGCCTTTGTCACAAATAGCACTGAGATCGCCTAATCGATCTATATTGTCTAAATTTACCATAGGCCCCATAACTACAGGGAGATGACTTAGTTCTGGATCTGCCTTCACTTGCTCATATAATCGTTGTTGAAATTGACGATAATTTCTCGGCCAGTTTTGTTTCGACCAACTGGGGTCACAGCCTTCTTTTTTTTTGCAGGAATTAGACCCAGAGTCGTATTCATTAGTACCCACTATTCCTATAATCATTTTTCCCCATGACTTAATCGCATTTAGTCGAGCAGTTATATTTTCCGAATTTAGTGGTTTTCCCCAAGTACGATCAGCTTGTGCTAGCATGCGAATACCATGCTCTTCATAAAGATCGGTTCGCCTACGCCATGGTTCGGAATAGGGCCTGCCTCTGATGTAGCGAATTCCCAGTTCGGCTAACAAAGTTTTAACTTCTGAATAATTGTCGCAAAGACGACCAGGACAAAAACCGAATGCGGTATTGATTCCCATAGACTCAACAAAATCATCGGACGACTTGGCTCGAACATGGTGAGTTACTGAAGAATTTGTAGCTTTGAGGTGATGACTGATTATTGGACTTGTCAGTGTGAGGGATAAGATTGCGCCCAAAGTTACAATCTTTCTAATCTTCATATAGTGTTTTGTGAAAATTTAATTATCAAAAATAAACTATTTGACAATAGAAAATGCCTTAGTACTGTTACGATCGATAAACCTGGGAAATTACCTTTTTTTATTTCTTTTATTTATTAAGGAAAAAGTTAGACCACTAAATCATCATGAGCCTAAGATCGCTAGTTAAATACATTATAAATAGAGTAAGGTATTTTGGTTGTCACCGATATTGTATCGTTTGCGATAAAAACTCCAAAAGATTCATGTCGTTTGGTGAAAATCCACGAAACGACGCAATGTGTCCTTTTTGTGGCTCCCTTGAGCGAGACAGATTGGTTTTGACTTTTTTACATAAGCAAACGAATCTGTTTGATGGACATCCCAAGAGCTTTCTTCATGTTGCTCCCGAACGTGCATTCAAGAAAATGTTTACCAAAGCAGCTGGCAAAGGCTACCTCACAGCCGATTTGATGGTTGAGGATGTTATGGAAAAGATGAATATCACAAACATCCCGCATCCAGACGCAAGTTTTGACATCATTTACTGTTCCCATGTCCTCGAACATGTTCCTGATGACCGTAAGGCAATGGGTGAGTTTCACCGTACCCTTCGTCAAGACGGTTGGGCTATACTTAACGTTCCAGTCACAGATGAAGAGACATTTGAAGACCCTTCAATCACCGATCCAGATGAGAGATCGCGACTATTTGGTCAATCTGACCATGTGCGACGATATGGCCCAGATTATAAAGATCGCCTTAAAAACTCTGGATTTCAAGTTGCGGTGTTTTCGCCAAAGGACCTACTCTCAAGTTCCGATGTGGAACTTTACGGATTAGCAAATGGTGCTGCAGGTGAAGTTTACTTTTGCACGAAGGGATAAACCCGCAAGCATAGTGTAATTTGTAGGCATTCAAAAAGTACAGGACAGCGGTTGTGTCGCTCAAACAGAGCTTATTAGGATACAGGTAACATAATTAAAGGTACGGCAAGAGTCGATATTTTTCTGGCTATTGGCAGTCTAGCATGGGAAATTCCGGCAAACTCAATGGAAGCGGTAATTTGATAAATATAATTGAAACAAAGTTTTTACAATGATTTTAACTGTGGAAATCTCTGTAGTTATTCCTTTATACAACGAAGAAAAGAATATTGATTATTTATTTCACCGTTTAATCGAGATTCTAGACAAGTTACATACCACCTACGAAATTATTTGTGTCAACGATGGTAGTCAAGATGAGACATTAAACCAGCTCATTAAATACCATAAAATGCAACCGCAAATTAAAGTTATTAATCTGTCCCGTAACTTTGGCAAAGAAATCGCTCTGACTGCGGCAATAGATTATGCTTCTGGTCAGGCTGTAATTCCCATTGATGCAGATTTGCAAGATCCACCCGAATTAATTCAAGAATTAGTGGCTAAGTGGCGAGAAGGATATGATGTAGTTTATGCTACTAGGCGATCGCGCCAGGGAGAAACTTGGCTCAAACGTTTTACGGCCGATTCTTTTTATAAAACTATCGGGAAAATGAGTAATATTCCTCTACCCCACAACACTGGTGACTTTCGTCTCTTAGACCGCAAGGTGGTCGAAGCCCTCAAACAGCTACCTGAAAGAACTCGTTTTATGAAAGGCTTATTTACTTGGGTTGGTTTTAAACAAACAGCGATTATGTTCGACCGCGAGCCTCGCTTTCAGGGAAATACTACCTGGAACTATTGGAAGCTATGGAATTTTGCCCTAGATGGCATTACTTCTTTTACTTTTCTGCCCCTGAAAGTTTGGAGTTACATCGGTTTATCTGTCTCATTTTTGTCCCTTTTATATGCTTCTTTTTTAATCATTCGTACTCTGCTTTTTGGCGTTGAAGTTCCAGGTTATGCCTCCCTAATGGTAGCGGTACTTTTTTTAGGCGGAATACAATTAATCACTCTCGGCATTATGGGGGAATATCTCGGTCGAGTCTATGAGGAAGTTAAAGCAAGACCTCTTTATTTTGTGCGTGAATGCTATGGCTTGGAACAACAGCAGCAGCAACAGGAAATGAGTTTAAAATAAACATCATTTTAAGGCAAAAAATTGAGAATTTTCATAATTCAAGTGGCATTCACGACAATTTCCTTAGCTTTAGCAATTGTCAGGTCTGATAGTTTCCCTTGCTCGGCTTGACTGGCAATGACTAATTCTTGAAATTCAACCGCATTCTTAAATCTAAAGTGTTTACTCAGTTTCTTAATATTGCTGAAATTGATACCTGTTATACCTTTTTCTTTAATCAAATTGACAAAACTCTTTAAAAATTCAGAATAAGACGTTTCTTTTTCATACTTAAATTTAAGATCATTTATCCCTTTAATGCCTTGAAATTTAATTCGACGCTCAATAACTTCTTCAGTTTGAATATGGGGAATTGATTCCCACTGCTTTTGGTTAATTTCCACAATTATCTTTTGACCATTGAAGAGATTTTTCAACTTGAAGCGAAGTTCTAAAGGTTGAGATTCAGCTAAGGCAAAGCTAAGCTCTGTTGATGGTTCTTGTCCCAAGCGAGAATATGTTTCTTGAAAACTTTTCTCAATCTGCTCTAAACGTAAAATAATCATACCTGGTGGAAAGTTAACTTGTAATAAATTTGAGGCAGAGGTATCCAGAAAGGAATTTAACCTGATATTTTTCCCTTGGTTCAAGTTAACCTTAGCTTTCAAGTCTGGAGATTTGGGGATGAATTTTACTTTCCCACTACCAGGAACTTCAGTTTCTATAGTTGGAGTTCCCAAACGACCATAGAATTGCTTGATACAACTGGCTGGTAAAAGGTCTTCATAGAGGTTGATACCAGCAAAATCATTATATGTATAAAAATCTGTGAAAAAAGACCACTCAGCAGGACTGAAGCAAGAATCAACAGAATTGACCAGCATTTGGTTCCATCCAGCCTGGAGATATGGTTTGTATTGGTCTGGATGTAAACGTCCAAAGTATTGACCCATAACTTTCTTCTCGTGAAATCTTCTGAAAGAATAGACTTCTGGATTCTTAAAAGGACAAAGTTGTGCAGCACTATCATCCACAATGCCATTCCCTCCAGATATGCAAAATGGCCAATCAAGAACTGCTTCTCCTGGCTGCTTCTTTACATAGTCCATGTAATTGAAAAAGCTTTTTTCTACCTTATAGGGTTGATAGTTGTTCAAGTGAAGAGAGTAAGCTGTGAAAAGTTCAGTACATGCCAAAGCTACTAATAGAACAGATATCAACCACCTACTACCCATACGGAACCCACTCAAGTTTACATGGAGGGCAAATAAGCAAAGTATGACTGTAAATATAGCCGTGCTACGACCACTGACGCGATTAAAAGCGAACCAGGGAAATACTTTGAGAATCGGCAAGAAAAGAGGTTGAAACAGAAGACACAATACCAAAATTACAATGCAAGGAATAAAGATTGGGATTTGCTTGTGTGCTTGCCACAGACCCGTGACACCCATAATAAGCAAAAACCAGCCTGGACTCATTCCTCCTGCAACCCCCTCTGGAGCATCCAGAAAGAATTTTTGCCAAGATATTCCTGGATTAAAGAATGGAAAGAAGGGAATTAGCAATCTCAGGGGATTTGCCCAAAATTGAAATCCGAGCTGCGCTCCCGCCAACTCATAACTTTTTGCCTCTCTGGAAATCTGAAGAATCAAGGGTAGATACAGATAAGCCACAAAAATAGTCAAACAAAGCAAAAATATATACAAAAAAGGATAGTTGGAAAACTCTATTTTATAGATATAAATTATTCTCTTAAATAGACTTAACAGCCTTAAATTACCTTGAAAATATCTATATACTGATATTGTAAAAATGAAGATTATGGAAACCGTAAAAGAGGTTAGAGCTAGACCAGCAATATATCCCAAATCTTGACCGAGGGACAGAAATAAAAGACAGATTCTGACTAGAACAAGTCTTAAAGAAATATCTTGACGCAAGACAACCCTTTTGACTATGAGGAAGTCCATTATAAAACTGAGAGTAGTCCAGTGAACAACAGCTATATTGAGATGAGATGGATATTTCCTGATGGTATAGAAGTTGCAAAAGGAAACGATTAATCCCGCACCGGCAGCGCGAGGCAATCCATAGTCAGAAACCAGCAAAGTAAAAGTTCCTAATGCAGTAATTAATACAGTCAGGAAATAATAAAATTGTAACCAAGGTCCATTACCAAATAAGGAGTGGAGTATTGAAAAGAAAAAATCTCGTTCTAGCCCCCATGTTTGAAATACACTATTAGTTCCGTAAGGATAGAAAACTTGATTGTTGATCAGATCTAAATTGGGAAATGGGGTAAAATGCAAGTTTTTTTCGACAAAGAATCCTATATATTCCCATTGAGCTGTATCACCTGTTCCAACCAGAGAACTAGAGAAATTCTGAATGACTATAAAACTGAAAGCAATAGTGATACATATAAAAATTGATAGAGCTAATTGTATTAAAGGTTTATTCAAAAAACTGATATTTGTAGATAAGTTTTTTCTAAAAATCATATATTAAAATCTTAAAATCTTAATTGTTATCTAAGTTTTCTCTGAATTTTCTTCGTTCTAGAATTGTTGTAATAATTACGAGCTGACATTCCTATGCCGATAAATCCCCATATAATGACTGCTAAAGAGCCATTGGTAAAACTTTTGAACCATATCTGAAACATTTGTCCCACAACAATTGCATAAGTAGCAGTTAATAGCAAATCATTATTTTTTAGGTGAGTTTGTCGGATTTGGAAAATCAAAATTGTGAGACTCAATAGATAAGGCAAGGTTCCCATCCAACCTAAAGTAAAGAAAAATACCAATATTCCGTTATCGCCAATGGGAAATGATTTTTTCAGTTTCGTTTTTATATTTGGCCTAATTGGATTTTGCAGGCCCCCACCGACAAATTCACTCAAAGCGTCACCGATTAGTGTATTGAATCCTTCTCGCCTGGCTTGCAAACTGCCATCGCTTTCGGTATCGTTCAATGTTGCTATACGTTCGCCAACTGTGGTAGAAAATGGTTCTACAGTAGTAACGGGTAGTATAATTAATACAATCATCACCATACCAATCACCATCCGAATTTGTAAGTTAGATTTGAGAGCCTGAAAGAAAACCAAAGTACTAAATAACCAACTCAACCAACCCGAACGGGCTAGGGAAAGTAAAAATGACAGGTATCCGAGTCCATTTGCATAGAATTGCTGACTGCCACGAAGACAAAATAACAAGATTAAGCCCGATCCCATCATGGAAGCAAAAGGTTGGGGAGCTTCCTGTGAACTGAAAACTCTTATGCCAAAAGGTTCTGGGGTGCCAAAACTTAATGCCGACCCTTCCGCTTGTACTGTTTTCAGAAAAAAGCTATCCCATGGCGGTGCGAACACATATTGCACGATGCCATAAAATCCTATAAATAATACTCCCCAAAGGAAAGTACGTTGGAGATTTTGACGATAACTAGGATAATCTCGCCAATGTATGAATAGATGAAAGCCAAAGGAAATTGGGCAAAACCAGTCAACCAGAAGAAAACTACTTTGGTCGATGTCAGTAAAGCCTTGATAAATTAGGTTTATTAGATAACCATATAAACAACTAGCCGCAGGAATAACAAAATGCACTCCCCCATGTTTGTGAACTTTGGGTAAGTATTTTAACAGGGTAAAGATAGATATTGCGGTGACTAACACTGGAGTGAAATGCCAAGGTCCTGGAGTAATATAACCACAGCGAAGATCGATGATACGGCGAATCACAGGACCGACAAACCACATCCACCAGGTAAAACTACAGTAAAATAAAGCATAGCGGCGATAGAGAAACCAGCCTACTGCCAGAGAACCCAGAGGAAAGGTGACTATGGCAATAGGACCGCCGATTAATAAACTGATGGCGATCGCCAAACCCAGTCCAAATATTGCTCTCCAAGCTTTAATTGGTTTGAGTTCAAAGAAAAAATTCTTGCCAGTAATATTGCTTGTAAGCTTTTGTTGCCCGTAACTCACCCTCTTGTCCTCTTAGTTTCACGAGCTGACGGAACTTTCAAGCGATCGCTCTGTTGCCAACTCAACCAGCCCTCTCTTCGTCCACGGATTGAAATCAACCACTTATCAACTGCTATTTTGCCTTCTTGGGGTAAAAATCTGATTAATTGCACCAAACCAAAAGCCTTTCTCGTACCCACTAGCATTGCCCAAGTCATAAAAATAATTCGTTTTGGCGGTGAAAAATGCTCTATGATAGCCAGAGTTTCGTTATGGACCTCATTAAAGAAAGCAACTGGATTAAAGCGATCGCGAATATCTTCATCAAAGCGTTTTGCTAAATAGTGATCGACCACAATTTGCGGATCGTAGAGTAATTTACAACCAGTCCGCTTGAGACTCAAGCAAAAAGACACTTCAAAATGTGCTTGCGCCCCTGTTCCTTTCATTCGTTCATCGAAATGCAGATTGGCGATCGCTTCACGCCTATAACTCATGTTGACTCCCTTCAGGAAATCTACTTCGCGGGGTTGTCCAACTCCCAAATTATGGTTAGCAATCATGCGCCCAAACCACTGTAGTTTCCCTACTATTGGCTTTTGACCTTCTACTAACTTTTTGCCCTCCACATACATACGGTCTCGTCCCCCAAGACCAACAAGTTTGGGGTCTGCCGAGAAATGAGCCTCTATTTTCGCCAACCAATCATTACGAGGCACAGCATCATCATCAATAAAACAGACAATATCTCCCCGAGCAGCATCCAAACCCAAATTCATGGCGGCAACTACTCCCGGAACTTTTACTGTTAAAGTTTCTAATGTCAAATATTCAGCATCAAAACTGTTTAAAAATTCCCAGGTTAAGCGATCGCTATCTCTAACTATGATCAATATTTCATCGGCAAGTCGAGTCTGTTGTTTAAAACCTGTCAAACAATTATGGAGATATTTAGGACGACGATAGGTAGGAATAATAACAGTTATATTCACAAATAATTTTTACTATATGTTTAATGTGATTAAGAGCTGAAATCCCTTTAATTTCGTATAATTCCAAAATTATATTTTTGGACGAATCTCGAAACCTCCATGGCACAAGAGGAATTTCTAATTCGTAAAAGCTGTAATATACAATATAGATATAATAGATATAGTTTGGCTAAAGCTTTTGTATCATTTTTCCTAATGATCGGTGGGCTGAGATCTTGAAATAATCTCTCTTTTATGACTTTAAGGTCAAACTTTAATTTTTCGTGGTCTGAATCAACCTATTTTGTTTTCCTTAAAAATCCCCTTAATCATACAAGAGGTAAAACAATACTACACCAATTTTAGATAAATAATGGAAAATTCCTTAGCTCTATCTTATAGTCACATCAACCATTTTGCCTAGGGTTCACCCATTAGTTAAAGTACTTCGAAGTTTTCGGAATGTTTTAACCAGAATTGCTTTTGTTGTAATTTGATTTTTGATAGTATAGGATTTATTTTGACTCATGGTCTTTTGGGCAAGAGCCCAATCGCCATTATCCAAGACAATCAAATTTCCATAATTTGGATGTTGTTTGACAAGCAATTCGAATACTTCTCTAATGTGTGGTGTTTCCTTTTCTTCCTTCGACAGCGAACGATGCGTTATGCCATCAGTCGAGTTTCTTTGGTTGTCTGCATTAGCATATGTCCAATGATAGTCGTCAAAAATAATCCACCCATTCTTCTTTAGAAGCTTATCGACAAAGAAAAAAGCCGCACCATCAATAGTCCAGTTCTTTGGTCCATCAATAATACAGAGATCGTAAACATCTTCGCAGATGTTGTCTTTGGTATATTTCGCAATCTCGTTGTGCAGAAACCATGTATAGCCTGTATCCATGCGAATTACGGTAGCAAATTCTGTAAGACCAGTTTTTGCCAATTGCTCTTCCGCTGATGGTTTGTAGACATTTTTGACTTCAATTAAGTCTACAGCATTAATTGAACCTTCGCCGAGCTCTTGCAGAGCAGCTGCCATGTAGCAAGTTGCTGTGCCGTGTGCAATTCCTAACTCTAAAATATTGGTGAGCTTTTCCTGGATGATTAAGTCATAAAGAAAGGAAGCATTACTTTTTGTGATATACGGAACATTGCCAACAATTGATGATATTTCTTTGAATTTCATTTTTTCTTATTTTTGTTCAAAAGGTAAAAAACTAGATCTTACAATTATGATAATTGCTATGCTGCCTTGGTTTGATGAACTTGCTCACTATAGATATCTGTTAAATTTTCAACACATTTTTCAATGCTGAATGGACTATCGTATTGTAAAATCGACAAAGCTTCAGGCTGTTTTATAGGTAAGTTAGTTTTTTTCTGCGCTAAAACTACTTCAGCCCACTCTGATGCTGACTGAGATAAAGAGAGTCGATTTATCAAAGGCTCAACTACATCTGCTTCTTCTGGAACAACATCTGAAAATATACATGGTAACCCTGCTGCTTGAGCTTCGATTAGCACCAGACCCAATCCTTCGTTAATTGAAGGAAAAAGAAAAGCATCCATAGCACCCAGCATCAGTTGAGGTACATCTGAACGGACACCGACAAAAATAACCCGATCAGTCAAACCCAACTGAGCTACCCGTTCCTCCATCTCTGGGCGCAGGGAACCATTACCTAATAGCAATAGCCGCATATTCGGTTCTCCCTGGGCAATTTCCGCCGCTATTTCGATCAGAAACCGATGATTTTTTTGGGGTACAAATCTACCAATGTGACCAATCACAAAAGCATCCGCAGGAATGTTGAACTCCGCACGAACCCGAGCTGAATCTACTCTTTCTTGAAAGGGCGTTAAGTCAAGACCACAGTAAAGAATTTGCCAACGGCGATCGCTTTCCCCAGGGGAACCAAACATATCTGCTGCTGCATCGCGACTACAAGCCAAACCGAGAGTTGCATAACGATCAATCCACCATTTCAACAGATCCCAATAGAGTCGTCTTTTCCATGGTTGCTGTGCTCTGATCTTAGATGCGTCATTATGTGCATGAGCAATACGCACGGGAACACCAGCTTGCTTGGCTATACGGAGAGTATTACCGTTAACGTAACCACAATGGCTGTGAACGACATCATAAGGACCGTATTCCTGCAATATCTGTTGGAAAAAAGCTGGGTAAGTCCAAATATGGCGGTTGGGATGAGGTGGATAGGGAGAAGCAAAAATCCGAGATCCAAGAGAGCGGATTTCATCATCATACTCACAGGGAGCTAAACTATGCACCATAAAATCCATTTGAAATAAATCGCGGTCAATGTTGCGTAAGATATGCATCAACCAAGTTTCAATCCCTCCTCGATGCATACCCCCTACGATCTGAAGAATTCTGATGGGACGAGTTTTAGTTATTTCGTTTCCTGTTGGTTTCTCTGTTAATTTTAAATTGTTCATAGTGATTAATATTTAGCTAAAGCTATGGGATTCATATAAAAAAGTCATTAATGTGCGAATATTTTATAATTTCAGACCAAGCTGTAATTGCTTTTTTTCTAGATAAATAGATAGTCATATGAATCAAATAGATTGCCAAAAATATTTTTAGCTTGAATGGGTTGGGAAAAATATTTTTATAACG
>JAAUYH010191423.1_pt1 | contig 16108 bp, 10 predicted proteins | sample 7278061 | NCBI WGS metagenome assembly JAAUYH01 (sample SAMN14350203, study PRJNA611818) | marine sediment metagenome | isolation source: surface marine sediment (0.6m) | place: French Polynesia: Moorea | collected 2018-08 | reverse complement strand
ATAGATTAATTGTAAAAACTTCATGAATGTTATCCCAACTACAATTCCTGACGTTTTGATTATAGAGCCTAGAGTATTTGGGGATGATCGGGGTTTTTTCTTTGAAAGTTTTAATCAAAAAATATTTGAAGAAAAAACAGGATTTGAAGCAAAATTTGTTCAAGATAATCACTCTTGTTCAGAAAAAAATGTTTTGAGAGGATTACACTACCAGATACAGCAACCTCAAGGTAAATTAGTACGAGTGGTAACAGGAAAAGTATTAGATGTTGCTGTAGATATTCGGAAAAATTCTCCTACTTTTGGACAGTGGGTAAGTTGTCTTTTAACAGCAGAAAATAAAAAACAATTTTGGGTACCTCCTAAATTTGCCCATGGTTTTGTTGTGCTTTCAGATACAGCAGATTTTCTCTATAAAACTACAGAATATTATGCTCCTGAATATGAAAGAGCTATATTGTGGAACGATCCTGATTTAGGAATAGATTGGCAGATAGAAGGGGAGCCAATTCTTTCCAGTAAAGATATGTCGGCACAACTCTTAAAAGATGCCGAGGTGTATCTATGAAGAAGATACTACTAACAGGAATTACGGGGCAAGTCGGACAAGAATTGCAAGAAACTCTTACTTCTGTGGGAGAAGTAGTAGGGTTAAGTCGTCAAGAATTAGATTTGACTCGACCAGAGCAAATTGAACAGAAAATAGTAGAAATTAATCCCGATATAATTGTTAATGCAGCAGCTTACACAGCAGTAGATAAAGCCGAAACCGAATCAGAATTAGCGATCGCAATTAATGCCGATGCTCCCAAAGCTATGGCTGAGGCTGCTAATAAAATAGCTGCAACCATAGTGCATATTTCTACAGATTATGTATTCGATGGTACAAATCACACTCCCTATAAAGAAGATGATGCTACTAAACCTTTAGGGATGTATGGTAAGTCGAAACTATTGGGAGAAGTAGGAATTAAGCAAATATGCGACCAACATATTATCTTGAGGACAGCTTGGGTATATGGTTGCTTAGGACATGGTAACTTTGTCAAAACTATGTTGAGACTGGGTGTAGAAAGGGAAGAGTTAAGGGTAGTTGCCGACCAAATCGGTTCGCCAACTTGGGCTTATGATATAGCCGTAGCTATTACCCAATTAATTTCACATGAAGTTACACCAGGAACTTATCACTTTACCAATAGTGGGGTTGCTAGTTGGTATGACTTGGCAATAGCTATTTTTACTGAAGCTGAGAAGCTAGGCTTCCCTCTCAAAATTAAACAAGTTTTACCAATCACTACAGCCGACTATCCTACCCCCGCCCAAAGACCCAGTTATTCAGTCCTTTCTAAAGTCAAGTTCAGCCAAACTTTAGGAATTTATCCCCCTTATTGGCGGGATTCTTTAATTAAAATGCTTACGCAATGGCGAACCCTAACCATCATTTAACAATTAAGAATTAGAGTAAAACTAAAACAATGAAAGCAATTATTCTCTCTGGTGGTAAAGGTACTCGCTTACGTCCTCTCACTTATACAGGTGCCAAACAATTAGTACCTGTGGCAAATAAACCAATTCTTTGGTACGGGATAGAATCTATTGTGGCTGCTGGTATTACCGAAATCGGTATTATTATTAGTCCCGAAACAGGAGGAGAAGTTAAAGCCAAAACAGGAGATGGGAGCAAGTTTGGCGCAAATATTACATATATTCCTCAAGCTGAACCACTAGGATTGGCACACGCAGTAAAAGTTGCTCAACCCTTTTTAGGTGAATCTCCCTTTGTGATGTATTTGGGAGATAATTTAGTAGAGAGTCAGTTAGACCTATTTATTGATAAATTTAAAACCAACCATTTAGACGCTTTAACTCTGCTCTGTGAAGTAGAAAACCCTACAGCTTTTGGGGTAGCAAGAGTAGATGAGAAAGGCAAAGTTTTACAATTGGTTGAAAAACCGAAAGATCCTCCTTCTAATCTAGCTTTAGTCGGGGTTTATTTGTTTTCTCCTACCATCCATAATGCGATCGCCAATATCAAACCTTCCCCCAGGGGAGAATTAGAAATCACCGATGCAATTCAGTATTTAATCGACGTAGAAAAAAGCGTTGATTCCTTTCAACTTCAAGGCTGGTGGCTAGATACAGGAAAAAAAGACGACTTATTAGCAGCTAATCAAATCATCTTAGATAGTTGCCTCGATCTAACCATTGAAGGAGAAATTGATGAGTTAAGTAAAATTACTGGTCGCGTCCATATTGGTGCTGGTACCAAAATTATTAATAGCACCATCAGAGGTCCTGTAACCATTGGAGAGAATTGCCATATCGAAAATTGTTTTATTGGTCCCTACAGCAGCATTGCCAACCAAGTAACTCTAATTGATGCAGACATCGAACATAGTGTGTTGTTACAAGGAGCCAAAGTAGTCAATATTCACCAACGTATTGTAGATAGTCTGATTGGGGAGAGAGCGCAACTCAAGCCAGCACCCCAACGCCCCAAAGCTTTGCGCTTCATGATTGGTGATGATTCTCAAATTGAACTAGTGTAAGGAGTGAAATTAGGTGACAGATTCTCGCAAACCCAGAAAAATCATTATTACAGGAGGCGCAGGTTTTATCGGTGCCAACTTCGTCTATCATTGGTGTGAAACCTATCCCAGCGATCGCGTAATTGTCCTGGATGCTCTCACCTATGCGGGAAACCGCCAAACCATCGCTCCCCTAGAAGGCAAAGCTAATTTAAGATTTGTCCAAGGAGATATCTGCGATCGCAAACTTATAGATGAACTTCTAGAAGCCGAATCTATTGATACCATTGCCCATTTTGCTGCCGAATCCCATGTGGATCGCTCCATCTTGGGACCAGGAGCTTTTGTTCAAACCAACGTAGTAGGAACATTTACCCTACTCGAAGCCTTCCGCCAAAGATGGCAACAACAAAACCAACCAGCAGACTATCGTTTTCTTCATGTCTCAACAGATGAAGTTTATGGCAGTCTAGAACTAGATGACCCTCCATTTACTGAAACTACTCCCTACACTCCTAATAGTCCCTATTCTGCTTCCAAAGCAGGCAGTGATCACTTAGCAAGAGCTTATTACCATACCTATGGAATGCCCACTCTTATTACCAATTGTTCTAATAATTATGGGTCTTATCACTTCCCAGAAAAACTCATTCCTCTAATGTGCATCAACATTTTATTAGGGAAACCCCTTCCTGTGTATGGAGATGGGCAAAATATTCGAGACTGGCTCTATGTTAAAGATCATTGTCGCGCCCTAGATCTAGTAATTAATCAAGGTAGCCCAGGAGAAACATATAACGTTGGAGGTAACAACGAAGTTAAAAATATCGATTTAGTTAACCTGTTATGTGACCTAATGGATGAACTAGCTACTAACTTGCCTGTAAAACCTTCGCGCCAATTAATTACCTTTATTAAAGATCGTCCAGGACACGATCGCCGTTATGCTATAGACGCAAGTAAAATTAAAACTGAATTAGGTTGGATTCCCCAAGTAACCGTCGAAGAAGGATTGAGACTCACCGTTGAATGGTATTTACAAAATCGTGATTGGTGGCAACCACTCCTATCTGCCGAATATCAAGACTATTACCAGCAAGTTTATAACCAACCTAGAACCTTAGTGTAACTTTTTGATCGGGTTTTTTTGATTACTAAAGATAACAATCTTAATTCATTTGTCAAAAACTTTTTCTTTTTTCTGTAGTCCAACAAAAAAATTTTAACATCTGATTTTTTATTATCTGATTTGGGATTAATAGATATAACTTCTCCTAAATTTTGCTTCTTTACCCCAAAACTCATTTGAATTGGTTATTCATAAATCTCTATTTCCGATCCGAAAGCACAAGTTAAATATCCCGAAGTTTACTTTTTATTAAAAAAAATTTTATTCTTATGTCTGATTCCCCTTTAAACAGTCAAGACCAGAAATTAGTTAATAGAATCACCAATTCAGAAAACAACAATAAATCGGATTTTGTCTACTTACCCAATGCCAAAATAAGCAATCAACTAGCAATTCCCCAACAAAATTCCCTCTCAACCAGTGGGATAGTGAAATTACCACAAAATTTTGTTTCCCCTAAACCCCTAATTCCTACCCCTCCCATCCCCCAAAACCTCAATTCTTTAAGACGCAAGATGAATAATCCTGAATCTAATGCTGCTCAAATCTATCTAGAACAAGGATTAGCATACTGGGCAGAACAAAAATGGCAAGAAACAATAATAGCTTGTGAAAAAGCAATTTCTTTAAATCCCAATCTAGCAGAAGCCCACAAAATTTTAGGTAATGCTTTACAAAAAGCCAACCGCCTACCAGAAGCTATTGGACACTATGCCAGAGCCATTGAACTTAAACCTGATTTTGCGGAAGCTTATGCTAATTTGGGTTCTCTACACGCCAGTCAGAAAAAATGGGAACAAGCACTTTTGTACTATGAAAAAGCTCTAGCTTTGAAATCAGACTTTCCTGGGGTTTATCGTCATCTGGCTAAAGTATGGGAAAATCTTGGTTCACCCCAAAATGCTAAGCAAATGTTGGCTAGAGCGGAACATTTAGATAAATTAAATCACAATCTATCTCCCCAACAGCACTTTCAAGTAGCAGGGCAGTATTATAGAAAAAATCAATTACCCCAAGCTCTTAAACACTATAATCTGGCAGTTAAGTTAAAACCCAACTGGTTGGATGCTCATCAAAAGCGGGCTGAAGTAGCAGAGCAGATGGGATTATGGGAACAAGCAACCCATTATTATCGTACTATTTTATACTTGCAAACTTCTTTTGGTGGTGCTAAAACTTCTGGCTATAGGCAACCTCAATTATCTGCTTCCAATGGGACAGAATCCTCTCAACTGAGATTGAATCCTGCTAGTCAGTCCAATAATAGCAATCAGCCAAATCCTACTGGGACTCAACTCACCCCCACAATTCAACAATATCTCAGACAAGCTCAAGAAAAACCCCAGTCTCCAGAGATACAAGCCAACCTAGGCAGTCTCTATGCTAGGCAAAAACAATGGGATACTGCTATTGCTTACTATAAAAAAGCTATTAAACTCAATCCTAATTTTGCTGGAGCATATCGGAATCTAGCCAGAGCTTTGACTAGAGCTGGTCAATCAGGAGCAGCCACCGAATATTGGTTACGAGCGATTGAATTAGAAGCCCAAGGCGTTAAAGCAGAGGAATATCTACAATTGGCAAGTAATCTAATTCAACAGGGTAAAATCAAATCTGCCATTAGTTGTTACCGTCGAGTGATTCAACTTCAACCAGACGCGGTCGAACCCTATATTAACTTGGGAGATTTGTTTATTAAAGTAGAGCAACCTGCTCAAGCTCAAGCCTGTTATCAAGAAGGAATTAAGTATAATCCTCACAGCCCCCAACTATACTACCATCTTGGCTTGCTTCTAGCCCAAAATGGTAATTGGGATTCCGCAATTGAACAGTATAAAAAGGCATTACAACTCAAAAAAGATTATTGGCAAGCTGCCCATAATATGGGAGAAGCTTTAAGTCAAAAAAAGTTATGGTCAGAGGCTCTACCTTGGTATCGTCAAGCGATAAAAGTTAATCCCAATTTCTCTTGGTCTTATAATAACTTGGGTAATGTTCTGTTAGAACTAAAGAATTGGTCAGAAGCTGTTAAAGTATTTTGTCAAGCTATTAAACTTAAACCTAATTTTCCTTGGGCTCACTACAACCTAGGAGAAGCCTTAGGAAAACTGAATCAATGGGATGAAGCTATCAAAGCTTATGAGGAAGCTGCAAAAATTCAACCAGATTTGCCTAATGTGCAGCAAAAACTCGGTAATGCCCTTTATCGAAAAATCGAACAAGATAAAAACTCGGCTCTGAAGTTTTTAGAAAATGCGATCGCAAATAATCCCGACGAAATCCAAAATTATCATCAAGCCATAGCTCTGGACAAAGAAAATTTAAGCCTATATATGGGTTTAGGCAATGCCCTGATGAAACATAATCGAATTGATGAGGCTATTGTAGCTTATCAAATGGTTCTACAGCTACAACCCAAACATCTGGAAGCCTCCGTACAATTAGGGAATGCTCTACTAAAAAAAGACCCATCCATTGACCCCAAAAAACTCATAGATGATCTTTCAGGCTCCGAAACCCCACCTATTCCAACGGAAATTTTGGAGAGTTCAGCAATTACTCTTCCTACCAAAGTACCTTACAGCGATCGCCCTAAAGTTTCGATTATTATTCCTGTCTATAATAAGCTGGAATACACCGCCCAATGCCTACAATCTATAGTTAAAAACCTCTCAGACGCGATCTCGCCCAGGGCGAGGCGCGAAGCGATCGCAGTTGAAATTATTATTGTCAATGATTGCTCTACAGATAATACCCAATCCAGTCTCCAAGACATTGAAGGCTTAATTCTGATTAATAACGAAAATAACCTCGGCTTTATTCACTCCTGCAATAAAGGTGCAGCCAAAGCAGAAGGAACTTATCTCTATTTCCTCAACAACGATACAGAAATTCATCCCGACTCCATTGAAAGTCTGCTCGAAGTCATAGAACAAGACGAAGAAGTAGGAGCAGTAGGTTCTAAACTAGTGTATCCTCAAGGGTCATTACAAGAAGCAGGAGGAATCATTTGGCAAGATGCCTCTGGTTGGAATTATGGCAGAAATGATAATCCTTATGACCCCAAATATAACTATTTACGAGAGACAGACTATTGCTCAGGAGCTAGTCTAATGGTTAAAAAATCGGCATTTGAAGCCTTAAATGGCTTTGAGAGAGATTTTGCTCCTGCTTACTATGAAGATACTGACCTTTGTTTTGCAATTCGCCATCAATTAGGCTTAAAAGTAATGTATCAGCCTAAATCTGTCATCACTCACTACGAAGGAATTTCCTCTGGCACATCCACCACTAGTGGGGTTAAGCGTTATCAAGTGATAAACTCCACCAAATTCAACCAAAAATGGCAAAAATATCTCAACACCAGTGCCTATTTACCCAACCAAGGCAGTCAAAATGTAGCTAAAGCAGCTAGAAAATATCAAGGAAATAAGACAGTCTTGGTTATAGATAGTTATATGCCTTGTTATGATAAAGAATCTGGTTCTCGCCGACTCTTTCAACTTCTCAAAATCTTCAAAGAATTGGGCTATGATGTGATCTTTGCCCCAGAAAATGGCATCAAAGACGAACCCTACGTATCAGAATTACAAAATTTACAAATTGAAGTTCTCTATACCCAAGATGGTTATGGTGTAATCCCAGAAGCACAGATCAAAGCCAGATTACCTTTCATTGACATTGCCTGGATTTGTCGCCCCGAACTCAACGAAAAATACTTACCGATCATGCGGGAACAACCCCACATCAAAGTCATTTATGACACCATCGATCTACATTACCTGAGATTGAAACGGGCTTGGGAATTATCTCCCGATAAAGACGGACAAAAAGCAGCGGAATGGCTGGATATGCAAGCCAAAGAACTTAAGATTGCCCATCAAGCAGATTTAACTATTACTGTTACCCCTGTAGAACAATCAATCTTACACCAACAAGGAATATCTAACATCGCTGTAGTACCTAATCTTCACTTCCCTTACTCAGGTGAAAATAAAAAATTCCACGAAAGACACAACATTCTATTTATCGGTAGTTACACCCATCCCCCTAACATAGATGCTGTGTTATGGTTGTGTGAAGCAATTATGCCTTTGGTTTGGGAGAAAATACCTGAAGTTACCGTGACTTTACTAGGCAGTAATCCTACGGAGGAAGTGATGGCTTTAGCCAGCGATCAAATACAAGTTCCTGGTTACATTTCTGATGTGAGTTCTTATTTCCTCAATCATCGAGTCTTCGTTTCACCCCTCCGATATGGTGCTGGCATGAAAGGTAAAATTGGACAGAGTTTAGAATACTGCTTACCTGTCATTTCTACTGATATCGGTATAGAAGGGATGAATTTAACCCCAGGAAAGAATATCTTAATCGCTAATAAAACAGAAAGGTTTGCCGAACAAATTATTCGACTTTATCAAGACGAAATACTGTGGGAAAAATTAGCTGCCAATGCTAAAGATGCTCTCTTACCTTTTACCCCTAAAGCAGTTAAAAACAATTTGCTTAAACAGTTAAATTTACTTCATGCTAATGCAAATTAAATTTATTTACGAAATAAATTTAAATAACTTCTGATCGAAAATTTTATTTCAATGGAATAGTTGAAAATTGAGTAAGGGGAAAAATTCAGAAGAATCTTAAGTAATTCTACTATTATAATTAGCAACTATGTTTGTTGGGAAAATTAGATGTAGTATAAAAACTTAAGGATACATAGCCAAATTCATTGTCAGTAGCAATAACTTTTGTTAGCATTATGAAGAAAAGGTGATGACTAAGAAAGTTGCTTTATTAATAGTGACAAAAATATTCGGCTTTTATTTTTTTACATCACTTTACAATAGTTTTAGGAATAAATTTTGGTCATTCATTATTCATATTTGTAATCGATACACAATATAGCAATTTACAATAGACATAATCAAACACTGAAGAAGAAAAATTGATGAAAGCTTTAATACATATAGGAATAGAAAAGACTGGAACAACTACCATTCAGGAATTTTTACATCTTAATCGAGATAAACTGGCAAAACAAGGTGTGGGATATTTACGCAGTCCAGGTCTTAGAAATAACCGCAAACTTGCAACATACTGCATGGATAATCATAAAATTGATGATCAAGTTAAATATTTGCGTATTTTTTCAGATGCTAAAAGGAATGAATGGAAAGCGAAATTCAGACAAGAGTTTGATCGGGAGATCAAAAATCTCGATCATAAAATATCTTCAGTAATTATTTCTTCGGAACATTTCCATTCTCGTCTTACAATCAAAGACGAAATAAAGAATTTATTAGATATTTTGAAACCATATTTTACTGATATCAAAATACTGGTTTATCTAAGGCGTCAAGATCAAGTAGCTGTAAGTCATTACAGCACAAAGATAAAAGTTGGAAAAACTAAGTCTGCTGTTTTGCTACCCCAAGGTGTTTCGCCAAACGACCCTTATTACAATTACTATGATCTTATAGAAAGGTGGGCGAGCGTATTTGGAAAACAAAATATAGATATTCGTATTTTTGATAAGAGCAAATTTATTGAAGGTGACTTATTACAGGATTTTATTAATGCAGTTGGGTTAATTAAAGCTGATAAGTTTGTTATCCCAGAAAGAAAAAATGAAAAGCTTTCTGCCTCAGTACAGCATGGTCTTATGCTAATGAATGAATGCTTTCCAGAATCCATAAACAATATTCCAGTCAAATTTAATAATCAGTTGAGAAACTACCTTATCAGTCAATTACAGCAAAAATATCAAGGAAAAGAAAAGCTACCAACAAGAAAAGAAGCATTAGATTTTTATGGAAAATTTTCTGATTCAAATAAAAGATTGGCTGATAAATATTTATCTTCAGAAAGTATTTTTTCAAATGATTTTTCGATGTATCCAGAGGAAAGTAAGGAAGAAAATCTTAATGAGGAGATTGTTCAGGATATTTTTTGTTTGATTGCAAAATTTTTGAGTAGTAGTTTTATTGTTCCTAAAAATAGAGTAGAGAGTATTAACCCCAATAAAAAGCCAGAAGTAGCTCTTAGAGATATTGCTCTTTTGTATGAATTAGATTACCCTGAAATCTCATTATTTTTAATGAAAGAGGCTAGAAAATACCGACCTAATCACCCGTCTATTACAGAACAAATCGAAAAACTTAACAATACAATTCTTAAATGATTATATATCAGGCAGTTTAGAAGAACCTAAAAAATCAAGCTCTGGTTAGTATATAAAGAATATATAAAATAATCAGTAATTACACCCATCCTTCAAATATAGACCCTGTGTTAAGGTTGTGTAAAGAAAAGAAAATGGCTGAAGTTACCTTATTAAGTTGTGGGTTTTTATCTGTTAGAGCTGAGATTTATACTTTTGTAGGATTTATTTATAAGATGGTATATTTATCCCTGTCTTGTAATTTCTAGCAAAAATTGTCTCATTTATAGAAGTAGCAAGTTATGCTTAATTGTCAATTTGGCGAATTTGATTGGTATGTTATTTCTTAGCAATAACCCTAGTGTTTGGCAAAACCTAATTTCAAAATACTTACAGTGTAAGCATTTTGAAAATCAGTAATTTATAGAAGTATCATGTTGACCCAAGAAGATAAAATGGTAAGTTTAGAAAAATTACACTCAGAGGGTGCAGAGAAATATCGAAAAGGAGATTTTAAAGGGGCATTAAGTTGTTATCAAGAAGCAATTAATTTAGAAATAAAACAGCCAGAATGGATTTATAGTAGTGCTATCATTCTTTTGGCAGAATTGGGAAATTTCGAGGAGGCTGCCCAATTAGGAGATCGCGCTCTACAATTATATCCCAATGTAGATGAAATTTATCGTGCTATTGGTGTTGCGCTAGATAAACAAGGAGATATTGCTGGTGCGATAAATAACTATCAAGAAGCTACTAGACTTAATTCAAGACAACCTGAATGGGTTTATTCTAACTTGACTAATCGTTTAATTCAAGTTAGTCGCTTAGAGCAAGCTATTAACTTGGCGCAGCAAGGAATAGAACTATATCCTGAATTTTATTGGCTACACTATCATTTAGGAGAAGCTTTCGGCTTTGAAGAAAATTGGAACAAAGCGATCGCTTATTATCAGCAAGCCTTAAAAATTAACCCTGAGTTGTACCAAGCTAGCCAAAAATTACAGGAAATTACGGCTAAACGCAAGCATCTCGAAGAGATGGAAAAAACTTATCAAGAAGCATTAAGCACTATTCCTATAGGCAAGTCAACTCCCCAAAAGTTATACGTATTAGACGCTTATCAGGACGATCCTACTGGTTTAGGGGTGGTTGCACGACGCTGTTTTCAGTTAGGGGAACTAGTTGCAGATAGCAGGTGTATTAATGGGAAAATTCTTGTCGCAGCTCGACCAGACATTTATCGAGAGCTGGTTAGACCAGAAAATATCAATTATATTTGGACTACCTTTGAAAGCAGTCAAATTCCTGAAAGTTGGGTCAAGTCAATTAACGAAAATTTCACCGAAGTTTTTGTTCCTCATCCATACTTGCAAAAGGTTTTTCAAATATCTGGAGTTAACAGACCAATTACTGTGCTGCCACAGAGTTATCCCGAACGCCATCGAATTAAACCAATTGATAAACAGCTAGATAGACTTAGACTCGGTATTTTAGGCGTGCCTAATCGTAGAAAAAACTTTGATAAGGTGGTAGAAGCTGTAGTAGAGCTTCGTAAAGAAGGACATAATGTTGAACTGATGATTCATTGTCCTTGGTTGCTCAATGATGCTCAAAAAGCTTGGGAAGATCTACCTGGTATCTCTTTAACTGTAGAGAAATTATCAGATGATGAGATTAATCAGTGGTATAGCAAGTTAGATGCTTATATTTATCCTTCATCTGGAGAAGGTTGGTCGTTTACCCCTCGTGAAGCTATGTCTCTCGGCATACCTACAATCATTACCGATATACCAGTGCATCAAGAGTTAGTCGAAAGCGGATGTTATCTCTCCATAAATAGTAATCGATGGGAACCTGCATATTACGAATTTTTGGACGGTAATTGTGGGGAATGGAAAACCTATTCTGCCTCACAAATTAAAGATGCAATTATCGAAATGATAGATAATTATGACCATTGGTATAAGTTAGCACAAACAGGACAAAACTGGATTAAAGAGCAATCATCTACTTGGGAGCAGAGTGAAAAAAAACTATTAGAAAAAATCTTTCCCACTGCTAAAAATATTAGTGAATGGATTTTAGAGTATGCAAACAGTAAAAAGCAGAATTCTAACAAAAAAATGTCTCAGGATAAACAATACGAATTATATCTAGCACTATCTGGTGTTATGGAGTAATGAATTTAATTACTTTCTGCAGTTAATTAAATTAGCTATAGGAATTATGTTTAACTCTTTATTAGAAATAAAGTAAGTAGGTATCAAATTAAATAATTACGGGCAAAAGTATCTCAAAATTTGCTATTACAATGGAATTTTACCCATATAATTTAATTCGGACAAAGAATTTTCAGTAAAGTTGAGGTGTATTTACTAATGAATAAAACTAAAGAAGCACAAGAATTGGTAACTAAGGAAATGTGGATGAAATCAAATGCAAAAACTACAGATAGAGAGTTTATAGACGCAGCTTACCTTAGATATTTAAAACGAAAATCAGATCCAGCTGGGAAAAACTTTTATATTGAGGCAATTAATAATAATAAATTGACCAGAGAAAAAATCATTGATTCCCTGAAATCATCTAATGAATATCAGAAAGCAGTTTTTAAAACTAATTATCGCAATTTCATAATTCTCTCTTCGCCTCGTTCTGGAACCCACATGCTCAAGTCAAGTCTTGACTTACATCCAAATGTAATGTGCCATGATGAGGTGTTCAATCCTGATTATGGATATGCTTTTCTCAAAAATATGCCAGAAGATGAAATTTTACAGCATTTTATTTTTAGGGAATACAAACCCTCAATTAAAGCAGTAGGTTTTTGTCTTCATAGATCGGATGCGGGCTTTAGAGGAAATTGGCAACGTTTATGGAAAATGCTCCAAGAAAACTCGGATTTATATGTGCTTAGCTTATTCCGAAGTAATTTACTTCGTCGTTATTTATCATTTAAAGTTATGACAGGCTCTAAGTCTAAGCAAATTGCAATAGAGCTTGATAAAGAGGAGTTATTGGAAGACTTTCAAAAACAACGTAATAAAGTAGAAGAATTTAATCAAGAGTTTGCTCAGAATAGAATTTTACAAGTAAGTTATGAAGAATTATGTCAAAATTATTCCAAAACTATGCAAGGTATTCAAGAGTTTCTGGAAATACCCTACGTAGATCTAAAGCCAAAAACCAAAAAATTAGAAAATAGAAGTTTAAAGGAATCTATTAAAAACTACGAAACTTTGAAGCAAGATTTTGTAGGTACAGAGTGGGAATCTTTTTTTGAAAATTAGATTTTGAGTCGATAGAATTATTAAGGATAAACAGCAGATATATTCATTTACGAGTCTTAGCAAAATTTATATCTACTGTATTTTAATACGTTAATCAAAGCTGAAATTTTTTTCAATCAGACTGCTGTTAAACATCATTTTTAGCCTTGATTTATTACTTATTTATTGGTTAAAATTAGATTATAGCTATGAAAATAGGAATTATTGCTCCCAGTTCTGTTCCCTTTCGTGTTGGTGGGGCAGAAAACTTTTGGTGGGGAATGTTACACAGTATTAATCAAGACACTCAACACCAAGCCGATTTAATTAAAGTTCCTAGTCGAGAAAGTAATTTCTGGGAATTGATAGATAATTATCGATATTTTGCTGAGTTGGATGTTAGCCATTTCGATTTAGTTATTTCCACAAAATATCCAGCATGGATGATTCAGCATCATAATCATGTCTGTTATATTCAACATAAGTTACGTGGCTTATATGATACTTACCCTGAAGGTTTTCCTAAAGAATATCATACAGATAATCGAGAAATCTCGGAACTGCAAGCCTTGATGCGCCGTAGTCAAGGGAGAAGAGAAGCTCTAACCGAATTTTTTACCTGGATCGATCTGCTGCGTCGTCGCCAAGATCACTTACCCAAAAGTGCTTTTGATTTTCCTGGACCATTGATCCGAGAAATTATTCACTTTTTAGATGGTATAGGATTGGCTACTAGTACAATCAAAAAATATTGTGCGATCGCAGATAATATTATCAAACGCCAAGGTTATTTTCCTAAAGGGGTAAAAGTTGAAACAATTCATCATCCCCCGATACGAGAAGATTTTTATAACAATGGGAAAAGTGACTACTTATTTACAGTTAGTCGTTTAGAACAGGGTAGTAAGCGTGTCGATCTCCTTATCAAGGCGATGAAATATGTTAAAGCCGACATCAAATTTAAAATTGGTGGTACTGGTAGTGATTTACCTTATTTAAAGCAACTTGCAGGAGACGATCGCCGTATTGAATTTATCGGTTTTGTCAACGATGAGGATCTGCTTCAATATTATGCAGATGCCTTTGCCATTCTTTACATCCCCTATGATGAAGACTATGGACTGATTACTATCGAAGCCATGATGAGTGGTAAACCTGTGATTACTACTACTGACGCAGGTGGACCAAATGAATTTGTGGTTAACGACGAAACAGGCTATTCTGTTCCTTTAGACCCAAAAGCGATCGCAGAACGTATTGACTACCTTTGCACCCATCCCGAAAAAGCCAAGTCCATGGGGGCTACTGCCCAAAAGAAAGTTCAAGAAATTACCTGGAAAAACACTGTTACTAAGCTACTCTCTGGCACGACTTATGGTTCTGGTAGAAAACAAAATAGAAGAGTCAAAAAAATTACTGTTGCCTCAACTTTTCCCATCTTTCCCCCTGTTAGCGGTGGTACCAGTCGAATCTATAACGTATATCGGCATTTGGCTACTAAATTTGACGTTGAGTTGGTTACCTTGACCTGGAACAATGACTCCTTCGAGAGAGAAATAGCTCCTGGGTTATGGGAAACTCGTATTCCTGTGTCAGCAAACCATATGGCAGCCGAACAGGGAGTTCGCGATAGTACTGGAATAGATAACATTTCTGATGTCGCTATGCCCCAACTCTATCACCTGACTCCTGCTTACCTCAAAGCTCTTGCTACTGCTGCTGCTGATTCTGATTTTTTAGTCGCTTCCCACCCCTATCTGTTTCCAGCCCTGCGAGCCGTGAGTAATTTACCTATTTGGTATGAAGCTCATAATGTAGAGCTAAAAATGAAACAAGATATGTTTCCCGATAATGAAGGAGCGAGCCATCTGCTCAGAGCAACTAGTGGAGTAGAAAGTGATAGCTGTCAGCGCAGTCAATTAGTTATGGTCTGCTCTGATAACGATGCGGTTGGATTCCGAGACCTTTACGACATCGAAATTAGCAAATGTGTTGCAGTTCCCAACGGAGTTGATTTAGAAACAGTTAACTATGTATCTTGGGAGCAGCGTCAACTAAACAAACAAAAAGTTGGCATAGCCCACGAATTTTTGGTTTTATTTATGGGGAGTTGGCATCATCCCAATGTCGAAGCAGTTGGTCATATATTTAAAATTGCCAGACAATTACCAGATGTCAAATTTATCATACTAGGTAATATTGCCAAAGCTTTTCCCTACTATAGTCCTCCAGAAGATGATGAAGTCTTTCTACAAGATAAACATCATCTAAGTACTCCAGAATTTCTAGATGCTTGTTTTAATAGTTACTTAAACCGTGAAATTGATCTTGAAGGTAAACAATATTGGCAAGGTCAAATTGACAATGGCTCTATAACTAGAAAGAATTTTATTATCGAAATTCGCAATTCAGAGGAATTTATTAATAAAACTAGCAACCAAGACAAGCCTCCAGGAAACATTAACTTTATTGGATCAGTAGATGCTCACACTAAAGATAGCGTACTGGGAGTAGTTGACTTAGCCCTAAACCCAATGGTTTCTGGTTCAGGTACAAATTTAAAAATGCTAGATTATTTAGCTGCTGGAGTTCCAGTTGTATCTACTCCTTTTGGTACTAGAGGTTTAGGTATAGAACAAGATAAACATTGCCTACTTGCGGAAATCGAGCAATTTGCCCAGGCAATTCTTCAAGTCAAAAATGAAGATGGTGACCTTACCAGTCAGCGAGTCAAAAATGGTAGAGATTACGTAGCCCAGAAATTTGATTGGGCTGTAATTGCCCAAAATTTCCTTGATTATCTGGAAGCCAAACAAATTGTTGAATAGTTATTCGGGAAATATTTTACATTATTTTATATCTTAAGGAATTGAGCCAAAATGCAACCCCTTGTGTACCAGCCAGAAAAACTATTACAAGTTGCCTCTAAATTTAGCCATGAGGATTTTGTTCGTACAGTATTTAGAACTTATTTGAGACGCAATCCTGATAATGAGGCCTACTCATATTACCCCAAGCAATT
>JAAUYH010089012.1_pt1 | contig 16113 bp, 9 predicted proteins | sample 7278061 | NCBI WGS metagenome assembly JAAUYH01 (sample SAMN14350203, study PRJNA611818) | marine sediment metagenome | isolation source: surface marine sediment (0.6m) | place: French Polynesia: Moorea | collected 2018-08 | reverse complement strand
GCCGCGTCAGTGATAGGAAAGGGATACGCGCTTCCAAAGTGAGTAGGCATATTATTGTCGGGTAGAAGTGCGACGAGTGGAGTTGAGCCAAGGTCCAAATGAGCGTTTTCCACGGCACCGGCGTCATTCGGTTGCGATGCGGCATGTGGCGCGACGGACCCAATAACCTGGTCTATGTCTTGAACACCTGAATACACTGCATTGTCTTGAACGTGCGCAGCATCCTTTGGAAATAGCTCAATTTGTGAGGAACGCGGCCATCCATAGTTACCAACCGGGTGGATTTGTTGTGATGGAAAGGGCGTATTCGCATTGCTCATGCCGATACCGTCATCCGGTCGCTCGAGAGGGTTCGCTATTTGTTGAATCGACGAGCCGTCAATGACATTCGGGAAGGTGTTCGAAGGCATCTTGAATTCTTGAGGTACCGTCTAGGTTGGGCCATGCGTTGCCCGTCCGAGCACCACGGTCGCTAGAACTCGAATCCGGACCACTGTAGCGTATTTGAACATTCTTATGAAGCGTCAGCACAAGAGTGTGCCTGAAAGCAAATTGGGTTGTGTGCCATTATTAGCAAGTTGCCTTAGATCTCTCCATGAAACTTGTTGTTCGACCAATGAATGAAGAGAAGACACTTTCCAGTAAGCAGAGCTCTGCTTGGAATCACCGTGGTCTTCTAAAATGTCAGTAGCCTCAACTGTTTGTGCTGTAGCTTGTTTCGTGGGCAACTGATTTTGACGGTACTCCAAATTTGTACCAAGAAAAAAAGCTCACATGAGCCTTGGGTTGCCTATTGAATAATGAACGACGCGTCCTGCAATTTTAGTAGACTTCAAGCCCTTTTCGAACGATAGCAAGAATTAGCAGAATTGTGTTTACGAGCAACGTATTAGTCGTTCTATTCCTCCACGCCCGTCACACTTCTCGCATAGAGTGAACTCGATATTAATGGACCGCATGGTATCGATCCCTGAAGACAACGCATTCTCATGTCTTCTAGAACTGTTCCACCCCCTCTGTTGCGCATCTGGGCGAGACCGGCAATGGTGCCCAAATACTAGGAAATAATAGAGGCAGCAACCATGTTCAAATAACCATTATAGCATTAGGAACTTTCGAAGCAGCAACGATGTTCGAACAACCAATACAGCGTCATGCTATCTCTGAGGAGTTTTATGGGAGCTCAAGCTTTTCTACTTCTCTTATTTGTGCTCTAGAAGACGGACGGGTCTTACGCTTCTTGTTCCATTTGTTGTAGGTGAAGCAAGACAAGTGCCCGAACAATGACTGCAAGCCCAAGAAGGATTGTTCGCCGACGTGTGCCAGTCCTAGTTGAACTCTTCGAAGCAACGCTTGCACACTACCTTACGACAAGTACCTGTGCTGATGTTCAGGCAGCGGAGACGCGGGACGCACGCAGACGTGGCAGAAACGCGACGGGGGGTTAATCTTATCTTTCTGCTGGCACGTCTTGCCGACGGACAGCGGGATATGACTCCCCAAATCTGCCGCCCGAGGCGAGTGAGGTTGTGCGGCGTGGTCGGGCGTCGGGTCCGCGTATCCTGGAGCTTGCATCTCTATCGGTGATGTCAATGCTGGGAAGAGAGGTTCCAGAGGTACAGCCGCGAATGCAGGTGCAACTTGTTCGACGAATGGAAAGGCGGTATTACCTGGAAAGGGTAAGTTTTTGACAGCACGTTCGGAAACAAGCGGTAGCAGATCATTTGCGTTGTTATCGAAAAGTAGAGATTGCGGGATGTGTAGAGCTGCGCCCACAATGGGTGACTGTTGGATGACGGGATGTGCACCTTCAAAGTGATTAGGCACATTAGTGTCGGGTAAAAGCGCGCCGAATGGAGATGAGATAAAGTCAAAATGAGCGTTTTCCACTGCACCCAAGGCATTAGGTTGTGATTTGGCTAGTAGCAGCGTGGATTCAATAGTCAGGTCTATCCCTTGAACACATTGGTCAATAAATGAGGGCGATAGTGGTACGTCCGAGTCAGCGCCTTCGAGTTAGGGTTCGGCATTAGATATCGGCGTTCCCGGTAGTTCAATCATTTGCATCTGCATAGTATCAAAAATTTCACCCTGAATCGGCGCGGCATCCGTTGGAGATGGCTCGACTGATTGGAGATGGGGCGATTCATAGCCATCAATCGGGTTGATTTGTTGTGATATAAAGGTGTATTTGTGTTGCTCATCTCGATACCGTCCATGGTTTGCGCCAAATGGTTCGGGATTTGTCCTATAGATGAGATATCGAAGACATATAGGAACGCGTTCGATAGCATAGCGAATCACCGATTTGCTCTCAGATGTGTCGCCCGTCCGCGCACTTGTCGTTCAACTTCGAATCCGGACCACCGTGTAGCATTTGACCATTCCTATTATGAGTCAGGATTCGAATGTGCCTGAAACTGAATTGGTCCTGCGCCATAATTAGCAAGTTCTATAGATCTACATGAAAGGTGTTGTCAGAGCAACGAATCAAGGGAAGACACTTGACAGTCAAAGGGCAGTCTTCGCAATCGCAGTGGTCTTCTCTCGGCGTGGTGTCCAGCTATTACCAAAGTCAACTAGACGGATTGGCTGAAGCACACAATTCGCAATAAATGAGCTCAATAAAGTCAGTAATCCAATAGTTGAAGAGCACCGTCTTGGTCTATTGTGAATTAAGACTAAAGTGGAATTCGAGAATGGAATTTGTGGTACTCTGCTGATGTTAAGTGCAATGCATGGAGGTTTCGGTCAATAATAGATGACAGAAAAAGGAGAAGATTCGTTTTCTGCCTGCACACTTCTCATACTTTTACCATGAAACGGATTCGATATGAATGGTCTGCATTACTTCAACACAGCTTTTCTAATGTTTTCCAGAGCAGTTTCATGCTAGATGCTTCTCTTACCTTTACGAGATCGGTAAAGAAGCTCTGAGGACGCGGGAATTCGAAGCAGCGGCAATGCGCAAACAACCAATACAAAACAATATCATCTCAGAAGAATTTCACGGAGCTTAAGTTTCTCTACTTATCCGGTTCTGCGCTTCAGAAAATCTACGCATCTCACGCTTCTCGTTCGACTTCTTGTATGTGAAACAGGAAGCAAGCTCAGGGCAAGTGCCCGCGCAATGGCTACATATCCAAGCGGGATAGCTCTTCGCCACTTCCCAGTCCCAATCGAGCTTTCCGAAGCAAATTTTGTACAGCACCTTACGCAACGTTCCCGCGCTGATGCTCATACGATGGAAGAATTCAAGCGAGACGTCTGGCGCACGCAGATGTGACAGTAACGCGAAGGTGATTTTGCCTTACCTGCTTGCTAGCCGGCGGTGCCGAATGGCAGCGAGGCGTGACGCCTCAAATCTGCTGCCAGGGGCGACTGAAGTAGCGCGGTCCAGTCGGGCGTCGGTTGCGCGGGTCGTGGATTCTGCATCGCTACCGGTGATGCCTACGCTTGGAAGAGAGGTTCTGGTAGTACGTCCGCGAATGCGGGCGCATGTTGCTTGCTGAATGAACGGGCGCTATTTCCCGGAAAGGGTGGATTGCTCGCAGTAGGGCTGGAATAAGCTGTAGCAGATTATGTGTGCTGTTATCAAAGATTAGCGACGCGGGTTGTGCAGAGCTACATCAAAGATGGCTGCCTGTGCGATGAGGGGATTTGTGCATTCAAATTGAGCAGGTATACTTTGTCAGGTAAAGGTGCGCCGAGTGGAGGTGATATTGAATCAATCAAAATGAGCATTTTCTACTGCATCTGTGTCATAAGGTTGCAATGCGGCAAGAGGCGGGGTAGATTCAATAACTGTGACCTTTTTTCAAACACATTGATCAATGAATTTGGGCGAATCTGGTGTTTCCGAGTCAGCGCCTTCGAGTTCGGGTTCGACATTAGATGTCGGCGTTTCAGGTAGTTTAATTTGATCTGCCTGCGCAGCATCAACAGTTTCATCTTGAATCGGCGCGGCATCCGTCAGAGACAACTCGATTGGTGAAAACGGGGCGATTCACAAATCAACCGAGTGGACTTGATGCGAGAAGTAGAGTTTATTTGTATTGGTTATGTCGATACTGTCCGTCTTTTGCTCGGAAGGATTCGGGATTTGTCCTGTTGATGAAATATCGAAGACAGAACGGTGAATCCTTGAGGTACTGACGCACTCGCATAATTCATAGTTCGGCCGCGCATTTGTCGCTCAACTTCGAATCCTTTTACCCCAACGGCAAAGGCTGAGTCAGGCGAAAATAGCTGGCATGACCGTACTTTCCACATTGTTTCCCCTCTCGGCACACGCACATCGTTTCACATACAGAACCATGGTGGAAATCTGTAGATTGGTCAGTTTAGGCTATATTCCTTCCTTCATCGTTGACGCAGATTTGGTAAACTGGTTCAATACATCCCAACCGTACTATTTCACTGAAGAATTCGTCACCGTGTTTTATTTGGGCATTCTTGTGATGCTTCTGCATACGATCTTTTCCAAAGTGAATTGGGTCACGTAAAACAGTAGCGAAGTTGTTCAAATGAAAATGAAAACGAGCTCTTTGCGTTTCTACCTTCTCAGCTAGGTTCTCAAGTTCAATGCAAGTAAAAATAACAATTCGTAATTTATACCGTTTTTGTACGGTTTTGCGTTAGACAGGCGTTTAAGTTGTATCTCGATAGAATATTGATGCAGGCTTATGATGATAACAATGAGTAGATCTCGAAAAAATATTTCGTCTTATTGCTTCTTTTGTTTCACTATTCCCACATCCCAATCGCAACGTCTTCGTTGCTTCATCAATTTGAAGTTTTGCTTCCGTAAATAATCTAAAAATGCTTCCGTGGCTGTACCGTCTAGATTCACGGAATCGAACGTTTCCAATTAAGTGGCCTGGTGTCAAGGTTCTCCTTTTATGAGTCTCAGCCATCTGAAATTTTTCCAGACTTTTTGTGAGTGAGAATTCCGTCCACTTCATATTCTAGTCCCCTTCCGCTCCTATTCTAGGATCTGGGCGCGGAGACAAACGATGTGCTATTTTTTTGTTTGTTTAGCCATAGGGTCGAGTATGTTCGATATGAAACACAGCATGTACTCGGAAATGGGTCGGTATATCCAATTTTACAGCATTTTCCAATGATTTTCAGAATTTTAAAAGTTCTTAATCTAATTTCTTGCAGCTTGTGAGATCTCCTAACATCACACTATTTTTCACCGAAAAATTTTCTACTTAACAGAACTCTATCCCAATGTTATAGTTGAGAGCCTTGTATTTTTTGAATTGTTGCCCATACCTGATGAATTATCTAACGCTGAGAATATTCGCCTAGTTTTCTCGAAGTGAATAAGTTATTCTACCGCGTTAGAATATTGAGTATACTATTCCTGTACACTAGCTCAGACAATAACTAATTCTAAGTTTGGAATTATTTAATATCTCATTCACATCTTGCGCTGCAGATATTCTCCATTCATGTCCTAGGAAGGTAGCATCTCTAAATTAGAAAGTGTCAAATATTGTTTCGCTTATTAAAGGTATAACCATCTTTTGGAAACATCTGCTACAAATAATTTGTTTTGTTCAAGACAAATCTAGTTTAAGCATGAGCAGACTGACTAGCATTCGATTTCCCATATTTCAGAGCCCGACTAACAAAACTAAGTGCATCAAACTCTTACTCATACATATTGAAGTGTAGGTGAACTTTGAATAGAGTATTGAGAATCCAAAATAACCCAACGAAAAATTTTGATCAATAGCGAATAAATAATTCAATCTAGTTCGCATGGTCAAATAAATAAATAAATAGCTCACATAAGTGGACCGAGTAGATAAATATGAATACATACTCAAATATATTCAAATAGAGTATACTTTTGTACAGGTATGCTGGTGAGGATCCCAATAATATGTTTTGCAACACACATACATGAGACACCTGATTGAATTAGTAGTAGAAAGAAATACAATATAGTACCTTCCCAGGCCACAGTACGGTGATGTAAGCGATAATCTCAGTTAACGGCACCTATTTTCTAAATGGGCATGTTACAGGTCCTTCAGACATTCCAAGTAACTGGTGGAGCTATTGAAATAGTTTCACTTAGAAATTGCTCAAAACACGCTAGAATTGATGTTTTGCAGTTATCGTTCAAAATTGACCTCAACAGGTAAAAATTTCGGTACTCAACACCAAGAGATGTCCTACTACAATTGACTTTCTTTGTTCTAAATCAAATGAATTCGAGATTCTAAAAATGCTTCCTCTTACTTCGAAATCATCTAGAACTAATTTCTGCTCAATAGCACCCCATTTCTGCGTGCCTGTTCTATCGGGTCTGTGAAACATTCAATTCATTCTCGCTTCTACTACCTTTAGCTTTTTTGATTCCTATCCTGTTCGTTCTTATTATTGAGCATATGCCAGTTTTGCTTGGTGTTCACACTTACACTTGAAAACTAATATTTAAGTACTTCTACGCGCCCAATGAAGAGATGGGAGTAATGATTTAAGTGATTTTCAAATATATTGGAAGTAAACTTCAAGTTAAGATATCGAAACATTTGGTATGTACCGTTATATCAAGCAATGTCCTATATCAGGAATGAAATTTTTCTAATCGCTTTTTGATAGAGGAGCAAATTCGTTCACAAGATAAAATAGGTTTTCTAACTTAAATAAGCCTTTATCGAATTGTACAACTCCTTAATTTCAGTGAGGAAAGCCCAAGGGCTCGATAAATTTCTACAAAAATATTGCGAAAATGTGCAGAACTAATTTAAAGTCTCGGATACTTTTACACGAACAACGCTCAGCAATACACAAAAAGAAGCCGAAATGTAAATAATCAAAATGACTAATACGAGGCGATAGAAGAAAATATTCAGATCTTTTGTTCTACCTCTTAGGAGCGCTGAATGAAAGATAGCCCATGGAATATTTTAAATAGCTTGCTACATTATTTATCGGCAGCATATGTACCATCTGATTGAAACTGTTTTGTTTACGATCTTTCAAGTTCTGACCAAAGAACATAATGCGGCGAAATCGAGCATTCCACTGCCGCACTTTACAATTTCGTGAATTGCTGTAGGTTCTGAATCATACACCATGACTCAGAATACAGCCTAGGACTAAAACGACATGGACCAAATAGGCCGCTGGTATATTATTAAAATGTGCCTTTTTAGGCTCTAAATTTTGGTTGGCAACATCTCCGAAATAGATCATTTATTTTCAAATGCTTTATTTTTCCAAGACAACATCATATTCTCTTCATAAATTAGTTTGCAGTAAGGCTTACAGGCGCTTGCTCCTGAAGTAGAATTAAAAGATTGGAACAACATCGAGCAGTGGAAAAATAAATGTAAACGAAGGAAGAGATTTACTCAATACTACTCTCAACAAGTTTCCTAACTCAAAATGACTGAAAATAAGGCATTACAAATCAAGTAATATTTGTACTGAAACATATGAATGATTAATGCTCAATTTTGCATACTCTGTCTCTCTTTATTGTAGAATCCGATTTTGAAAGAGCCTAGCACAGTTCAGACCAGAAGAATTCACGCCTAGTCCATGCTCTAGAATAGCTAACAATTGTTGTAATAAGTATACTCTGATGCGTTCGGATCGATGTCGAACAGAATACGTTTTCATCTTTTCCATCAGATTTACGAATAAACTAGCCAAGCTGCTAGCATTGGAGGGATGTATTTCTGTGAAATTTTAAATCAAACAAATATTTGGGTGTAGTTCTAGAGTGCTATAAGCGTTCGGACACAGCAGAAATTTATTTCGATGCAGATTCCATACTACTCTTTGAAAGAAGTGATCTATACCGGTCCCACTGTTTAAATTCTATTAGAGCACCAAAAATAGCATAAAATATCGACCACACTATTTGATATCCCATAAAATCTTTCCGAAGAACGGTACCGGCGGAGAGAAATTTCGCTGAAAAACCAATCGTCTGCTCTTATTAAATCTATGTAACGCTTCCATACAGTTCCCACTAGTTTGAAATGTTTTAATGGGTTTTGTAGTATCAACATGGCCAGACCTTTTCCCGAGACATGCGCGGGTAGGTTCAAGCCTCTGAAAAAGCTTATAAAAGTTACCCATCTCAACCAATTGATACTTAGATAGTATTGGTAAACCTTACGATTCAGCTGGAGGTGGAGAATGTAAAAGTTCGCGACGCAACAGTAATAGAAAATGGGTGATTAGTTTAGGACGTAAAAGCTACTATGAGAGAATGATTTCTTGAAAATGAGCACATCTTGCGGTTACTCAGTATGGAAAAAGAGCTCTGCTGATAGTCCGCTATTTGAGAAGAGAAGCTGTGCTAAAAAACGATAGAAATCGAAATTGATGCATGAAAGACTACTTTGGGCACTTACAATAGATCAAAACATTAAAATGTTTTTATCCGAAAAGGCTATTGTGAAACTTGCTGCATTTAACATAGCATACAAGGTTTTTCGACCTATTTCTTAGCCTATATTTGCTCTAAATAAATGTGAAAGTAATATTCTTTCTTTGACCCTAGTAATCGAATATTGAAAGGTTTATCATATTGAGATCGGTTTGAGACTATCTTCGATCGATCAAAGCTTCGTTTTTTAATAGAACGTGTATTGCCTCGATTAAACGAATCAGAAATTATTCTGTTTCTATTGCTTAAAATGAGACATAAAGCTTTTCGCATGATCGATTTTGTATTAAATTATTTAACTTTCGAAGCCAGACAATAGATAGTTTCTTTGTAATTGAATTCTTCTCTTGAATCTGATTGATTATCTAATTGTCATCAAAATACTGTCCCGCGAAAATCGCATCGGAGGCAGTACTTAGCTGTCCTGTTTAGATATTTCGTGATCTATTAGCTTGAAACGAACATCTGTCCATGCTTTGATTGTACATTGCGTTTGATGAGAATGAATTCCTAAACATAGACGGAGCAGACAGTTATAAACTATCGCGCTCATAAACATATCGAAGACAGGGAATCTACAAGAAAAAATGAATCGGACGAGTAATAAACGATTTTTGAAGGTGGAGTACTTGAAAGCTCTCCAAAGATAGTAGACAGACCTCGAAACCATTTAACGGAACTGTTAACTTAATGCGACCACGTTGCATTGAGAAGTTAGGCAACTTAGGTTGCAAGCACTAAAGCTCGAAGTATGAGCCTACAAATCATCATCCGCCAAGTATTTTTGTTAGTGCTGTTCTAGACCCGCAGGTGACGGCACTCAACAGAGTTTTTTGGCTCCAATACAAAAGTTTGGTTTCCAATCCAGCAATCCTTACTTTCAGTAGTTGCGATTTGTTTCAGTGATTCTTCAATGTTCGGGTATGTGAACGACGTTGGTTAGCGGCAAAAGAAAAACTGGGAAGTACCGATGATGCCGTCATGCTAACCCAATATACGGAAATATGATTGGCGAGAGGTTTTAAGGTTTCGAAATATAAGTCAAGGTATGACACTAGGTGTGATAAATTGACGTGCTCTTCTTTGCCCAAAGACACATCAGAAAGTACAATTCAAAAGCAGTATAGGCTGCCCAACTGAACAAAGTCAATTACGACATACTTTTTTCTTATCAAGAGTCATAATTCTGTTCATCTATGTTCTTTCATTATTGCAAACATAATACCTGCCTTTCTTAAATTTCTTCACTTGGTAAGAGTAGTTTTCGTCCTTGCATAAATTTTTCGAACGCTCTTGGGTCAAGAATTACTATATCTGCCTTGAAAAGGTATTGAATAGCTGAATTGGCGGTGAAGTCATGAAAGCAGAAATAAATACACTTGAAAATATCAGCATTGGCAAGCAATATCGGTACAAGAGATCGAACGAAGGTAAGTAGAAGCAAGCTGACAAGTCTTCCCGGGTTTACGATACAAGAAGGTCCTCGAAAAGATTTTGTTAGCAAAATATTTTTATAGGCAGGCTGCGCACGTTACGCACTGTTAAAACAATGCATGAACATATACGCTTGGGTCAATGTACTCAAAATGCATGTTGCTTCAGCTCCTTAGCATAGTAATATACAAAACAGCTTCTACAAGCTTGCTCCAGAGCAATAAGTTACTGTGGAGCCAAGATTATGCATACAAAAATTGACTGAAAGCGATATCTATCTGGTTATACAGAGCACGGTAGCGAAATATATCGTAATCAAGCAATCGCATTTCCTGCATTACGATTCCTTCTTCGGCCACAAACTCACAAATTTCCGGCATTAAGCGATACAAAAAGCTGTAAATTGATCCTGTTGACTGCATATTCAGTCCCATTTCTCTGTCCAGGATAGAAATATTTCCAATAATCGAACATGAAGAGCTTCATTTTCCATCTAAGCGATAGCAAGACCACAGATGTAGGCCATTCAAGGTACAGGCACTCACTGCTTACGCAATATCTTCTAGAGGTTGCTACATACTTAATATAGATTGCATGTCCACATGATCGAAGTCATTCACAGAGCAAATCGTGTTCTTGCTGCAAGTGCGTGTGATTGCCAGAAATGATTTGGAGCACTAGGTCCAATTTTCTATAGATACTGGTATGCAAATGCTTTCTGGCGACCACCTGTTGATACGGATACGTGGCAGGTATTTCAGGAACTGGATTGGTCAAGTATCATCAGGCCACAGGTGCATAGCCCATTAGGGGTCGCTCTCAAAGAGCCTGAGTGCGCTACAAGTTGTCGGGGCTCCGGGTTTGATTCCCGTGAGGTCATAATTTTGTCTCTGTGGTGGATATTACACACTCGCATCGAATACGAGAGATATCGGGGGAAATTGTTTCCCCGTCCCTGTTGCATCTAAGTTACAGCTATTAAGCATTCGCCAATTGTCCGGTAAATCCAATCAGCAAGTAGCTTATGTCAAGAGTAAGCCATTAGGATTTAATGATAGATATTTACGAGGAGTTATCAAAAAACAATAGAGTCGGTAGAAACTTCCTCACAGAAGCTGATAGTGGCTCGGGCCAACCCAATAAATACACGACCAGCGCGGGCTCACCGGGCATCATCGGCGGTTGTGCCCAATCGCGTCGCCACCCTCTCAACCTTAATTTTCAAGGTACCCGTCTGCGATTCACGGCGAAACAGGCGGGCGACAAGTTTTATTACCTATAGAGGCGGCTGATCGCTCCAAGCTACGGCGTACGGCAGGCGGGAGGCGCGCCCGTCTCCAGCTTCTACCTCATCTCTGCCGGCGGCGCTTATGCGTTCGTCAACACACCTCGACGGCTGCCTGATGATTCAAGATATGCACTCTCCGATTTGAAAAAATCTCTATGATTTTGACACAACATTCAACACAAAATAGTTAACTATCATCCAATAATTATATTCAAAACAACTGTAACAAGTCTTATCACCAGAAATACTATTCGATAAGTTTTGTGCCGGTTTCTATTTTAAATTTAAGCTAATATTTATGAACAAAGCAGGGAAGTAAGTTTACTCAAAGTTATGTTTTAGCATTTTTCTAATAACTGAAGCCAAAGGTTTAATTAGGCATGTTCAGGGTGAAGTAATTTGAAGAGGCAAGCTGATTCAATTACGAACGCCAAACTTCGTTGCGCGAATCAAACAATCAAACAGTAAGGAAATTGAAAAATTCTATCTTTCTTTGCTGCCAAGCACAAGCAGTTTCACATAACTCGACGATTCTTTAGGTCAAGAAATGAAATTCAATCCATCGACTATATAGACTAAACACAGAATATGTCGAATTTCTATTTTGTTTATAATTGTTGTTAGGCGCTCGCATCCAGCAAATGAAAAACAAAATCCAATTGCCTCTCATAGTCTCAGTAAATCTGTTCGTCTGATACCCACCGATTTTAAGTTATTTTTCCGAACGCTTCCTACCCTTCATTATGGTCAATCGGAAAGGTACTGCGAAGCTAATTAGTAGATATTTCGGGCTGCAACACATGGTCTGCTTTTCTTGTACTCCTCTCAATTATTTTTCTCTCCAACAAATGTTTGCCTTATCAAAGTTTTACGTACTGTTCTTCTTGGAATTTTAATAAAATCGGTCAGACCCTAGGAGCAGGGAATTGAATTATACGTTGATTGCACAAAGCTTCGTTACGATAAAATTTGCGTTGATTTTTGGCGTAATGTGCATGACAAGAAGATATATTTACTTTTTTGTCTGCGGAAAAGGACTACTAGCAGGTTCTACATTTTCAGACTGCATATACATGGGGTATGATTTTGGCAAATGCAAACAGCTTCAAATATGCAATCATAGTAGAATATGTGTGAATAAATTTATTCAGGATCCACGCTTTTTCCTTATCTGCAACTTCGGAGTCATTGCAGTTATGCCGATAACATCTCGAAAAGCTCTGTTGTAAGTTTGACTCTTAAAATTTTGAATGAAACATTTCTGTTTTCAGTACATTCAAGTATTAACTTCACGAGAGACACGGATAAAGATTTGTGAAAATTGAAAGCACTGACGTATTTTCAAGTCATTGAATGTTCTTTTTTCTACATTCTGTTGCTGGTGTCAAGTATGAATTCATCTTGTGAATCTTCAATAAATTGTATTCCCTGAAATCATTGATTTAACGTCCTACAGATGGTGCACTTACATCGTACCTTGATTTACGTCTTATTCTGCATGCAATTTGAGCACGCTTTACTATATTTTTGCAAATTTTCTAGCAATTCTAATGTTTTGCTCGAAACTGTTTCTATATTCTTTGCAGGAAACCCAAAATGTTTCTGCTATTCAATTTAAATTTAATGCAAATCGTTTCCAAAGAGTGTTCACTTGCGCACTTCAAATTCGAAACTGTCATTAATCTGTCAGACAAGTTTCGTTTTTTCTATAAAAAATAACTACGTAAAGTATCAATATGGGAATCACACGGTTCTGTATGATATGGATATCATCATGGCCATTCTGCGTACAGGCACCGATGGTGATAGATTGAATAATTATCTTTCAAGAGATCTCAAGTGCGTAAGCAAATGCGTCAAGAGAGGGTAGGAAAGCGCCTCGTAAAAGATTTGTTACATGCAACATAGCTCTGCACTATAATTAAGGTAAAAGCAGTGTGAAAGAGTGAATTCGATGAAGCGCCTAGGATTTAACAGCAAATTGCATACCTTCGTACTAAATGAAAATTTAGTCTAAATCGACTAAATGCGTTGAGTCGATGATGCAATGAACGGACTGTACTTAAAAAATTGCTCTGATATAAATGAATTTCATGTTTCCTACAAAATTCCTTTAACATTGACAGTATGTTCAAAGTTAGAATAAATTATTGGATTCTGGTAATAGTTTGAAGTGCTGAAATAAAAAATACGAGACTCTTGTCAACGAAAAGTGAAAGTATCTTATGAGCATGTTGAGAGACAAAAGAAGAAAGTCATGCGCATCCAACAAAATTAAATGATCATTTGAAATTGATTCAAAGCATCTAACCGAATCCCGTTATCTGTGATATTTCGATGATCACTTCTATAGATTTTTTATCTTTGTTTGTACATTGCTCGAAGTATCCGATGGTCAAGGTAACTTTTTCAAATCATACTGAAGAACAATAAGCAGCTATTTTTTTGTAGGATGCAACCAACGCCTGGTTCATTAAACTGGATATCTTTGTCTGAATTTTAGTACGTTGGTCACTGCAGTGGATAATTCAGCCTATCTTGCCAAAAAAAGTACATACTTCTAGATAGTGGGTAATAAAAACCTAGAATCTATTCTCGCAGTAAATAGCAAATTGATAGTCAATAGTCGGAATGTCTATATTATATAGAATTATCCAGTCTACATATTTATTTAGCACTTATTCTCTAGTTTCTATCCATGAAACTAAAGAAAAGCGCACAATCACAGCAAGAGAAGATAAAGAAAATATGAAGAGAATAGGATGAGAATTGCTAACTTAATTTAGTTTTTTATAACTGTAATTATGGATCCGATGGAAAAAACGGATGAGCAGTCAAAGATTTAGTCGATCTGTGAACTGAAGATTAGCTCGCATTATCGTGTACGATTTGTGTTTCAAACTGATGTTTGTTGTTTGGAAGGAAATTCGGAACGGAATTAAATTGCAAGATTTTAATCAGTCATTTGCCTGATATGAATTCTATTGCTGTAATAGACTGCTGGTTGAAGAAGTGGGGTATGAAATAGAAAGCTAAATATTTTACAAACGGACAGGAAAGTTACAATTCCGTAGAATGAACTTGAGATTCTGATTAATTTACGACAATTCATGAATTCTTCTCTCAAATTTTAATGGAAGATGACGACTGACACTTTTAAGTTAATACACAAAACCATTGAGCACTGTCCCTTTGGATTAATAGTAAATGACTGTGTGTGGACACCTCCTTAACTTTATGAAGATTAGAAACAATACTTGTAATCCGCTGCGCTTGAGATCAAATTATGCGTAAGGGCTCCTTCAGAACAGGGATTGTATGGTTCGAGAACTAAAACAAGAATTATACCAATCTAAGCTCTATATGTTATTCAATGCACTTATTTTTACTCTCTAAATACACCAAAAAAACAAAGAATCAGATTTCGAAGCGGCAATGAGCCCGGAGACTTACGGATCGTTATGGGTCAGCGATTGTAATTCGACATTTGCATTAAAAATTTTTCGAACCACGAATTGTAGAGTAATTTTCATAATCTAGATCAATACTCTTACCGACTTTTGACGTTTCAAGCAATTGAAAGATTTAATCATACTTCTCATCCTTCTGTATTTCTAAGATTGTAGCGAAATAATTATTCTAGGAACGGCTAGACTGCTTACTTCTCTGTCTCCTGATCTAGTCAAATTGTAATAGATCTTTTATTGAAAATCTTCTTGCAAAAATGCGGAAGAACCAAAAGTCTCAAATGGGACCATTCTGCCATGTCCTCCCCTCTGAAGAAAAATCATGCTTACACTGCTCCGAGCTTGCAACTGTTTTTGGAAGCGGTACATTGCTTTCATAATAATTAAACAGCTAGTTGCCTCCTTTCGCCATGACATTCTCATTTCAGAGTCTGTTTCTGTCAGCGGAGCTATTACATTGCGGTATGAGTGAGACTAAAATAAATATCCTATCTGCAGGAAATACAATGATCAGAAATAGGTGAATCTTATGATCTGCTATTATCTTACTTTCAATCCTTTTGAGCTTCCTGATACTCTTTAATCTAACTTGCTGTTTTCAATGCACCAACGAAAATGAATTTTAAAACATGTGTTATAGGTAGTGGCAATTGATGCTATCATATTGCAAACAGAGTTCGTAACATTCTATTGCGAAATCTCGGACATTTCATTGCATCTACGCAGCAGTGCAAGAGGGCAAAGTAGAAATTCATGAAGCTACAAAACAATGTGCCATGGTTTCTTGCTAATTCCACACCTCTGCAGCAAGGCGTGCACGGAGAGAAACTGATGACAACTTCGAATTATTCACAAAGGGTATGTTCTTGTGAAAACAGTAGACCTTTTAATCAAGTCTTTGAAGTCAACGAGCTATTCCTGTTGTCCGAAAGTAAACAAACATAACACTCATAGAACATTAGAGATTGCACAACACTAAAATTACAGCTGCAGATCTTTAATCTCAGAAAACTGGCATCAGCGTTTTCTACCTTACTCTCTGAAAATACCATCGCAGTAGACATAGATTTCTAGTTACTGGGCTTGCTAACGACTTACATTTTCTCCTTCGCGACAGTATGGTTTCAAATGATGTGGTATCATTAGTTCTCATAATTAAATCACGACTTGTTCTAGTATAAATGGGGTAACCATTTACGAAATTACTCATCCTCATCAGAATCATGCACACCATGAAGACTACTTTTCTTTTAATCATTGCCTTGGTGGCCACTCTCGTCCACTTCTCCTTCGCTGAAGAAACCGGGACCGCCACTGTTACCATCCCCGTTGATGCAGAGAAGGATGTGATCGCCACTGCTACTCGCTCCTGGCACCATCACCGCGGTCGCAAGCCTTACCGTCGTCATCACTACAAACGCTTCCGTCGTCACCACGGTTACTATCACAAGAAGCGCTACTACCCTAAGCGCCGCTACTACCACAAGAAGCACCGCTAT
>JAAUYH010045109.1_pt1 | contig 16117 bp, 11 predicted proteins | sample 7278061 | NCBI WGS metagenome assembly JAAUYH01 (sample SAMN14350203, study PRJNA611818) | marine sediment metagenome | isolation source: surface marine sediment (0.6m) | place: French Polynesia: Moorea | collected 2018-08 | reverse complement strand
GTAATACAGGGCTTGTCCTCATATGAGGACAGCGAAATTGTATTTAGACACTAGACTCGAAGTATATTAGCTTGGGAAATAATTGATTTGGCGTATATTCACTGCCGCAAATTTATTTGCAGACAATAAAATTTTATTGAAAATTAAATATCCAATCCGTGTCTGCTGAACAACATTTTCGGTCTGCCTGCATTCATTATCTTTTGAAAATCATTAAGCTTACCGGAATTTTCCCGTGGCTCATCTAAAAAATCCGTCCGTCTTTATCGCCGTTGATCAGAATCGGCGGATTCTCACTGATAAATCTGTCCGAATTCAACCCTGCCAGGAATACAGCTTCTGTAATCTTATACAGTACTAGGTTACAGGGTATCATACCGTACTTTTATTTAGGTAGTGTATACAAAACGGTTTTCCACATGCAACGTAGATTCTGAGATCCGTCCGAATCAAATTACTGAATTAACGTTGCACCGCTATTCGGGAATGTGCGATACCACGATGAGTTATCTTTTCTTGTACGGCACGCTCAAGCCTGGTTTCCCCAACGAAAAATCGCTGCCACCTGATGTTCAATGCGTAGGTGAATGTGTTACGACCCGACGTTACCCGCTGGTAGTCGAACCTCGCACGAAGGTCCCGTTTCTACTGTTCGCCGACGACGATGCGCACTATGTGAAAGGTGTACTCTATCGAGCCACTGAAGCGGCGTTACATAGGCTGGACATTTTTGAAGGCGTAGAAAATGGATTTTACGAGCGACGCAGCCTGGAGGTGAACTACGCCGGAAGCACAGTGACCGCTTTCGCCTATTTCAGACATCCCTCCGGATTAGGTCCGAGTTGGGCTCGTCCGTGGTCGCTGTGGAAGCTGCGAGCTCTACCTTGCGTTGAAGAGTACATATTAGAACACGCGACAGGTTTTCTCAAGCGAAATACCCGATAGTTCAGCATCTCCGCCAACACTGGTGTAGAATAAACATTATCCAGAAGCTCATACACATTCCGGCACAGATCTGCTACGTTTGAACATGGCGTCTATCTCCTGCAGTGTTCTGTCTTTCGTCTCCGGAAGCCACTTCACAACACTAAGTGTCACGCTGACCATGACGAGCGCGAACAACGCGTACACGTGCGCGCCTATTCCTTTCTCAAGAAGAAGGAAACCGAGAACCACGAGAGAAGACGACGCATGCGACGTCAATCCAGCAATGGTCAGCCCAAAACCACGCCATTCGCGCGGCAATACTTCCGCACTCACAAGAAATGGCAATGGACCCCAAGAAACTGCGAATGCGCAGATGAACAAGACTAGACTAATCACGCCAAGTACACTCGGCCCACCATTCCATCGCACGAACCCGAGTAAACACAAGGCCCCACAGATAATCGCGCCACCCTTCGTAAACAATCCGCGGCGACCGCTGTTATCAACACAGACCATTGCGAACATGCTCGCTATGCAATTCGCACCACCGACCAATGCAGCAGCCCAAAATGGTGCCGATACCGCATTCTGCGAGGACCCTAACCCCATCTTCATAACTAGAAGAGGAGCATAGAAAATGATAGCGTTCACCCCAGTCAACTGCTGTCCCGCCATCAGTCCGGCCGCTACCGACAAACGGCGTGACGACGATTCATCTGCGCGAATGAGCGCGATGGATGCGCGGACACCACCATTTTCGCTGGGAGTCGCACTCTCGTGAGCGGGCTCATTCTCAAACGTTGTCAGCGCGAGGAACAGCATAATCAATGCAGGAGCCACGGGAATAGCTGCGACCGAACGCCATCCGGAGCTCGACACACTCAACGCGTTTGCGATTTGTGCGCTAACAATGCCAAGGTTAATCATGGACTGGTAGATGTTGACGAAGATGGCCCGATAGGCATTTGGGGCGCTTTCCGTGAGATACGCGGGTGCGCCAATGTTGGCAATCGCATAGCCGCAGCCGGAGAGCACACGACCCAGCGCGAGATGCCATTTTGCGGTCGCGCATGCTACCACGGCACTTCCTGCTGTGAAGAGAAGCGCAGAAATTGAGAGCGCGAAGCGCTTTCCCTTCGAATCAACGAGCGGGCCCGCGACAACCGTGCAAACGAAAGCGCCGAACAGCAGGGAGGCGCTCAGCGACGACTTGTCGGAGGTGGTTAGGAACGTGAAGTTGTTCGCGAACGCAGGGAGTTCGAGGAGGCCGGAAAACGAAGAGAGGCTTAGCCCGCCCAGCACGCCGGACAACGCGCATGTCGCCACGCTGCACTTGACCCGAAAAGACAGCTTCAGGTCACGTCTCATGTTTACGGTGTCTACATCACAGGGCTCGCGTAAGCTACGCAAAAAACGTTTCGTTGTCATATTCGAGCTTACGTCATTATTCGCTAACAAGTGTTTACTTCTCTTCTTCACCTACTTGAATCGTAACCGTATCGCCAACGTCCATGTCGTCCATGCCCAAATCGCCGAAGTCGGGCACGGGCGGGAATGGGGTCTGCACTTTCCCTTTCGTGCCTGGCGGCGCGGTGGGTAGTCGAACAATGGGTGCGGGGTAATCCTCGTAATCGTCGTTCGTGTTGCGATATTCCTCACGCTGTTCCGCGTTCATCCTGTGTGGCTCGTGAATCAACGGCGGAGGAACCCAGTACAGTTCCGGACACCACCCCTTGATGAACCACCCGTCAGGGTCGTACTCGAAGCTCTGCTTAATCACATTGAATGCTTTGCTCCCTCTCGAGTCACTCCCGACACCCGCGATTGTCGCCCAGTTCCCCCAGTTCGAAGCCACGTCATGGTCGATGAGCATGGCCTCAAAATACTCCGCGCCTGCGCGCCAATCCGGGAACTCGAGGTCATGAATCAGGAACGATGCCACATTCTGTCTGCCACGATTGCTCATGAACCCGGTGAGCTTCAGTTCCCGCATGCAGGCATCCACGAACGGGGCACCCGTGTTGCCATCTATCCATTTTTGGAGGCGCTCGCGGTGAAGGTCCGTAATAGTCCCTGGTTTGAGCTTCCAAACCAAGTCCGAGTATTGGAGACGTTCCTTGTACCCATTGTGCGCAAACAATCTCTTCCCCACAGATGCAGACACCCAGCGGAAGTAATCGCGTACCATGAGCTCGAACAGCATCCAATACGTCGACTCGCTGTCGATTTCTTTCATCTCAAACTCTTTCACGTTCCAGTAGATAGTTCGCGGTGACAGGCAGCCGAGGGCCAACCACGGCGAGAACTTGCTGGAGAAATCCATGGTTCCCGAGGAATTTCGCGTTTCTTTGTAAACCGCAAGCCCGTGTTTCTCCCAGATGTAATCATTGAGGCGCTCTTCACCCGGCCCGGGCCCACCTTCAAAACCCATCACAGCTCGATGGTCAGGGAACGGATAGTCGTTGGGTTCACCAATGTAGGCACCTTCGACACCCAGGTCTTCACCCAATGAAGGAATATCGCTCTTCATCATGAGCCCGAACGGATACTTCAGTAGTTTCTCCGGCACGGATAATTCTTCACGAACAACAGGCCCTTCGTCCGATTCCACCCATTTGCGATAAGCGGTGAAAGTTCTGGGGAGTGCAGTGCCACCTGGGTTGAAAGGCAGGTCATCCAAGTGGTACATTGTTGAACCCCACACCCAGTGCACGTTAATAGTGGTCTTCCGCTCGTCGGCGATTTGATTCAGCTTGTCCTCGATCCTCTTCTCCACCTTTATCTCCTCGTACGTGGTTTCCTTGTGTGCTACAAAATGGATCGGCCCAGCATCCGCATCGAGCAGTCTTCCAACAACTTCCTCAAGTACTTCTATCGGGTTTCCCGTGCGAATCAACATGTCGGACCCCAAGGTAATGAGAGTATCGCGCAAGTCTGTTACCGCCTGTCGCAAGAAGTGCGACCGAAATGGTCCAGTGCGCTGGAATCCGTACGGCGAAGGGTTGTCCACACCGAATTGAGAAACATCGAAAACGTAGACCGGCATCATAATCTCCGCTGTGTTCGCAAGATGGAGCGCCGCATTGTCCCGGACGCGCAAGTCATTGCGGAACCAAAGTATAGATGTGCCTTTGCCATCGAGTTTCGAAGGCGGTGTGGTCTTCATAACCTTCGGCCCAGAAAACGGGTCAATCTTCGCTTTCCCACCCATTCGCACATGGCCGTTCCTCTGCTTTCGTCCCCTGTGTCGTCGAGAGTCATTTCTGTTGGAGTGGTTGTTGCGAAATCTCGGTCCTCGATTCATTACTTCTGCTGCACCAGTTCTAGCCTTCCCCGACAGCACAGCGTACGCGCTGGGAGCAAAGGAATACAAGGCAATAGACGTAGGCCTCATCGCCACAGCTACGTTTTTATCAGGTCAACAGATGGGCCCACTTTCAGAATTGATCTCCAAAGAATTTTTCATACATACTCTAAAACCACGCCATTCCTTTATCAAGGTGTGGAGGAGAGAGGGTTGAGCTGAAAACTTTCAAATTGTTCAAAACTAGGACGAAATAACAAGGTGAGCAAGTAAGCTTTAATTATATGAGACCTACGCCTGAGCTTCTACGGCGGCATGCGCAGGATTCTGCTTCATCTCACGCAATGCGCTCAGCAGGTCGGAAATATTTGCCTTCCAAATGTTGATACGCTCGCTGAGAGGTTGCCATTCTTCCCGAGTGAACTGTCGCTGCGTCGAACGATAGATGGCCACCGAGCTCTTCAACTGATTGATTTTGGCGTCGACAAGCCCAGAGCCGATAGCTCGAATGACCCATTCCTCCACTAGGTCTTCAGGGATTTGCAATGCCGTAGCGATAGAGCTGTAGGACAAGTCTTGCGATTCAATTCCCAGAGAAGCGAAGGTGAGGAGCCGCATTTTGTCGACCGCGATGTCCTTGTTAATCTCGAACTTCTCGAGGAACTTGCCGTTTTCGTTATAAAACGACGTGAACGATTCTAGGTCGTCCTGAACAAAGATGTTGATGAGCTTGTAGAGCAGCGCTTTTTCCCCGCCCTGCTTCTCAAATTCCTTCACCACATCCAACTCCAACAACGTATCAAAGCGGTACAGTTTCGGAAGCCGCACGGCCTGAACGATGGCGTCAACAGCAGCCTCACTCACTCCGGCGCGCTCCCCGGTATCGGCGTGGTTGAACAACTCCAGCATCTTAACGTTGAACGAGAATGCTTCTTCGATATCACCGACCGACTTCAGTGCCTCGTAACATTTCGCGTACGTCTCGCGCTTCTGCTTCGGCGACGCATTCCACAACTTCAGGAACTTGTCAACCTTGGGCAGCACTGTTTTCTGGATTAATGGTACAAGCTTCACGGAAGTGGCCAAGGAAATCGTGGAGTTCAGTAGCTGATAACGCTTATCGTAGTCGTCCTGGTCGACCGCGTTGTACAGCAAGCCAATGCACTTCATGCGCAGGTCGCCACGGGTCTCTCCCGCGCACAGGTCGCTCGCCAACTTGTCGACGACACCAGAATCCATTTTGCAGTCGCGCTTTACCCACAACAGTAGCTCCTGCATGCAACCCTCAACGGACCCGACCTCCTCACTATTTAGCTCGCAGCCAAGAACACGAATGAACGCATCACCGAGAACTGTGGTGGCGAGAACGGCGTTACTCGCCTCCGTCGCAGCTTTCACCCGATTCAGAACCGACGCATCCCCGACTTTTTCAGAGAGGAATTGCGCCGCAACAAGAATCGATGGCACGCCAGAATCATCCGTACTCTGCGCCTCATCCGCCGGTCTCTCGGCTTGCGCAGAATCGGCCATCTTCACGGTCACCATTCAAGAACAAGGGCTGACGACGGGGAGGCGTAGTGGTGCAAAAAAAGCAATGCTTGATAATAATTCCAAGTTCGACGACGAAAGCATATACACGTGGCATAGGCATGCAAATTTCTATAAATTTGACGTGATCCACTCGGAATTAGATCTAGTGTGCAGGTCCAGCACTCTCGAACGCACGCGCTCGTCATCCAAGGAAAGAGAGTGGTGTCGGCGTTAATCTCGCAGGCTCATGTTTCTGCGAGCGTCATCTGGACGACAGGCTGCGTTCACGGCGCCGCTCGTGGCACGGCCTCTGTCGAATCTCAGAGTCGGCACGTCGTCATGGTGTTCTCGCGTACGGGTGTCCTCGAAGCTGCCTTTGCGTAAACGGCTGCATCTCGCGTATGCTTCTGTGACACGAGACGAAGGCTCCCTAAAACTGGTTCGAGTCGAAACAAACTCTGCCAATGTGTCGAAGTCAGCTGAATTGAAGGTGCAGCGCATTGGAATAGTGGCCACGGCAAGTGCTACGAAAGATGTGGAAAAGACTACGACCGAACAGGCTGTGACCGGTGGTTTCCTGGGTGTGAAAGCCAAGGCGTACTGGAGCACGATTGGATTTCTACCGCTGTTCTTCGCTGGACTCGGAATATTGGCATTGGGGATCAAAATGCTGAAAGTCATGAAAGGACAGTGGTCGAGTCAGGACGGCGTGAATCGGGCGATGGTGAACGAGTCGGTGATTACAACAGCGGAGCAAGAAGCGGATTTGCATGTGTTCAAGTGCGGCAACTGTGGCTATGAAATGTACCCTGCCCGCGGACGGGAATTCAAATTCTTCCCCGACAATTTCAAATGCCCTCTCTGCCAATCCCCCAAGTCCGTGTTCTGGGACCTCAATGACCCCGACGACCCGCGAAACCAAGAACCCGAAGACGAAGATGATGGTGATTTGCAGCCCGCCGGCGTGCAGGACCCCAACCTGACCGGAGGCGCCCCGTTGCCTGGAGACGATGGCAAGGATGGGTCGGGTTCAAAAAAGGATTAATGAGTTAGGGGTTTAGAGAACTTCGGACCACTGTAAATCAATAATTTTTCGTAAATTTTGGGGTGCTTCATCATTGTTATGCCCGTTCAACCATCTTGATACTGTCCACCTCAACAGCGCCGTCGTCGTCCAGCATGGCGCAAGGAACAAAGAAGCTTTCGAAAAGACCGCGTGGGAACACTCGAGCGGCGAAGTCGGGACCGAAGAAAATAGCGAAAGGCGCACGCACGTTCAAGCCGAAGAAACAGAACCTCGCTGCAGCGCACAATAAACATAGGGTACGTTCAACTACATTTTTATTGCGCACACTCTTTCGCTAACATCTTCGTCTGCGATATTGCAGAAATTGACTGCCGCAATAGTGAGGAACATCGAGAAAGAAACTACCGCGTGCTTGTCGCGAAATGGCGGAAAACTCGCGTTGTTGAAGAAAGTCAACGAAGCGGCGAAGAAGGGCGGAGACGAATTGTCCGAGAAAGCAACCGCACCCAAATTCGATACGCGAAAACAATTTAGACTTACTTCGTAACTGCGCCGTACCGTCGCTTAAAGTTTATCAATTTTCAGCGCACCCGTACTCATTCGATGGATTGTCGTTGCATCGACATGTTGTTCCAATTCCTTCATTCCCTTGCCCAACAGCACATCCCACCATTTCCACCCAAAGTTGTCGACGATATGCCTGAACCACGGAGTGATGAGAACTTCGCCCTTTTCAGCGGAGTCGTACAACGCCTTCAGTTGTTTTTGGTCAACATACTGGATCTCTTCCACCTCGTTCGGTTGCGGGATCAGAGGGATATCTTTCTGCGCAAAGAAGACATAGTCCATTTCATGCTCCCCCCAAATCCCACCCGCGCTCTCCGCTCGGTAGTGGATGCGCGTCAAGTAAAGCAAGTCGTCCGGAACCAGGTCGCCTTCGCGAGCGCCCAGTTCGTGGGAAATTTTGCGAACAGCAGCTCGAGCAGCACCTTTCGATGCGTCGTCCCCATCGAGGTCGCCGAGCTCCGCGGGAAAGGATAGCGGATGCGAGCAAACAGCATTGGTCCAATGCGAGGGAAATGTTACCTTGGTCGCCGCACGTTTCTGCAACAGCATACGGCCTTGCGTGTCAAATAGAAACAGAGAGAATGCTCGATGCAATGGTAAATCATTTGCCACCAGATGCGAATCTACTTTCGACATCGCACCGGTCACTACATCGTCCTTGTTCACCAGGATGACTTGCTCTGACATGAGGCGTGCTTGTTCTGGATCGGCGTCCGCCAAGGCGGCCTCGGCAGCCGACATGCTCTTCCGGTTGGTACTGAACAATGAAACTGTTACCCTCGAAAGCGTAGAAGGGATGACGGATCTGATACATCGAAATCCATTCAGTAGAGCCATATCCGAGAGGGTTTCCTGCACACGTGACTTGAGCCTATGATTGCTGTAAATCTGAAATGATGTGCTGGGCGAATGAAAACCAGGTCCCGAAATGGGTTCTCAGTTTCAAAGCATAACAACCCATGTGCGTTTAAGGGATAAGTCTTCCTTTCCCCTACAACAAGTTGGAGGCATGTCATGAGCTACCGTAACTGATGATGCAATGAAGAAAATATAGGCAGAGATATCTCCTAGCTACGATTTCTAATCATTTGTTTCTGAACAGCCCTATGATAGCAGCCAAGCGAACTCGATGGCAGAAGAAGATTCTAGGAGGTAGAGACCAGACGAGAGACATCTTCCCTCTTTGGCGAAACGCAGCCATGGAAGATGATTCTGCGCTTATTTCATTGCTCAAGCTTTAATTATGCTATCTATTGCACTAGAGACTGAACGGCAACAGGTCTAGCCACCTTAGCAATGGGTATTCAGAGAATCGGTTCCGCTATATAAAAATGCTAGCGCCAGCGTGGTAATGTAGCTTTATTTCTTCGCTTGGTACTTCTGCAGCAAGCAATGACGGCGATATCGCTTCAAATCACTCAGCATCGTTTCGCCTACAAATCTCTTAATGAAGCTGCCAACAAAAGCGTCTGCCAAGAAGTCGGGCACTGAAAATTCTATCGATAGTGTTACATTTGTCTTCGCAGTGCGTGAATCATCATCCGACACATCGACGAACTTCACGTTCCCCCTATTAGTTAACCCGCTCTCGCTGTTCCACGCGATAAGTGCCCCCCGTTGATTTGCCGTAATACGCGCCTTCCAGCTTATTTCGATTCCCCGTGAGAAAAGGACCCAAGTAGATAACATCCCATCTCGCGGATCAACTCTTACCTGGAGAAAGATGTCAGTCTACCGTAGATTCGCTCGCGTGAAAGAAGCGATGTGAAATCGTGGCATAAACGAACCTCTCTCAGCCATGGCGACCAGTTTGGCATTTCTTGTATATCCGCATAAACGTCGTACGCCTCCTCGCAATCTGTCTCTACCGTGACGGTGGCGGATTGTTCAACCCACTTCGCACATGGTGTAAATCGAACGGGTTTATCAGCCAGCAATCTTGTTCGCGCGACTTTCAACCTGGTAACGCCTGATGCATTCCCATCGATAAAACATTGGGTTGAACGGTTACCCAGGAAAGAAGAAACTGGGACAAATGCGTTCATAGAGTCTGTGGCGCGTGGTATCACAGGCAACTTCTGTGACCGCTTTCGCTTGCCGGAGGTGCTACTCAAAACAACAGCGTTCATGACATTGAGTGCTGGCACACGTCCTGAATTGTTTTGAGCCAAACATGCGAGTTCCGCCATTGGGAGCAGAAGCATCTTGGGCCGGAGGTGTGGACATCGATGGTTTCGGAAAATGAATCGGAAGGCTATGATTGGTTCATCATCGTAGGTAACACAAGAAACAACAAATTTGAGAAATGAGCTCGTAATTTATCTGATCCTCATATGCGTTAGATAAAGCTAATCATTTGCGATATTACCCAATCAACTTGCAGCCATCCATAATTAAATTTTATATTAAAAAAATGAATCTAATAATTATATAACTTTCGGAAAATGTAAGCAGGACTGCAGGAGTCGCGGTTCAAAGCTGGTGGCTCATTTTCTGACAGTACGTTTAGTTGCCAATTAACTTGTCCACATTTTGCATTGCACCTTGTAAACAATGGCATCAAAAATTTCGCCCATCTGAGCCTGTAATAAAAGCACTAGATTATTTCAGTGCCATTCCAGAAATTGAAACGAGTCCATTACCAGAAGCTAGTCTTTGATTTCGTAGTGGACCGCGAAAAATTAAATTTGACTGTATCGCTAAACTCCCAAAATCCTCAGATGGAGTAGATCTATTGGATATTGGAAGTGCTTTAGGAAGAAATAACGGTATCTGATGCCGAAGATAAAGAAAAAGCTACTAATTTACTAAAAGTATCAATAGTACTTGTTGACTCGGAAATAAAAACTTATACGAAATTAGGCTAATAGTATCCGAGAAGATTTAAGAAGCTGAATAGAATAATATACTATAGTTCGCATAGACAATCCCAGACATTAAGTACTGTGATCTGTAACGCTCTGATAAATGATTCTCCTGTAGGATCAAACGCAATGATTTGCAGATGATAATCTATTCTTCCTTCGTTATTGACTGGAATCTAAACGTCAAGATGTTTAACAAAACGTAACACCTATTGTTTTTAGTCAAGGTCAAATCCGTGTTTAATATAACTTCTATATATGTTTAAATTTCTCTGGAAATGAGAGACTAACATACGAAAACTTGTGCTGATTATTTCGTGATCGCAAAGTTACAAATTATCGTCCTCCAAAGTTTAAGTTTTTAAAGTAAAATAAGTGATTTTACAAATATAAACTTTAACTTGGCGATGAATAATCAAGCAATAAATATATTCCGTCCTTTCTCTGATACTTGTTATAGTGCTCATTTAATTCTATCTGAGCTCCCCTACGTCGAAGCACAATTTTCCACCTCAGCTATGGGGGTGAAGTCGATTTCAGAAAATTTGCTCTAACTAGAAATTTTTGTTACAAGCATTTCCAAGCCGATTATGATGGAAAGAATGTTACAAAGGTGATCGGTTCGAGGATATGATTAGAGTGAAAACATCAATTAATTTTGCAACACAAGATTGATGTCTGATTCCTGCGCATAAAATTCTCCTCAGCGTTCATTTAGCACGAAGGAATAAAGTTTGCAGGATTGTATTCGTTTTTATCCTTCGTTTCTTTCCATAGTTCATTCAGAAGTTAGGGAGTGCTCGAAAATTTTAAATAAGAAAATCAGAAGAATTACCAAGAAGTTTCTACTTCACATCGTAATTGAAATGTGTTGTTTGTGCATATCTAATGGACTATAGAAACAGCAGAATTCTTGTGTTGTTAATATAAATCAATGCAAGGACGTAAAGTAGAACTCGAGTATTGAATACATCGACTCCAGTGATTAAAAATAATTTTTCTTTATACGTTTTGCCCCTATACTGATCTTCTCGGTTTAACCCCCAGAAGATGCTTGCTCGTGAGTTTCGAGAAATGCTTTGCTCCAACTCTGAGGGCCATCCACTTACGGGGGATCTCTAATTCTAAAATCCCACCGAACCGAAACAGTTCTTTGTGCCATGGTAGATGAAATAATAAAATATTCTGAAAGTGAGCGCTATGTATAGTAAGAAAAACAGATTTTGTAGACATTATATTTACCGTCACTGAGCTTGGTTTTATTCGCTATGTATCTTAATTTTTTGGGTCCGCACGGCGTGAAAGTATGATGCATGTGTGTGATGGTTAATTCTCTGTCATCTACAGACAACTGCAGTGGTTTGGCTATTTGCGAGCCATCATCATTTAGTAAACCGTGACGGTCTCAAATTCAATAATAACGCATCAAAATCTGAGCTCACAATTTTTATTAATGAAGGAATTTAGAGATTCAGTTCGCACATATAATACAATTAACAAGGGTTATCTTCCTTTCTCGTTGACCTGATTTGGTACTCTATGCTCGTCACGTACTGTGCGAGCTAGAGAAAGAAATGGGTATGCGAAGGTCTATGAATATTTCTATTTAGGTAGCCCTGAAATGATTCATGGTCATTAAATTGGATTCCTTGGATTTGGTGTTGGTTAGAACTTACCTTGTGATTGATTGAGCTAAATTTAATTGATAAAAGGTTTCATTTTTTCCCCTACACATGATCAAAATTTTGAGAAATAAAATTATAAAAATGACCACAACATCACTGTTAAATTAGTTAAATTTCCATTTCCGTTTCTCGCTTTGGTCAGGATGTGTGTCAGCAAGTCATGAGTGACGAGTGAGAAGAAGAAGCGTCATCGTCTATTGAACAATGACGGGTGGGGGAGAGCCACGCGATGCCGAAATTCCTAGAAATGTGGATACGAATATTCCAGATGCGGAGGAGGACGCGTTGGATGCGTTGAAAACCGTGAAAAAGTTTATCCTCGCGGACTTGAGCGAGGCAGATTCGGCATTGATTACGAATTGGCCAGACCTCGATGAGTACATTGTAGAGCTGTGTGGAGAATCACTCGAACATCTTTCGCGTGAGCCAGTGAGTTTGGCAGCTCAGGAAGAGCGACTGCTCACACAACTCGAAGATGTTTCCTGTGGCAACTATCGCGCACTCATAGAAGGCTTTGAGTGTGCTGGCGCCGTTCGCGTCGGCGTTTCACGAGTTCGCTCACAACTCGATAGTCTCGTTAAAACACTCCCCGAACTCGCCGCGGCCACTCGGGATTTTTCGAAGAATGTCGCCATCGCGCAACGAGCACGCGAACGTCAACTGCGCACAGCTGCCGAGGCAGGCCGAGTGCTCGAACTCTTGGACATGCCACGATTAATGCGTACCCTGTTGCAATCGCAGCTGTACGATGAAGCATTAGAACTGCGCGAGCATGCGCTCAAGCTTCGTATGCTCCACGCCCAACAACCGCTCGTACAGCATGTATGCGCTCATATCGATACATTAACACATCAGATGATAGCGCAACTTCTTGTATCGTTGCGCGCTTCGGTTCAACTCCCGACTTGTTTACGCGTTGTCGGTTACCTGCGTCGTTTGGACGTATTCCCAGAACTCACTTTGCGCATGCTGTTTCTTCATTTTCGAGGGGAGTGGATGCGCACGAACATGTATCAGTCGCGGTCAAATGCCACCCAACAGGCCCGTCTCGTATCGCTAAGCGATGGAACCCGTGCCATGGTATTCGAGATTATCACACAATACAAAGCCGTATTCAACGATGACGACGAGGACTACGGCGATGAGAAATATACATCTCAAGCGAACCCGAATATGGCATGTGCCGATTTGAAATCCTCTGCGATATTGTACGACTGGACGTCGTCGTGCATCGCCGATTATCTCTCGCGCTTAGAGGCGGGACTACGTTCAATCAATGACGGCGCTGCACTCAACACTGTTTTGCAGCAAGCGATGTCTTGCGGTCATTCGTTGGGTCGGGTCGGCGCCGATTTCCGTGCTGCTCTGCCGCCACTGTTTAATTCCACCGTGATGCGCATCTATACATCGCATCTGACTGCGTCGCGGACCCAATTCGAAGCCATGCTGGAAGATCATCGATGGGCGCCGGTGGGCACGTCTGCAATCCGTGGGCAGCGAGATGCTAATGAGAAAACGAACGCAAGCGACGAGGCTGTTGACGAGTCAGAAGGTGACACAGTACAATACGACCCGCCGTTGGCGATTCTGGACAGTCCACCACTGTCGGTATTTCTAAATGGGATACTAGCCGCACTAAATGATTTGCGACTATGCGCTCCGACCTCGCTCGGTCGCAAACTGGGTGCCAAACTCGAGGAAACGATTATCGAAGCGGCGCAATTTATGAGCGGGATCGGTGGGCCTGGCGGCGTATTTTTGAAGCGTTCCGACAGACCGCACTTTCTCTCGATGATTACGTCACTTCGTGATTTGTGCCTCCCACATGCTGCGCGATGCCTTGATTATTGTATGGGTCAAACGAATTTGACGCGCGTCGACCATGTGTCGGAGAAGCTGACCGACATTTTCGGGGATTGCGCGCCGCAATCATTCCGAACGCGGACACCAGTGGCATCGCCGGGTATTCGACCGAATGACGGCAACCTAACGCTGAATGGCATCCCGGGGAGGTATGGCGTCGAGGGCGGAATGAAATCAGAAGGGGATAGGCATGGAGTGACGAACGTAGTGATATAATGGTTTTAATGTGCAACTATTATTCTATGCCACGGGCGAACTCTGGGCTGAGTTTATGTGATGGGGACTGGGAACTGACAATTGAACAGTAGTAAAGAAACTCGTGGCTTGTTATCTAATCCGACACGCTGGTCAGTATGCGGCCGCATTCTAGTATCCCTCAAAATCGATGCGACGCATCGAAGGTGGGTCGAGGACTCTAAATTTCTTTAGCATAGCTTCTTCGCGTTGTGGCTCAGTTTGGCGAGTAGCTCGCAAACTTGGCGGTTTCCTTCGATAAGCGTCTCCATGCTGTACGTGATGTCGTGCTTCAGACAGAACTCTTGCAGAATGCTCGCTGCCTTGGGCAGGTTGTGGCGTGGAATGGTGGGCCAGATGTGATGCTCGACCTGGTAGTTGAGACCGCCGCAGAACCAATCAGTGAACCAGTGCGGGGTGACGTCTCTCGTCGTCTTGACTTGGAGGCGCACGAAATCGATGGAACGAAGCTCCTTCTCGGTGAATACTTCCATCGCGTTATGGCCGACTGTGAACACGATGCCAATAAACAAGCCGCCTAGCGACTGACTGACAAGCACGAACAACAACGCTAACGGCCATGTGGGGATATTGGACACCAACGCCAGATAGAGCGCGTGATGGGCGGCTAGAATGCTGATCTCGGTATAGTACATGAGTTTCGAGGTGACGTTAGGGTTGACGGGCAATAACTGATATTGAGCACTCTGGATCAGCCAAGAGATGCGTGCCATGCAGAGGATGGGCCAGTACAGCAGCCACTGGTTGCGCAGCATCCACTTGGGGAACTTGTCCAGGTCCTCGCCCTCGAACAGCTTCTCGCTCCAGAACAAAATCGGCATGGTGGCGATGTCGGGGTCGCCGCCCGACGGCGCGTCGGTCACGTTGGGCACCGCGTGGTGGTGGTTGTGCTTGTTCTTCCACCAGTTCACGGAGAAGCCCTGGTATAGGTTGCCGATGATCAGCCCGCCCACGTTGTTCCAGCCGCGCTTCGCAAACACCTGGTGGTGCAGGAAGTCGTGCGCCAGCCATCCGCACTGCTGCCAGAACACCGCCAGCGTCACGGCGGCGGTGAGCACGGCAAGCGGGTTGTTGGGTGCGAAGAGGAGGATTGATACTGCCAGCCAGCATATCGCGCTCGTAGATAGGAACTTGAATGCGTAGTACAGCTTCGAACTGTCGAACAAACGTAGCTTTTGCAGCTTACGACGCATTTCTTGCACATCCTGCATGTACGTCTCGTTCGCGACCTTTGGCAGCGACGCACCTTTTACCGAACCTACACATAACGGCGGCAAGTCTTGCCACGCACTGGTGCCGGCATGAAACGCGGCGAACACATCGGTGGCATCCTGCCCCGCGGAAGTAAGGATGATATCACCGCCAGGATGTATCTTTTTGAACTGTGAGACATCGTACACACGGCCTTTGATTACAATCCATGCGTCATCGGCGGAAGAATGCTGGCGTATCTGGTCCCAAGTCAGTACCCGCTCCGACACGGATTGGTTATTGGCAGCATCGATAGGAGCTGGCACCCCATTGTCGTACGCTACCGACGGCGGCATGATTGGAATCGCTTACGGCACGGGTCGCAACACTTGATGATAACGGCGCACACGCTCGCTTCGGATAGTATCGCGGTGCTGGAGTGGGATGCACGATGGAAATATGAGGGGCCGGAAAGAATCCAGGATCGCCAGCCAGCCGTTGGCCGATCAGGGACACGTTGGGGTGAGAAATGCCAGCAATCACGAATGAGAGAATAATCCAAAAAAACACGTTCATTGCCGGCACTTGGTTCAGGTGCAAAAATGATCTCCTAATTGGTTCCGCGACGTGTAAGGAGCAGTGCTCTGTGCTCGATCGCCGACAACCGGCGATCCGATTTTCGGATTCGTGATTCGCGGATGCGGATCGCGACATCTTCCTCTTACAGTAACTGTAGGCTGCGATGCATGGCCATTCATTTTGCAGTGGATGGCAAGTGCAATCCAATCTTTTTTGCATTGTCATCCAAAGTATAGCCCTGTCGCAATACATCGCGTGACTATATCGTGATTCCGGCAACTGCTGAACATTGTCTCAACGTCACCTGGACGGGTGATTCAGTTCG
>JAAUYH010032234.1_pt1 | contig 16124 bp, 12 predicted proteins | sample 7278061 | NCBI WGS metagenome assembly JAAUYH01 (sample SAMN14350203, study PRJNA611818) | marine sediment metagenome | isolation source: surface marine sediment (0.6m) | place: French Polynesia: Moorea | collected 2018-08 | reverse complement strand
GCCTTCCTGCAGAGCGCCACGGTGGAGGATTTGGATCTGACGTGCATTGACGCCCTTGAGCCACCGCCGTTTGTATTGAACTGAACGGTGGCTTTGGGCCCGACGCGCGTTCCCCTGACCTCCTCAACCTGTACTTTCACCTCGTCGGACCTGGTCAATGGCCCGTTCTCGGCGAAGGTGGTTCGCGTGGCCCTGCCGACGATTTCCCCCATCGCAGACCGAATCCTGCGATTTCACCTTTTCTGTCCTGAGCCTTGAGAACCCGCTGGCGGTGGACGCGCCGGATTCTCTTCTCATCAATGCGGCGACGGTCATCTTTGCCGGCGATGACTTGAATCGATCCGACAATTTTGACCTATGCGGCATCGATCAGGACGGCAGCCGGGTTCGCTGCGGGCTGGAGTTCTTTGAAGCCGGTGCTTTTTGAGATCCCGCCATCAGGACTCGTTCATAAACGGCTTCCAGTCGCTCTCTTCGGGTCTGGGGGTCACCAGGCTGACGATGACCAGGGTCGATACTGAAACGACAACCGCCGGGATGGCGATGTAGTCAGTATTCATGGGAATGCTGAAACCCAGGATCGTGGTCTCGCTGTCCCTGAAAACGGAATTGAGAACCGTGATGGTGATGACCGTCAGCATGCCCGAGGCGATTGAGCACACGCCGGCGATACGGGTAACCCGCTTCCAGAAGAACGCTGCCAGCAGCGCCGGGGCCAGGGACGCGCCGATCATGGTGTAGGAAATCAGCGCCATTTCCAGAATCGTCTCGAACTGGCTCATCATCAGGTAAGCCAGCAGCCCAATCCCGACGATGCACGCCCGTTGAATCCAGACGACCTGTTGGGCAGTCGTTTTCTTGAAGAAGAAGGCCTGAAAAATATCCCGAGTCACATTGGTGGAGGTCACCATCAGGAAGGTGTTGCCTGTAGAGATCACGATGGCGGCTCCCGCCGCCAGCAGCAACGCGCCGATCAACGTGGGGAGCTGCTCAAATCCTATCCGCAGGATAATCTCCTCGGCCATGGCGCGATTCACGCTGCCGTCGGCCAGGAAGAAACGGGCATCGTCGGAATAAATGGCAAAACCCACCAGGGCGATCAGCATCATCAGGGTCTCCACAACCACAACGCCGACAAACATGCCCATGACGGCCCGTCGCGCATTGCGCGCGTTGTCTGCCGACGAAAACTTCTGGTACATGCTGCTCTCGCTCATCAGCAGCAGGAAGGTCGGCAGCGCAATGCCCACCACCCAGAAAAAGTCGTGGCCGCCCATGATGGAGAGGTATGTGGGCTGAGTCTGCTGAATGGTGGATATGACCGCATCGACACCGCCATGGGCAGCTACGGCGAATGGCAGGGTGACCACCATGGCCAGCAGCATGATGGATCCATTGAAAATGTCGATGGACACGATGGACACCATGCCGGCCAACACGGTAAAGCCGACAATCATCGCCGCCGCGATGATCATTCCCGTTTCCGGGCTGATGGAACCTTCAGACAGGATGGATATGAATCGTCCGCCACCTTTGAACTGGTAGCCGGCGATGACCATGTAGGCAATGATGATGGTCACGGTGCCCAGCACCTTGGCCACCTGGTTGTACCGGGTTTCAAGAAGGTCGGTAAGCGTGTACTGGGCAATGCGCCTGACTCGGGCCGCGATCATGTACACCACCAGGATGCCGATCCAGGCACCGGCGGAAAACCAGAGTTCCGAGATGCCCGTGCGGAAGGTGAGGCCCGCGGTGCCAAACAGGCTTCCAGACCCGATCCAGGTACAGACCAGGGTCGCCACCAGCATGTACACGGGCACGCTGCGCCCGGCCACCATGAAATCCTCTTCGGATTTCACTGAGCGGCTTTTGTAGACGCTGATGCCGAGCAGCATCAGGACGTAAGCCGATACCACGATGATATAGAACATTCGGGCCCCTCGGATCCTGAGTGAAGAATTATGTGGTCAGGGTAAAGGCCGCGGGGCTTTGGGGCCAGTTTGAATGGTCCGGGCTGGGGCTTTTTGTGACTTTTATCTTTGTCGCCGGGTTTGTGCTGACCCGCTCAGGCTCTACGCCATCGTGCCGCGAACCGTCGATCCGGTCCACCGGAAGAAGCCATCTCGCCCAGCTCCAGGTAAGGCACACCGTAATCAGGCTTGGGCAGCACGCGGGTGGTGATATCCAGTCCCCGGCCGCCTTCATCGCCGGCATCGAACCCGTGGATGTAGTCCCGCTCCAGCGAGACCAGGTTGGTGGCGCCGGCGGTGAGAATCTGGTCAACGGTATTGCGAACAGTGAAACCCTCGTCCGATGTGTAATCGCGCTCGCCTTCGACTTCGTAGTTGCGCACCCGGACCCAGCCTTCCAGGCCCACGGTCACTACGTTGCCGTAGGTGTGGGCGTGAGGAAGGATGCGCGTGCCCGGTTCCATCCGCCAGTGAAGAATCACAAACCCCACGCCGCCCGGATTGAAACCGATATAGGTCCCCGGCCCGTCGCTCTGGCCGCTGTCCCGCCACGTTTCCGGGATTGGGACTCTGCCAATAGCCGCAGTGTGAGCGCTCATGGTGCGCAGATAGCGATCTTGCCCGGCGGCCGAAGGGTCATCCAGCAGGCGGGCTGCCGTTGCGTTGGCGGCGTCCAGGAATGCTTCGAAGCCCTGTTTGGAAGGCTCTGCGATTTCGGCAGCAGATGACGCGAAAGCACCGGCGGCGATTCCGGCGCCGCACAGCGCTACAAAGGATCTGCGGGTCACCCACAGCCCGGGGGCAATCTGTCGCTCCCGTTGGGTTTCATCCGTTTGAATGATGATGCGACCAGGCTTTTGCACCGGCTCCTCCCGTTTGAATTACAGCGAAACAGTCTCAGATGGTATTCAGATCGGTGCCTGGCAGCATCCGGCAACCGTCACGGGTGTTTTGGCCCAGTCGATATTAGCGGCCAAAGGCTCATGCCGCCGTGTGCCGGCTACTCTGCCAGTGGTCGAGTCAAATCAAACTCGGCGCGAAACACGCGGCCTTCGCGTACCAGTTCATAGGCAAACTGCTGATTGCCGATCTCAATGCTCCACAGGTTGGCTACCGACGCCGGCAACCCCTCCCGCAGGAACAGCGCGCGCGAGTAGGCATCAGCCGGAAAGGTCTGCCGGCTTGCCCGGCCGCTGTCCGTGGTGCGCCCCCCGTACCAGCTCACCTTGTCCTCATGTTCGCCGTGTTGATGTCGGTGCTTCAGCTCGAGCCCGTTGGGCAAGCGGCGCAGAAACCAGGTTCTCGACGTATCGTCGCCAACGCGCAAGGGAATGCGGATCTCGTCATCCGTGCACTGGGCCACGCGCATCACCAGTGTCGATTCGGCCCAGTTTGCATCCGAGACTTCATCAAAAAGGGTCACCCGGCCGGCATATCGCTTGCCGCAGTGCTTCGCGATGTTCTGGAAAAAAGCGTCCTGCTCGCCTTCCTCCGCGTAACTGGCCACGCAGAATCCCACTGCGAAAAAAAGGATCAGGCTGCGGCAGATTCGCATGGGGCAAGTCTCAGTAAGAAAATGCGCATGATACGCGCCACAGCGCGCTTCCGCGACAGGCGACGGCACCGGAGCTCAGCCGGGCATGAACCGAATCCGCAGGGTGCATCCGGTCCGGTCCATGGTCCGCCCTGGGGCCGGTAGCGTCTGGTCCGGGCTATTTGCGGACCATGTTCATCACCTCGTTCATTTCGAGGTTTTCTGCCCGCTGTTGGATCTGTGGAACAAATTCGGTCTGCATCTGCCTGGCCGAACCCAGGGTTTCAGCGTAGGTCTGTTTCAGCAATTCGGTCGACATGGTGCGCCCGCCTGCGTAGTACCGCTTGGCGACCTGGCCGAGCGCATAGGTTGTCGCGAAGGAAAAGGCCATGCCGGTCGCACTGCGGCCCAGCCGCCCCATGCTTCTGCCGGCGGCCGCTCGGAACAGCCCGCCGATCAGCTTGCGGCCGAACTGCTCGATGTACTGGGACGTCATGCCAACGCCCAGGGTGGCCAGGAAGTCCTTGATGTGGCCGCGATCAAGCTCGTAGCCGTAATCCCTGCCGATTCGATACACCATCTTGATCTGCAGCGGGATGATAGCCATGGACGCCCAGGACTGGGGCAGCAGCTCCAATGCGCCATTGAGTATCGAATAGTTGAGAATGCGCCGGTCCAGTTCAGCATCATCGACGCCGGTCACAGGTGTTGGATTGGCAGCACCGGCATCGGCTGAGGAACTGGCAGTCCCCGGTGCGGCGGCTTCGGACAGCTCGACCATCTGCTCGGCCTCCTGCTCAATGGCCTCGGACTGGTCACCCTGCATGCCAAGCAGGGATTGGAGCTGATTCAGGAAAGCCCGTTCGGCTTCCGACATGCGCCCATCGGCCTCGCACACGCCGACGGCCATTTCGTACGCGAGATGCTTTTCCCCGGCGTCACCGAGTTCAGCCACCGCGCCTTCCAGCGAAACGCGCTGGAGCAATACGTCCTGGTACAGACTCCTGAGGTCAGGCGCCGTATCGCCCAGCGCCTCGGCAATACGACGGATTTCCTCGCGTTCGGATTCCTGCTTGGCATCGTCGGCAAAAGCGGCAAACAGGGCGATGGTCAAAATGGCTCGGTTTCGGGATTCGCTCATGGCATGGGCTCTGGAGTTGACGGCTCAGGCCAGTGACCTGAGGTCTCGGCCTGCCGTTTGCAAGTGCACGAATCTGCCGCTTGCCTGAGCCTCTGAACATCTACTGTTCCAGTAATTCGTTCGGTTCCGTAAACCGCGGCATTTCCAGTACCAGACCTTCAGGAATCAATTTCATGAAAAAACCAGCCATGGTCCTGCTTCTGTTGGCACTCAACAGCGGCGCGAACGCTGAAGTGTTCTGCGTTGCTGACGGAGATGCGCTGCAGGACGCGCTCCTTGCAGCGGAAGCCAATGGTGAAGACGACGAGATTCGCCTCGCCGGTGGCGCCACCTTCATTTCGCCGGGGTTCACTTTCGACTTCCGGCCAGAGGAGGATCACGACCACATCCTCAGCGGCGGGTGGGAGTCCGGCCAGTCGGACAAGTGCAGCACACAGGTCATTGACCCCGAGTCCAGCGTCCTTGATGGCGAGGGACAGCGGCCAGTGATGTTCATGAACAGCGTCAACAGCGGGCGCATTACGGTGCAAAACCTGACGATTCAGAACGGTTTCTCCACCGGAGCGAGCGGCGGCATCAGGGTCGCCAATGCCGGCCCCGTGTCCGTGGAGGGAATCATCGTTCGTGGCAACCAATCAGGGGAGTTTGACGCTGCGCTCGACGTCTTCTCCATGGACGAGGTCCTGGTGGCCGGAAATCTCGTGGCAGAAAACAAATGCCCGAATTCTGTCTGTGGTCTCGGCGTTCTGGCCAACCTTGCGGAGTATCCCGAAACACCGAAGATTTTTATTGTCCACAATACCATCGTGGGAAACCTCGCAGACAATCCCGATTTCGCGTCAGGATTGATCGTTGGCGGAAACAACCGGGCCCTGGTCGCCAACAACGTCATCGTCGATAACGCCGGCGCCGACGTCAGCATCAGCCTGGCCGCCATCGTGCGGAACAACGGCTGGGGCACGGTGGCCCGGCTGACTACGCCGGACGTGAGCGGCACGGTCCTCCTCGGCGACCCGGGGTTCGTCGATGCGGCCGCGGAGGATTACCGCCTGCATCCCGGCTCGCAGCTGGTTGATGCCGGCGCCGACATCGACCCCAACTACCTGCCGGTACTTTCCCTGGATGGTCTCTCCCGGATCAACGGACCAGCGCCGGACATCGGCGCCTATGAGTCTCAGCGCTTCGTGTTTTCCGATGGATTCGAAAATGGGAACGCCTCGCAGTGAGGCCGGGTCATGTCCGATTGGCCCCACCACAGCGCAGCTGGTTTGAAACCAACGGGAACCCCGCATTGAATCTTCCTGCAGATCAGGTACAAATCCTCATTGAGAAAGTTCAGGGCTGATCCCAGGTCAATAACTCCCTGGCGATACGCGATCCAGCCCGGCTGATGAGGAACCACCATGGCCCAGACTGCACAAATCAGAGAGTTTCCTGCCGAAAACCAGACCGAAGCGCAACGCATTCTCGCCAGGCAGCGAGAGGCCTTTCTGGCCAACCCCTATCCCACCGTTGAAGAGCGCCGTGACAACCTGCTGAAGCTCGAGCGGCTGTTGCTCGACAACCAGGACGCCATTGCCGAGGCCGTATCGAAGGACTTTGGCAACCGCTCCAGCCAGGAAACCAAGCTGCTGGAGCTGTTCCTGTCGGTGGACGGATTTCGCTACTGCCGCAAGCGCCTGAGAAAGTGGATGAAGCCGAGCAGGCGTCACGTCTCCATGTGGTTTGCCGGCGCCAGGAACCGGGTCATTGCACAGCCCAAGGGTGTGGTCGGTATCGTAGCCCCCTGGAACTATCCGCTGTTCCTGGTCATGGGGCCGCTGGCCAGCGCGCTGGCCGCCGGCAACCGCTGCATGGTCAAGATGGCCGCCAACTCCACCCATCTGTGCACGCTGTTGCACCGGCTGGTAGGAGAGCTGTTCGATGAAGACACGGTGGCGATTCTGCCCGGCGTGCGCGGCTCAGAGTTCAGCAGGCTGCCGTTTGACCATGTGATCTTTACCGGTTCGGCCAACACCGGCCGCCAGGTGATGAAAGCCGCAGCGGTAAACCTCACGCCCGTGACCCTGGAGCTCGGCGGAAAATCACCCACCATCGTCGCGGATGATTTCGATATTGAGCTGGCGGCTAAGAGAATCCTGTTTCCCAAGTTCCTGAACGCGGGACAAACCTGTGTGGCCCCGGACTATGTATTCATCCCCGAGGCCCGGATTCCCGCTTTTGTCGAGGTGGCCCGGGCCGTGGTGGCAAAACGCTACCCGGACATTCGCAATGGCCAGTACACCTCGATCATCGATGAGGCCTCCTACAAACGGCTCACCGCCACGCTGCAGGACGCCGCCGACAAGGGGGGTGAACTGGTCAGCCTGGCGCCGGGGCAGCAACCCGATCCGGAAGCGCGGCTGATTCCGCCACACCTGGTGCTGAACGCCGGCGACGACGCAACCATCATGCAGGAGGAGATATTCGGCCCTTTCCTGCCAGTGCGCGGATACCGGGACATCGACGAGGTGCTGGACTACATCAACCGCCATGACCGTCCCCTGGGCCTGTATCTCTACAGCAACGACCGGATACTGCAGGAACGGGTGATCCGAAAAACCCTGTCCGGTGGTGTGACCATCAACGACTGCTCGTTCCACGTGGCCCAGCACGATCTGCCCTTCGGCGGGATTGGGGCCAGCGGCATGGGCCACTACCACGGCCATGAGGGATTCGTTGAATTCAGCAAGATGAGGCCGGTATTTACCCAGTTCCGCTACTCACCCCTGTGGCTGCTGCACCCGCCTTACGGCAAGACCTTTGACCTGATGTACCGGCTGATGCTGAAGCTCAAGCTCTAGGACCATTTGGAGCCACCGTGGGGTCACCGTCCTGAGGCGGATACCGAACCGGGACGACGCGAGCAGAGCCGCCTGGCGCCCATCGGGCGGCCCGATGTCCAGTCTCAGAAAAGTTCCCTCGAATTGGATGTGGGTTTCACCTATTAATCACACCACCAGCGGCGGAGTACAGTGGGGAGTGGCAGGTTTCTGGGGCCATCGTGCCAGTGCGTTGCCTGTCCATCGTTGTCTTGTCGCGCGCCTGCATCCGCAGTGGCGCCGAGGGTAGCGCATTCCTGTTGACCGGTGGCCTTGGAGCCGGGCTTTCATTGCGCCCGCAGGATGAGGTGATCTTCCGCGGCCGACTTTGAGAGTCTGTGATGACAGTCTGGGCAGGGTTTCGAAATGTCGCTCCAAAGGTTTCCAGTCGCAGCTAGCGGTTCGCTGGCGAGCGCGGCATCGATGATGCGAAAGAGGGGTCAGGTCTCATGGGTTTGTTCATTGATGCTCCTGGCATTGTGTGGGTTTGCCAGCAGTGCGCTGGCGGACTACACCTACCAGTACACCACCATTGACTATCCGGGTGCTGACGAATCATGGCTCTATGGCCTCAACGATGACGGGTTCGTCGCCGGCGCCTTCCGGGATGCCGAGGGCAAGGTGCATGCTTACGTATACGACGGCGTTGGTAACTACACGGTTCTGAACTATCCGGATGAACCTTATGTGACCGTAACCCGCACGATAGCCCAGGACATCAACAATTCAGGCCATGTCGTGGGCAGCTATGAAGACGGCGCCTGGGTCCAGAATGGATTCATCTACGATGGCGAAGACTACACGGCCCTGACCTACCCCGAGGGCGAGTATACCCAGACCTACGCGACCGGCATGAACAACAATGGCCAGGTGGTCGGTTACTACATGCCGGGGCCGATCTACACGGAAACCTACGGCTACCTGTACGACGCCGGCGCCTATTCCCGCATACATTACCCGGGCAGCACCTATACCTGGGCCCTGGGCATCAACGATGCCGGTGTGATCGTGGGCTACTACCAGACTGCGACCGGTCGTCACGGCTTCAAGTACGACGCCGGGGCCTACACCAGCATCGATTTTCCCGCTGCTTCGACCACCCAGGCCACCGACATCAACAATGCCGGACATATCATCGGCGTATACAAGATCGGACTCGGCTACCAGGGCTTCCTCTATGATGGTGTGAGCTTTTCCAGCGTTGCCTTCCCGGGAGCCAGTGACACGTGGCCGGAATCCATCAACGGACCCGGACGGATGGTCGGTAACTATTACCTGGCGGGCGACTTCCATGGTTTCCTCAACTGTCCGTCGCCGGATAACCCGGGACACACAGACTCCGATGGTGACGGATTGGCCGATGCCTGCGACAACTGCCCGCTGGTAGCCAATCCGCTGCAGCAGGACAGCGACATGGATGCGGCCGGCGATCCCTGTGACAACTGCCCAGGTCTGGCCAATCGCGGTCAGGCTGATGCCGATGGTGATGACATCGGTGATGCGTGTGACAACTGCCCGCTCGTCCCCAACGTGCCGCAAACCGATGGCGATGGCGATGCAGTGGGCGATGTCTGTGACAACTGCGTTGCCCTGGCCAACCCGACCCAGGCCGACGTCGATGGCGATGACGCCGGTGATGCCTGCGACAACTGCGAGCACAGGGCCAACCCGGATCAGGCCGACGGCGACGGCGACGGTGTCGGCGATGAGTGTGACCTCTGCGCAGCCGTATCCGACCCGGAGCAGGGCGACTACGATCTGGATGGCCTGGGTGATGCCTGCGACTGCAGCGATGGCTACATGGGGCCAACCGAAGCGGGCGCCGATTGTGGCGGGTCCTGCCCGGGTGTCTGCCCCGAGCGCTGTGTGCCGGTTGTCTACAACGGTGACAGCAGCGGCAAAATTGACGTGGTGCTCGTTCCCAGCGATGAATACGCTGACCTGGGGGCTCCCTGGCTTGGCCTGTCTGCATGGCGGTTCAGTGGCGGTGACTGGTCGCTCGGCCAACTCCCCGAGCGGTGGCGGGACGATATCTATGCGCTGATCAGGGACAGCTACCTGTCCGACGATCTGCTGCATGGCGTCTGGGGCAACCGGGGCAAGATCAACGTGTGGTACGCCAGGCGCTTCGCAGAGTTCGCATCGTCCGATGGCTTTGACGAATGTCCCGCTTGCTGCGAAGCGAAACCGCGCCGCTGGCAACAGGACTGCCCGGCCGGTTCGGTGGCTGCGGTGGTGCACATCGCAGATTGCGTTGACTGGAGCGGCGACAACCACGTCATGACCACCCGACACTCCCGCCCCAACGTGATGATGTTCGTATCGGGTGATGGGCTGTTCGATCTGGCCCCTGAGTACGACGCCTCGCCCTATGGCTGCGGCACCGATTATCACCTTGCTTACCCGCACCCGAATATCTTCCTGACCGAGTATGGCTGTCTCAACAACACCGCGTTTCCAGCCAGCTGTCACCGGTTCACGCCCTGCAAAACCGGCTGGTGGAAGGCGCAGCCTGACGGCACCATCATGGATGGCTGCAGTGGCACCGGTTGCCAGTGGGGCCTGGACGCCGAGCCGCAGGTTCAGTGGGTCCTTGACCATTACTCCGGCCCGACACCTCCGGAGTTTGTCCAGCAGAAGGCCGATCCATCGTCAGATGCCAAGGCCGTGATCGCCAACCTGCGCTACGACGGCAGCCAGGTAGGGTCGAACGAGATCAGCATCGTCTACGGCGATTCGCCGGAGCGCGTGTTGACGCTGCGTGGCCTTCGCCTGCTGATGAAGGATGAGATCGGCACGGAGGTCAACGAGTTTACCCTCAACGATCCCCGGCAAGTGGACATGGTGAGCCCGCATGGCGGCCTGCTGCTTGCGCAGGCAGACTTCACGGTGGCGTTCCCGCTACGGGACAACGTGCGCAGTGTCGAGTTCTACGACGTGGAGAGTGGCGAGCCGCGTGGTGCGATCCAACTCGACGACGCGATCACGGCGTTCTGCCAGAGCAACCCGCTCGATGACGTCTGTGGCGAATACGTCTTCGCCGATGGTTTTGAGTCTCCCTGAACGCGTCCCAAGGCGCCGCCTGGATGCGGCGCCCTGATCCCCCAATAGTTGACTGGCTTTCCAGTTCTCCGTTTGTGCACATCCCGGCCTGCTGGTCATTGTTAAACAATGACCAAAACGCGGGGAGAATCCGGTGCGCAGTTCGATAGGGATACTGATTACGACTTTGAGCCTTGGGGCCCAGGCCCAGCCAACGCTGGATTGGGTCAACAACCTGGGAGGATTCGCTTTTGCCGACCGGGCCTTTGGCGTGTCGGCGGATTCGGCGGACCACACTTACGTGGGCGGGTACTTTTCCCGTGCCACGGATTTTGACCCTGGGCCCGGCGTGGTCGAACTGACGCCGTCCTCGCCGGAGGACCCCTACCTGGCCAAATACGACCGCCATGGCGACCTCGTCTGGGTCAGGCACCTGGCCGGGCTCGGGCGGATCACCGACATTGCCGTGGACAGCCAGGACGCCGTCATCGCCGCAGGTATTTACGGCAGCGATCTGGTGGTCGATGCCACTCTGACCCTGAGCGCCGTTGCCACCTATGACATCTTTTTCGTCAAGTTCGACGAGAGCGGAAACCTGGTCTGGGGCCGCTCCATCAGCGGCAACGGGTCCCACAGTCCCCAGGCCGTGGCAGTGGACTCCAACGACGCCCTGCTGATGTCGGGGCTGGTTGGCCTGACCGCAGACCTCGATCCAGGGCCAGGGACTTTTGAGGTGACGGCCGGCATCGATTTTGATTCATTTATCGCCAAATTCGACAGCAGTGGTGATTTCGTCTGGGGTCATCTGTTTACACAGCTATCTGCCAGTGGCGTGGCCCAGTCGGACTCGGCCCACGGGCTGGTGGTTGACCCCCAGGACAACGTCTACCTGGCCGGCCAATACGAAGGACAGGTCGATTTCAATGGAACCGTGCTTGACGCCGGGGGCGTGGACGCCTACCTGGCCAAATTCAGCCATGCCGGGGCGCTGCAGTGGGTGAGCTCCACCGAAAATGATGGTTTGCGTACCGAACATTTTGCCCTGGGCATCGACGGTCAGAACCGGCTCTACGCCGCCGGCGTGTATTTCGGAGAAACGGACTTTGACCCGAGCCCCGTCGCAGAGGCGATCGGTAACTCCGACGGCACCCTGGACGCCTACCTGGTCAGCTACGAGCCTGATGGTGCGTTCCGGTGGGTCCGGTTGTTTGAGCTCGCCGGCAGCATCCTGGATATGGTGGTGGCGGGCGACGGCACCGTGACCCTTGGGGGACAGTTCTCGGGCGTCGTGGACTTTGACCCCGGCCCGGACCTGCAGGAGCGCGCGGCCATCTCCACCCAGGATTGTTTCTTTGCCCAGTACAACGCTTCAGGGGAGTTCAAAAACGTCCAGCACCTGGAGGGAAGCCCCGGCTCGCTGGGCCAGGCGACCTGCGCCGTTGAAGCCCTGGCCCAGGCGCCTCAGAACGATATCGTGATGGCCGGCCACTACCGCCGATCGGTGGATTTTGACCCGGGGCCCGGGGAACGGATTCTGACGCCCGTGGGCACGACCAACGGATTCGTTGCCCGCTACGATCAGCCGCTGGTCGCACAGATCTTCAGCAACGGGTTCGAGCAGGCCGCGGGTAACTGATCTGCAAGTATGCACTCGATTCAGGTCATACGGTCGTTGAGAACCGGGCGGATCGCCGGCCCCCGACCCGCCTGAGATTCTTGCGGCGGGACAATCGGGCTAAGATGGAGAGATGAATCCCCTCTATCTGGCCCGCGTCCCCGCCGGTATTCCTGCGCTGCTGCTGGCGGTCACCCTGTCCGGATGCACCGAGCCGTCGGGCACTGCGGAAACCTTTGAACCCCCTGCTTATAGACATTCGCTGCCCAGTGCTGCGGGTGACCTGGACCCTGCCCGCAGCGGAGATCGCTACACGGGGTTCCTGGTCCAGAACCTGTTTCAGACGCTATACGTCTACAAATACCTTGCTCGTCCCTACCAGCTGAAACCCGGTCTCGCTGATGGTTTTCCCCAGGTATCCGACGACGGACTTCGGTACCGGATCCGCATTCGACCGGGGCAACGGTTTTCTGATGACCCGTCCTTTCCCAGCGGGACGGGGCGCGAGGTAACGGCAGCGGACGTGGTTTACTCGCTCAAGCGGCATTTCGACCCCGAGGTACGGTCCCAGGGCACCTGGCTGTGGCGGGATCAGATCGTGGGCATGCAGCAGTGGGCCGAAGCCGGGGTCGACTATGATCAGCCCGTTGAAGGGTTGCGAGTGATCAGCGCCAGCGAAATTGAGATTTTTTTGCTGGAGCCTTACCCCACTCTGATCCACACCCTGGCCAATCCGTTGTCGGCGGTGGTGCCCCGGGAGGTGGTCGAGGACCGTGGCCCGGAATTTGGAAGGCGGCCGGTGGGGTCAGGTCCGTACCGGCTGGAACACCTGGACGCTACCCATGCGCGCCTGACGCGAAACCAAAATTTTCCGGAAACACGGATTGATATTTTCAGGGAGGGCTATCAGGCCGACATCCACCATTCGCTGGGTTTGGAGGCGCTCCACCAGAAGGGAATGCCAATACTCAGTCCGGTCCACGTGGAATTCGTGATGGAAGAGTCGTCACGGTGGTTGTCATACAACAAGGGTGACGAAATCGAGTTTATTCGTCTGCCGGCCAGTCAGATTCCATCGGTACTAGATCGGGAAGGCCCCCTAAGGCTGAAACAGGAGTTCGAGTCGGAACACCACATGCTCACTGCCCCGGAACTGGGTTTCGTGCGAATCGACTTCAACATGGCCCACCCCGCCATCGGTCTCCACCCGGACCCTGAAGAATCCGAGCGCCGGCGCCAATTGCGTTGTGCCATGGCCGCAACCATTGACTGGGACGACCGCAATCGGGTGTTTTATGAACGCATGGGGCGCACCTTTGGTGGCCTCGCGCCTCCGGGGACTCGGGACGAGGTGCCCGCATTCCATGTTTCTTCTCGGAGCTCAGCCGATTGGGGGCAGGCCGAGTCGCTCCCGGTCATTCCCTACGGCGCCGTAGGGAGCCTGAGAAGCACCCAGGAGTTTGAGTACTTCAGAGCGTCTATGACCGCTGCTGGCTATCCTCGAGACAGGATCACCTACCAGGCTTACCCCAGCTTCGGCGACTTCGCCAGGGGAATCGCAAACAACGAGGTGGCCGTGTTTGCGATCGGCTGGTCCATGGACTTCCCGGATCCCATCAACAACTATCAGTTGTTCTATGGGCCCAATCGCCTACCCGGGGCCAACTACAGTCAGTTCCAGGATGATGCGTATGATCAGGCGTATGAACGGGCATCCCGGCTGCGGCCGGGAAAAGAGCGCCGGGCGCTGTTGGACACCATGGAAGACGTGCTTCGTTCAGAGTGCGTGAGCGTTCCGGGCCTGGCTCGCCAGGCGGTGTTCATGTTTCACAGAGACATCATTGCCTTTCCCGACAGCGGTCCGATTAACGGTCGAATGCTGGGAATGGTCGATCGAAGGGCGTCCGATTGATGCCCGCAAGTCCAGGTCGGCGCAAGGTGCGCCTTGGCGTGCTGTCGTGGCAGTCGAAGCTGTCGGCGCCGACCAGCAGCACGAAACGAAGCTTTACTCGCCGTGCGCTATCCCTTGTCCAACCCTGGGAAAGATTGATGTACACATGAACGAGACTGATTTATCTCGAATTCAGCCCCACAAAACCGGGCTGTTTGCAGGATACTTTCTCGGGGGCGCTGCGGTGGTTTTTGGGGTGATTGCGCTCGGCATCATGCTTTCCGGAAACACCTCATTCGAGGTCGTGGAGTATGGCTTAGGCATCGAGAGTCGATATGTTCGTGTGCTGATGCTTCCCATCGTCGCGTTTGTTGGGGGCTATGCCTTCGCCTTTACGGTTTGTACCGCTATTCGTTTGATTGCGGGTTGGCATGAGCGTGGAAGTTAGCTTGCCATGGACCCGACCAGGCCTATTGAGAATCGTCGTGTCGGGCGTACCGGTCGAAGCTGTGAAAAAGCGTGTCGTAGTGTTCCACCACAAAGTGCTGGAGCGCTTCAGTTCCGGCCGTCAGGATGATGTCCCCATCAATCACCTCATGGGCCAGGTCGTCCGGTGCGCTCTGGAGGTGTTTTTCCAACCACTGTCCATCCATGTGGGCGAGCGCCAGGCTTTCTTCGCTGACCTCGACGGCCATGAATGAGTGGGTCGGTCTGTAATGACTGAGGTACCAGTCATCCCGGCCTGAGAGCAGGGCGTCGTCCGGCAACAGGTCGAGCAACCGGTGGTCGCCGAGTTGCAGAAGATGAACGGTGAAGCTTCCGGGGCCGGAACTGTCTTCATAGGTCAGCAGGTAGGCAGACGCTCCTTGAGGGGAAAACACGAAGGCGTCCGAGCCGTCTGTCCAGGTTCCAATCAGCAGCGGTTCGTCTATCAGGTCCTCCGTCGTGTATAGGGGATGGAGTGAGGGGATGCAGGCCACGCACAAGGCGGCAAGCCAGAGTGTCCATAGCGTTTTCGGAAATCCCATCTTAACAACCTGTGAAAGCCGTCGAGCCAGATGTTATTAAGGCATCGAATGCGCGCTTGTCCAAGCACGGCGCTACGCGTATCGCCAGCCGCTACCGCCGGTATCAAATCCGGGAACGAAAAGCTCAAAAAAACCTGTCGGCGTCACGGGCGTCGGGTGCCGCCGGTTGCAATATTGATGCAGGCTCGGTGCTGACGGTTCACCGGTCTTCAAAACCGTCCCCGAAAACGGCGTCACCGCTTACCGTGATCGCGAACTGCTGGGGAGCGGAGGTGTCCTGTCCGCCGTTGGCTGTGCCTCCGTCGTCAGAAATCTGCACGCTGAACGTGCTGAGCCCGGAAACCCCTGGTGCCGGCGTGTAGTGGAGATTGCCCTGATCGTCTACCTCGGGAATCACGGAGAAAAGCTCGGGTTCGGACACATCCAGTACGGCGAAGGAAACAGACTGACCTGATTCATTGGATGCCCCCGCGCCGAAACTGGCCCAGCTGGCAACCGATTGCGGCCCGCTGTCCATGGCGACCGCCGGTGGATCGTCTGCCTGAAAGACCGGAGGGTCGTTGACCGGCAACACGGTGACGGTAAACGTCTCAGCGGTCGAAAGGTTATCGCCACCATTGGCCGTTCCGCCGGAGTCGGCCACCCGAACGTCGAAAGTGCTGCTGCCATTAGCATCGGGGGCGACGGTGAAAGTGAGATTTCCGGAGATATCTACCGCAGGGAACTGCAAAAACAGCTCGGGTCTGGATACGGCATCCACGGTGTAGCCCAGCGCGAACTGTGCCGACTCGTCTGTCGGCCCCGGGCTGAATTCAGACCAGTTGGTGAAGGTAGCTGCACCGGAGTCCTCGCTGACCGCAGGCGGAGATGATGCGGTCAGAGCTGGCGGATCGTTCACCGCAGTGACATCGACCACAATGTCCAACAGGTTCTCATCATTGGCGAACCCCCCCAGAGCGCCCACGGCATCGACAATGTCGACACTGACTCCGGGAGTGCGCCATCGACCGTCCCACAGGCGGACCACCAGCTCCCCCGGGCG
>JAAUYH010018368.1_pt1 | contig 16125 bp, 13 predicted proteins | sample 7278061 | NCBI WGS metagenome assembly JAAUYH01 (sample SAMN14350203, study PRJNA611818) | marine sediment metagenome | isolation source: surface marine sediment (0.6m) | place: French Polynesia: Moorea | collected 2018-08 | reverse complement strand
TTTTGAAAAAATCTCAGTACACTTTCTGTTCCCTGTTCCCCGTTCCCTAGCGTCACGAGTAATTATGGCTGCGCCACGCTACGCGAACACAAATCAAACCGGATTCCTATACTTTCAATAACCTCATAATCTTCCTTAAATATATATATTTATTTATTAACTGAAGTAGTGATGCATAAGCTAATTCCGTCATTAGAAAAGATATTTGTTGTTTTTGCTTTATTTCTTTCTACTTCTGCATTAATCCCCGTCCTCCTAGAAAAAGAAGATTCCAATGGCTTCTCTCAAGACCCATTCAGCCCTATTTTATTTCTGGGAATTTATGTAATTACTGCTGTATTAATCCTGGAATATCGCCAAATTTTCCTGCAATTTACTCGCAGTGTAGCATGGAAAAATATCTGGATTTGGTTACTAGCAGGAATGGCTATAGCTTCAGTATTGTGGACAATAGAACCCGATATTACTCTGCGTCGCAGCATTCTCCTTTTAGGAACAACTGTATTCGGAGCTTATATTGCTGTTCGTTATAATCTGCGCGAACAACTAGAGCTATTAAGCTGGGTATTTGGTAGCATTATTATCCTCAGTTTTGTAGTTGCGATCGCCCTACCAAATACTGGGATCATGACTTTTCAGGAAGGGGGAGTTCATGCTGGTGCTTGGCGAGGAATCATGACCCATAAAAACCTATTAGGTCGGATTATGGTTCTCAGTAGCATGGTATTTTTATTACGAGGAATTTCTCAGTCGCAAACAAAACAAAAATATCATTGGATTCCTTGGTTAGGCTATGGATTGTCAATTCTTTTAATCTTGCTGTGTACTTCCAAAACAGCCTTAATTGTTTCTCTCACCTTGACAACAATAATACCTTTATATAGAACTTGGCGACGTAGTTATACCCAAGTAATACCTTTTATGATTGCTGTTATCCTTGTAGTTGGTAGTACAGCAATATTAATTTTCGACCAATTGGATGTAATTGCAACTACTTTGGGAAGAGATTTAACTCTCACAGGACGGACAAATATTTGGATAGCCATGTGGGATATCATCCAAGAACGTCCATTACTAGGTTACGGGTTAAACGCCGTATGGCAAAACTGGAATAATGAAGCTACGGCTTACCTGTGGAAACAACTAGAGTGGGAATGTCCCTATGGTCACAATGGCTTTATGGATTTATTGGCAGAATTAGGTTTTTCCGGATTAGGGTTATTTTTGTTTAGTTATGTAATTACTTATGTGAAAGGTATAAAATGGTTAAGAATTACTAATAATGTAGAAGGTATCTGGCCATTATTATATCTAGCTTTTTTGGCACTTTATAACATTAGTGAAAGTACTTTACTCGCTAATAATAGTATTTTTTGGATATTGTTTGTTTCTATTAGTTTTTCCATTGTCATAGAGTACGAACAGGTAAAAATATGCCATCATCTAGAAAAAAAATCATGGAATTATCTAGAAATATCTCCACATCATAAACAATGAAATTTCTCGGATTAAAATTTAGTTTTTCCCAGATATTGCAAAATTCTTTGTTACGCAACACCTTATGGATGCTGTTCTCCAACGGGCTGAAATTAGGTGTCCAAGCAGCTTACTTTATTATGCTGGCTCGCTTTCTGGGAGCTGAAAATTATGGGGCTTTTGTCGGTATTACTGCACTGGCTGGATTACTCAGACCATTTGCTACTTTGGGTACTGGCGATCTATTAATTAAAAATGTATCTAGAAATAGTAATGCTTTTAGTGAATATTGGGGAAATTCTGTATTGATAATTGTCGTTAGTGGATTGATATTAACTAGCATATTATTATTAACCAGTAGTTATATATTTCCTCCCCAAATATCTATATTTGTTATATTTTTAGTTGCCATAGCAGACCTAATATTTACTTTAATAATTGACAGTGCCATTAAAGCTTTTCTCGCTGTGAATAAAGTTAGTATTACAGCCCAGTTAAGTCTTTTATTAAGTCTGAAAAACCTAGGTGCTATTTTTATTTTTTTATTATGTTTTCAGAATCATGATTTAATCACCTGGAGCTTCCTGTATTGTGTTTTTACATTTGCAGCAGCATTAATTAGTTTTTTACTTGTCAATAAAATTATTGCAGCTCCTAAATTAGATTTATCAAAATTCAAATCTGAGTGCCAGGAAGGATTTTATTTTGCTGTTGGCTTATCTGCTGAAACTGTGAATCATAATGTAGATAAAACTATGTTGGCACGCTTTTCTACATTAGATGCAACAGGAATTTATGGTGCCGCTTATCGTCTAATTGATATTGCTGGCATCCCGATACAATCTCTTATGGGTGCCGCTTATACTAAGTTTTTTCAGAAAGGAATAGCAGGTGTTAGTGGTAGTATTAACTTTGCAATTCGTTTATCTAGTATTTCAGGTTTATATGGAATAATTGCAGGCTTGGGAATATATTTTCTAGCTCCAGTTGTTCCTTATATATTAGGTAATCAATATGTAAGTGTAGTAGAAGCTTTACGTTGGCTGGCACCTTTACCATTTTTAATGGGTTTACAACACTTTGCGGCAGATACCTTGACTGGAGCCGGATTTCAAGGGGTGCGGAGTGCAGTACAAGTTACTACTGCTCTGTTTAATTTTTTGCTCAATCTTTGGCTCATACCTCTTTACTCGTGGAAAGGTGCAGCTTGGTCTAGTTTGGCTTCAGATGGTTTAAAAATGCTCATTTTATGGTCAGTAGTTTTTTACTTCTATAATCAAGAAAGAAGAAATACTCAGCATTAAATGTATTTATATTAAATATCATACTGTTAGTTAATCAATAATTTTGGGAACTCTAAAAATAGAATATTTGCTTCTTCAGTATCTGGGATCATGATTTTGTCATCAAACATGATGCCTATACTTGTTTATCATACAAACTACTGAATAGCCGAATATTTTATAGATTTATATTCATCTCAATAAATAACAATTATATGCGTGTTTTGTTGCTAGCTTTTGAATGTAATCCAGAATGGTACTCTCTACCTGCATGGGCATATCGTTATGCAGAAACTTTAGTAGATCATGTTGATGATTTAGTCGTTGTTACTCAGATCCAGAATCGGGAAAACATTGAGAAACATGGTGGCATTAAAGGTGCCAAAGTCATTTTTTTGGACGTTGAATTGGTAGTCAGACCGTTAGAAAAATTGGCTGCTTTTTTAATGGGGGGACATAAAAAAAATATTGGTTGGACAATATATCGTGCTTTGATTTATCCAGCCTATTTGTATTTTGAGTGGGCTGTATGGAGACAATTTAAAACTGAATTGAAACAGGGTAAATTTGATGTGGTTCATCGACTCACCCCCATGACACCTACTCTTCCCAGCCCAATGGCTGCTTGGAGTCCAGTTCCTTTTGTGTTAGGACCATTGAATGGTGGATTAAGATGGCCTAAGCAGTTTGCTGTAGAACAAAGTCGTGAACGAGAATGGCTCAGTAATTTCCGTGATTTCTACAAAGTTCTCCCATACCAACAATCAACTTATAAAAGGGCTAGTGCAATTCTGGCTGCATTTGATCACACAATTGCCGATTTGCCATCTTCCTCTCAAGAACAAATCATCAACTTCCCAGAAGTTGGTATTGATCCCACTTTATTCAACTTACCAGTACGGGAGCTGAAAGAAAAAGTCACAGTTCTCTACGTAGGGCGTTTAGTGCCTTACAAAATGCCGGAGGTAGTAATTCAAGCCTTTGCTAGCAGTAAAATACTCCAGCAACATCAGCTTTTCATGGCGGGAGATGGGGCTGAACGTGAACGTTTAGAAGCTCTGGTAAAAAAGGAAGCTTTAGGAGACTGCATACAATTATTGGGAAATGTCCCCCACGAGAAGGTCAGTCAATTGATGCGTGAGGCTGATATCTTTGCATTTCCCTCTATTCGAGAGCTGGGGGCTGGGGTCGTAATTGAGGCTATGGCTTGTGGTCTGGCTTGTGTCGTCATGGATTATGGTGGATGCGGTGCATTAGTGGACGCGGATCGTGGAGTCAAGATACCTATGGGTGACAAAGCACATCTGGTGAAGTCTTTTACAAAAGCTTTAGAAGAATTAGTGCAAGATCCAGGGTGCCGGGCAAAATTAGGAAAAGCAGCCTATGAACATGCCATTGGTCATTATTCTTGGGATGTCAAAGCTCAAAAAAATGTAGAAATTTATCACTGGGTTTTAGGTAAGGAACATCAAAAGCCTAATTTTTGGAAGACCCCAAGGGTTGATTAATCTCAAGGATAACGGGCATTTCACAAGTAACCGATTTATTTATGAATAAGAAAAATATATTCGTGATTATAGTCATGCTCGGACTATCCTTGCTGTCTATTTTTTCTATCAGTGTAAATGCTTTTAATAATAAACAAACTGAACAAATAATTATCGATCAATTTGGTTGGCGATCGCCAGCTGAAAAAGTGGCGATATTTGCTAATCCTGTCAAAGGTCAAAATTCCCAGGTTTCTTATTTACCAGGTGGAAAGTTTGAAATTCGTCGAGAAGATAATAACAAAACTGTATATGCTGGTTCAGTTGTACCTTGGAAAGATGAAAAAATAGATAGTAGTTCTGGAGACCAAATTTGGTGGGGAAATTTCAGCGATTTTCACAAGCAAGGAACTTACTATATTTATGATCCAGTTAATAAAGTACGTTCCTATAGTTTTGCAATTCGAGATGATATCTATAATTCTGTAATGAAAGCTGCAATGAGAGCTTTTTATTATCAGCGTTGTGGCACAGAAATACCTGCCAAGTACGGAGGAAAATGGACTCATGCTGCTTGTCATATTGGAAAACATCAAGATTTAGCAGCACAAAGTTATACCAAAAAAGCTCCATCTAAAGACGTTCATGGTGGTTGGCATGATGCTGGTGATATGAACAAATACGTTTCCTTCACCAGTAAACCTCTGTGGAATTTAATTAATGCCTACGAAATAAATCCTGGCATATTTGCCGATAATTACAATATTCCTGAAAGTGGTAACGGTGTCCCCGATATTTTAGATGAAATTAAGTGGGAATTAGATTGGATATTGCGAATGCAAATGGCAGATGGTTCTGTCGCGAATCGTGTTGCTAGTAGTAAGGGTGGATGTTTTACTGGTATACCTCACAAAGATAAGGAGAGGCGATATTATACAGAACCAACCACTTGGGCAACTTCCAGTTTAATTATTGGTAGTGCCAATGCATCTCGTGTACTTAGAAGATTCGAGAAAATTTACCCTGGTTATACCAAACAACTAATTAGTGCCTCCGAAAAGGCTTGGAAATATCTAGAGCGCACTCCCAATAAATTACCTGAAAATGGTCATGATTATGGAAGTAAAGGAAAATTAAGTTGTGCAGCCCAAGGTGATGAAGAGGGTAAAGATAAAATGTTACGAATTTGGGCAGCTGCGGAACTTTATCGAGCTACACATAAAGCTGAATATAAACAATATTTTGATCGCCACTATACACCTTTGAAAGATGGCTGGTTCGATCCTATGGGGGATAAGAAACATCCTTGGGCACAACAACTGGCATACATCACCTATGCTCAAACTCCAGGTGCAGATTCAGCCAAGGTAACTGAGATTAAAAACGCTCTCAAAACCACAACTTCCTGGTTTAATAATCTGGAGATGAATCAAGATCCTTACCGCGCCATCATCTGGGACTATTTCTGGGGTTCTAATCAGGTGAAAGCAAACTGGGGAATGACATTTCTCTTCGCCAAATTATTGGCTGTTGATGAATCACGCAATCAATTCTACGAGCAGAATGCTGAAGAGTATTTACATTATATCCACGGTCGTAATCCCCTTTCATGGGTATACCTAAGCAACATGGGAGCCAAAGGCGCTAATGCGGGAGCGGAAAAGAGCGTCATGGAAATATTCCACAACTGGTTCCATGATGGCAGTGTCTATGATGGTATCAATTCTAAATATGGCCCAGTTCCAGGGTTACTGGCTGGTGGAGCTAATAAATACTACAAAGTAAAACAAGTTGCTCCTCCTTTTGGCGAACCACCCCAGAAGGCATATAAAGACTGGAATAGTAGCTGGAATTTTTGGGGAGGTTTTTCCGAGGATTCTTGGAGTATTACGGAACCAGCAATTTATTATCAGGCTGCTTATGTAAATTTATTGGCTTATTTTTGTAAATCTCAGTGAAATTTATGATATTAACCATGATTTATAGCAACAAACATATAGGTTAGGACATTAGATTCCTTACCTATATTGCAGATTTTTTTAATACTTCTAAAAGAATTGTATTTATTCTAAATATAGCACTACCAAAGCACGTTAGAACATTTTTGAATGCTGAAACCTATGATCAGTAAACTTATTACTTATTACTTATTACTTATTACTTGCGCGTAGCGCTATATGTATATTTTTTAAGTAATTGTACGATTAACAATATTTACTTATTGCTAATAATATAGATATGTTCTTATACTATTTGGATGAATATATTATTAATTTATTCTTATTAATGTATAAGATTAATATTTTTTTAAAATCAATAAGCAATACTAAATAAGAATGATTATAGAATATTAAATTGTAGGGGGCAGAATACTTATCTACAACAGGTGATAATGTGTCGCATCGTTTTTAAAAACTGGCATAAATATTATATTCTAATTTTTATAAGACATTTTATATTGTCCTATAACGGTTAATTTTATGTATAGACACATAAAGAGATTAAAGCCCTAATGGTTTGGTTCCAAAATCATTAAAAATATTCTTGCTCACAATCATCATAAATACCACTATTTATGTTACAGATATCTCAAAATGATAAAAATATTAATTACTACTCAGAGGAAGCAGCAATTAATTTAGTAGAGAATGTACCAGGGAGTACTCCAATTATCGTCGATTTTGATGAAACTCTTTTATTACGCAACTCCACAGAAGAATATCTTAATAGTTTACAGCCTCGGATTATTGGAAAATTTGTATTAACATTATTGAACTTTCTAAAACCGTGGAATTGGTTATCTGGTGCAATGAAAGGTGATGTTTCAAGGGACTGGATGCGAGTATTGATAGCAACTATATTTTTCCCTTGGACTTTGATTATATGGCAGTGGAAAGCTAAAACATTAGCTCATGATTATGAAAATACAGCTCTAATTAAGGCATTAAAAAATAGAACAGACTGCCCGATTATTATTGCTACATTAGGATTTGATTTAATCGTTTACCCTATTGTTAAACATTTATCCTTAGAAATAGATCGAGTCATTCCCTGTAGATTTTGGCAAGGTGGAATAGACAGAGTTAAAGGTAAATTACAAATGGTAACAGATTCTTTAGGTAAAGGTGCTGTTACCAATTCTCTGGTAATTACAGATTCTAATGATGATGAACCCCTGCTATTATCTGCTTCTCATCCCTGTTTGCTTTTATGGCAAGAAGCACAATATATACCTGCAATGTCTGATATTTATGTACCCTTGCTATATACAGAAAAAGTTAAAAAACCTGGCGATAAATATTTATTTAAGACAATCATACGAGATGATTTACTAATGTTAGTGATGGCATCTACTTGGCTGAGTCCTCAACCTCTTTTACACTTTGCCAGTATGACATTATTAATGTTCTCCTTCTGGTGTATTTACGAAATTGGTTATATGGAGAACGATTTAATTGCAGAGAAATTTGAAAAATCGCCCCAACTAACAGCAAACTACCAAAAATATAAACCAATAATTAATCTCTGGCAACCTTGGATCTGGTCATCAATATTAGCAATCCCTGGTATTGTACTACTTGAATTAACAACAATCATTCCCAATGATGATTTTATTTTTGGATTTAGTCAACTGGATTTGAGCAAAATATTAACTGAGATTGGATTATGGTTTGGTTTACTTTTACTCTTAAGAGCTACTTACTGGGTTTACAACCGTGTGGATAAACAAACGAGAGTTTGGCTGTTTCCATTTTTACAAGTGTATAAGTGTTTTGGTTTTCTGGTAATAACAACAACAAATATTATTGGAGCAATGCTGTTTGCAGCACAAGTACTGTCTCGTTGGCTTCCTTATATTATTTATCGATATGCGAAGGTTGGTAATTGGACTGCAAATGTAGGACACTTATTCACTAACTTCTTTCGATGTGTAATCTTTACTTTCTTACTTATAGCCGCATATCTGGGAAGTCAAGATAATTCCTTATTAATTAGTTGGCAAAGTCTATTTATTTTCATCTATTGCGCTTGGCGGGGACGCAATCAAGTCAGAGAAATTATTCATCAAGCACATCCAATTAAACAAGATGATTGGCAGGCACATAAAATATCTTAGTTGTGATACGAATAATCAATAATTAGGATAATAAGACTATAGTTAAAAATCCTGAAAAATCCATGTATTCGTAATATAAATTGGTCTATTTAACCGCCATATACTATATTAATTTATCTATCTAAATCAGATTTTATCTGTTTTAAAATTGGATTTATATAAACACAATAAGTTTACTCATTATATGAGGTAACAGCTTATGACTGTAAAAGTATCTATATGTATTGCAACATATAAACGTCCTCATGGTCTCGAAAGATTAATGGAGGGGATTAATCGCTTAAAGTTCAATAAAATTACCTTGCCAGATATAGAGGTGGTTGTAGTTGATAATGATGCTTCTGGATCTGCACAAGATTTATGCGATCGCATAAAAACAGAGTTTACATGGCCATTAAAATATGATATTGAACCAACCCAAGGAGTCACTTTCGCTCGTAATCGTGCGATAAAAAATTCTTCGGAAAAATCCAATTTTATTGTCATGATTGATGATGATGAGGTGCCTCGTTCTAATTGGCTAGAAGAGTTTTTACTGACACAGCAAGAGTATGATGCGGATATAGTTACAGGACCAGTATTTCCTTGTTTTGAAGAGCAAGATTTGCCTGAATGGATTTGTAATGGTAATTTCTTTATTCCTAGACTTCATCAAACAGGAACCCTACTAGAAACAGCTTTTACAAATAATGTGCTGGTTCGAGCTGAGAGATTAAAAAAACTAAACGTAATTTTTGATCAAAGGTTTGCTATTAAAGGAGCAGAAGATACTCATCTTTTTATGCGCTTGCATTCTCAAGGATATAAAATAGTGTGGGCAAATGAAGCAATTGTTGATGAATGGATTCCACCATCACGTACTAATTTAAATTGGATATTACAACGTGGTTACTGGGGTTGGAGTTCTTACAGCTTTATTGAAACAGATATATATTCTTCATCAAAATATTGGTTAATGCGCTTTTTAAAAGGTGCTGTTTTGATTGGATTAGGAGTAGTATCTTTTGTCCCAGCCATGATTCAAGGTAAACATAAATTAGTTTCTGCTCTGTTGAGTATTTATCGAGGATTAGGAACTATTTCAGGTCTATTTGGACTTCAAGGTCAATGGAAATAAAATAAAATTTTTTCTATCGCACTTTTTAAACATCAGAATCAAATCAGGAGTTTAGTTTGTGAAGCTATTGATTACTGGAGCATCAGGATTTTTGGGACAATATGTGGTTGTCAATGCTCTGCGTCGTGGATATGAAGTCAGGGCTGTTGTACGTCCCCATCAAGATTTGTCTTTGTTAACCTGGTCTAACCACAATGCTGTTGAAATTGTCAAAGCAGATCTTGCTGTTGCTCATGAGCTTGTTTCTACTGTCTCGGGGGTGGATTGTGTTATCCACTTGGTAGCATCCAAAAGTAGCGATTTTGTAGAAGCCTGTAAGGGAACTGTATTAACGACGCAAAATCTACTGAAAGCGATGGAATGTGCCCAGGTTATGAGGCTAATCTCTATTAGTAGCTTCTCCGTATATGACTATTCTCAAGTCTCAGATGGGAGTACTTTGGATGAGTCATGTCCAATAGAGACTTCTCCTAGGGCACGTGATGCTTATGCTCAAACAAAATTAATGCAAGAACAGCTTGTTCGTGAATTTGCGTCTCTCCCCCATAGTGCTGTGACGATTCTGCGACCGGGAATGATTTATGGGCGAGAAGTTCTCTGGAATGCCTGTCATGGGGCTGGGTTTGGTCCGCTTTGGTTATTGATTGGAGCTTCGGGACTAATGCCAGTCACCTATGTGGAAAATTGTGCTGATGCTATTGTCACAGCAGTGGAGGCGAAAGCAGCAGTGGATACAACCCTGAATATTGTGGATGATGAGCTTCCTACTCGCAAAAATTATACTGACATACTAGTAAAGCATTCTCCAAATCCTCCCCAGATAGTACCAGTCAACTGGTTATTGCTGCGAGGGATTGCCCAATTCTTCTGGTTTGTCAATCAAAGAGTCTTGGGTGGAATTTTAAAGTTACCTGGTTTACTGATTCCACCTCGCCTTGATGCACGACTAAAACCCATGACTTATTCTAATCAAAAAGCCAAGGAAATTCTGAATTGGCATCCCCCCTATTCCTGGCAGGAGACTCTGGAACGCATCTGGAATCACGAGGTGGAATTAATCTCTGTTTGAATTGATCAAGATCCTGACTATTAAACTTTATCTACCTCAATTCTCTTTTAATGACTGTACTAAATTTTTGATATCTATATTGACAATAATTTATATGAAAATTGCTATCGTTGGTTGTGGTTTTGTCGCTGACTATTACATGAGTACATTACCGCTTTATCCCCAATTAGAGTTGGTTGGAGTCACAGATAAAAATAAAGACCGTCAACATCAGTTTGCTACATATTATTCAATTCCGACTTATGATTCTCTGGAAGAACTGTTGGCGGATTTCCAAGTGGAGATTGTTGTCAATTTGACTGATCCTAGAAGTCATTATCAGGTGTCAAAGTCTTGCTTGCAGGCTGGTAAACATGTGTATTCTGAAAAGCCTTTAGCTATGACGATTCCTGAAGCAAAGGATTTAGTTCAGATAGCTGAAAATCGAGGGCTACAAATCTCATCTGCTCCTTGCAGCCTCCTGGGAGAAACGGCACAGACTGTGTGGAAAGCTCTGAGAGAAAATATGGTGGGTCCAGTACGCCTAGTGTATGCCGAAATGGATGATGGTATGGTTCATCAAATGCCCTATCAGAAATGGGTGAGTCAGTCAGGTAAGCCTTGGCCTTACGCAGATGAGTTTGAGGTGGGCTGTACAATTGAACATGCGGGCTACTACGTCAACTGGCTAACTGCATTTTTTGGTCCTGCCGAGACGGTGACATCATTTTCGTCCTGTCTTATCCCCAATAAGGAAACGGATGTTGAGTTAACACCTGCCGACACGCCTGATTTTTCCGTGGCTTGTATTAAATTTCAATCAGGGGTGGTGGCTCGTTTGACCTGTAGTATTGTGGCTCCCCATGATCACAAACTAAGCATTATTGGAGATAAAGGGATTTTAAGTATCCATGATTGCTGGGATTACAGTGATTCAGTCTATATTCAACGACTAACGCGGATTGGTCGTAAGGTGTTTATGAACCCAATTAAGCAAAAATATCCACTAGTACGAAAGCCACTCAAATCCAAATATACTCGCGGAGCCCAAAATATGGACTTTAGCCGAGGAATCGCAGAAATGGCTGCTGCAATCTTTGAGAATCGGCGTAGTCGGATGGCGGCTGATGTTTCATTACATAATAATGAGTTAGCGATCGCTATCCATAATGCATTAGAAGTAGGATGCTCTTATCAGCTGACAACCTCATTTGACGCTATTTTCCCTATGTATTGGGCTAAGTAATACATTTGTTGGTAACAGAAATATGAGAATCTCTGTTGGGATGATAAGCGATCGCTACTATTTTCAAGACATAGACAAAGCGATCGCAAAACAAATAAATAATAAACCTAAGAGCAACAATAAAGCCTGATTGTGTCGTACCCAATTACGAAAAGCGATACCAAAATTCTTGGCTTGAGTTTGTTGTTGTAATTCCAACTCATGTTCTGCAAAATTTTCATAGAGAGTACATTCCTGAGCATAGGGACGCTGAGGAAAGTTACAGCTATCATCATTGTGGTATGTACAGCTATCGCACAGATAGTCTACTCCATTGGCACGATGCAAAGGTATACCCGGATGTCCATATGCTTTTAACTGGGTACGACAATAAGGACAGGTAACTGCCTGGGAATTTACGGGTTGATGACAGCGAGGACAGGTTGCAGTCTCCAAAGCCACTATGCTGATAAATGAATGAATATGGCAATATTATCACAGAAGGCAGGAGGCAGGAGGAATGTCCTCTGTCTCTGGCAAAGCTGCCTTCTTCAACATTTATTTCCCAGTTACTTATACCCCCTGTTGTAATACTACTAATATAAAACCCGCCGTAACGGGTCAAAGATAAGGATAAAAGATGAACTGAGGTCGATAATTTACTGAAAATGCTTCATTTCGGCTTCTAATTGCCTAATCAGACCTATATCGCCTTTATCCCTTGCTACTTGCAACCGATGTTCGAGATTTTTTTGAATGTTCTGCTTATGAACCTCTCGCATATTGTTAACTACTTTTACTCTTTTGGTATGCATAATTGAAACCTTTAATATTTCGATTTATTTTCTGTATTTCCAAATTTATCACATTTTTGTTATATAAGCTACAGTAAATATATAAAATTAATGTTAAGCAATAAGCTGATTTATTTCTCTTCAATCAGGATTAGGTAAAGTGTGTTACAAACTCAAAGTATTCTAATCTGCCGGTAGGTAGCACCTGATTGCGTAGTGCGATATTTGAGATTTTTTGGGTGATAAATATGGAACAGCAGCCAACAGTAATAACTCTGCTGAGTGATTTTGGTAATAGTGATGAATATGTGGGTGTAATGAAAGGAATAATTGCCCAAATAAACGCCAGCACTAGGGTTATAGATATAAACCACCGAATACCACCACAAAATATTGCTGCTGGACGATTTTGCTTGATGAATGCCTACCCTTATTTTCCCCCAGGAACCGTGCATGTGGCGGTGGTAGATCCGGGAGTAGGGGGAAAGCGGCGAGCGATCGCTGTAGAATTAACATCGGGATTTTTGGTTGCACCAGATAATGGTCTATTAAGTGGAGTGCTGTCCCGGTATGATGCAATCACCGCAGTGGAACTGACAAATCATAAATATTGGCATACTCCTACCCCTAGTAGTACTTTCCACGGTCGAGATATATTTGCACCAGTGGGAGCCCATCTTGCCAATGGGGTTGGGATTCAAGAATTAGGGACAATAATTAATCCCGCAACATTGATGAAGTTAGAGTTAGCTGAATGTACTTACCAGTCTGACAGTATATTAGGATGCATCCAGTATATTGACCACTTTGGTAATTTAGTCACCAATATTCCTGGGAGTTCCCTAGTAGATAAGAATTGGTATGTGCAACTAGGTGATCGGAATATTAGTAATTCTAAAACCTATGCAGATGGGAAGATTGGGGAAGCGATCGCTTTAATTGGTAGCCATAATTGGATGGAAATTGCTGTCAACAGTGGTAATGCACAATTGCAATTGCAGATGGAATTAGGAAGGGAGATTATGGTCAAATGGTAATTATTATACCTCGGCGGTAATAAAGTAACCATTTAAAAATGTTAAAAGCCCAGTCCTTGGGGATGGGAAATCCGCATATAATGCTGGCTGAATTTTCCCCCTGCATAAACCCTTGGAGGAATAAGGGGGTTGACTTGCCCATAGTGCTATATTTTCGACTTTTGACTTGAGACAATGTTTCAGATCACACCCAGAGAAAAAAATTATAGTTTATGAATTAAAAAAAACCAATTCTTAAATATAAATTAAGTAATTACTCGTAGTATATACAGTCTACATTGCTCCATAATTGTAGTAATGGTCAGTAACAGTCAGGTTGCAAATTTAATAAATAAAGTTACCTAACTAATAAAGTCCTTTTCACTCCCAAATCTTTGAGATATAACAACATAATTTAATCAATATCTTATGAGTAATTCTATGACTGAAATTAATAAGATTCATACCCAAATGATGAGAATGGCGAAATCTAAGAAACCAAAAATTTTGGTAGTTGATGATGAAATAGATAACCTAGACCTGTTGTATCGCACTTTTCGCCGAGAATTCCACGTTTTAAAAGCTCATAGTGGGATGGAAGCCCTGGAAATTTTGGCAGAAGAAGGGGAAGTTGCCGTGATTATCTCCGATCAACGAATGCCGGAAATGAAAGGAACGGAGTTTCTTCGCAAGACTTTACCTCAATTTCCCAATACTGTCAGAATTATTCTTACAGGTTTCACTGATATTGAAGACCTTGTAGATGCAATTAATGCAGGGCAAGTTTACAAATATATTACCAAGCCCTGGGATCCAGATGAATTAAAGCTGCTGGTAGATAGAGCAGTGGAAACTTATGATTTGCTCAAACAACGTACCGAAGAACTAGAACGAGCTCATGCACAAATGGCGTTGTTAGCTGTGTTAGTACAGGTAGCTCAACAAAATGAAGATATACAAACTACCTTGAATCAGATTGCTACAGCATTTAGGCAAAATTTTGCTGCGGATAAATGTATTTTACAAATGCTAGAAAATGGCGCTCTAATTGCTCAACAGGGTACTTGTAGTCATGAAGGAAATATAGAAAACTGGTTAGATCAAGATCCTCTCGCCCAAGACGCAATCGCCACTGGGCAAATTCAAGTATCACCAAATGTATCCAAGGACAAAAACTTAGCAACTGTCTCTCACTATACTGATACTGGGGTAAAAGCACATTTAGTTATCCCCATTACTTATGCAGGTAAAGCGATCGCTATTCTTTCTTTACAATGGAAACATACCCATGATTTACCAGAAGATGAATTGAAGCTAATTCATCTATCAGCCCAATTAGTGGCTATTGTTCTCACTTGTAGCTGTAAGTTTTGAGGTTGGAGTCTAATAGTCATTAATGCTTGACTCTTTGAGGCAATCCCTTGACGATAAAATAATGACTAATCACTTACTCACAGCTAATGTCTGACGAAATACGCGCTATTTTTGACCAAATTGCTCCCATTTACGATCGCTTAAATGATTGGTTAAGTTTGGGACAACACCGGATTTGGAAGGAAATGACGGTGAAATGGAGTGGTGCTAAACTAGGGGATATTTGCCTCGATTTGTGTTGTGGAAGCGGCGATTTAGCATTCCAATTAGCACAAAGGGTAGGGGAAACAGGACAAGTTTATGGAGTTGATTTTTCTTCTGCACAGTTAGCCATCGCTAAACAACGTTCCCTAGACAAGTATCCTACTCCTCCCATTACTTGGATTGAAGCCGATGTCCTCCAGTTACCCTTTGATGACAATCGCTTCCATGCAGCCACTATGGGCTATGGATTAAGAAATGTTACTGATATTCCCCAAAGCATAAAAGAAATTCATCGCGTCCTCAAACCAGGAGCAAAAGCTGCTATCTTAGATTTCCATCGTCCCCAAAATTCCCTAGCCATCGACTTTCAAAATTGGTATCTCAACAATCTTGTAGTTTCTATAGGTGATTGGATGGGAGCTCGGGAAGAATACGCTTACATTAATCCGAGTTTGGAGCGTTTCCCTAAGGGTGAGAAGCAAGTAGAAATTGCTTTGCAAGCTGGTTTTGTCAAGGCAACTCATTACCCCATTGTTAACGATATGATGGGAGTATTGGTAGTAACTAAATCGGATGGTTGACTGCTCCCCTGCCTGAAGGCGAGGGGATTCTAAAAGAATGCTACACAACAGGCTAAAGACTTGTTGTTTCGCTTTTTCTTCGCTGTCACCCAGATATAAATCCGGGTGGAACGAAACACCCAACTGTGTTGCTCTTTCTGGCGGGGCTTTCACCCTCTCGTTACACTTCTGGTAAGCATCTTAACTTCTAAACCTGCGGAAAGCTAAGGCAATGGAGTCAGCTACGTCAGATTAATCTAAACGCCAAAATCAAAAATCCCGTGGATTGGTATCATCTTTGGTTATATATAACTCCTCCCATAGCAGGTGGAATTATTGGCTATTATACAAACGACATAGCCATCAAAATGTTATTTCGTCCTTACCGAGCTATCTACATTGGTGGGCGGAGAATTCCCTTTAC
>JAAUYH010037705.1_pt1 | contig 16129 bp, 15 predicted proteins | sample 7278061 | NCBI WGS metagenome assembly JAAUYH01 (sample SAMN14350203, study PRJNA611818) | marine sediment metagenome | isolation source: surface marine sediment (0.6m) | place: French Polynesia: Moorea | collected 2018-08 | reverse complement strand
ATCGACACCGCTCTCAAGGAACACCCGCGATGGGCCACATCGAAACGCAAGATCGATGTAGTTTGTCTCGTGCGCGGAATATATCGAGGAAATACTCACGGGTCAGCGAAACGTGCTACAAATGCGGCCTACGGACGACGACGCATTTAACATCGGAGGGAACACTTATCTCCCGACCCATGATACGAGCGGACAGGTTGCCTCTTCGTCTAATTGTTTGACGCTGCGCGCCTTCCGGTCGGTGGTGCAGCATGTACAAATCTTCGTAAGACGCTTACTATGGAGGCGCGAGATACAATGTCGCTTTCAAAGAGGCAGCAGCGACTACCGCATGGGTTACGGCCGCGGCCAAGTCCATCCAAAAGACACCTGCTGTAATTTTTACCACAAGCAAACCGCCACTTTCCGTTAGCACCGGGCGCCTGATTGTCATTTGGATTTCCTCCGGCGCGAAGATGCTCTCCGCATTATTGTAAACTAAAAGCATTTTTGAATTATGGCAAGAAAGTGCCGTTGCTCATGTAGAGTTATTAATTGCGAAGGAACTGCTGAAAGAAGAGACCAAGGCGCTTTCGGTACCTGTCCAAAAAGTTCTCTCGCCTGCGTCGGAGAACCCGACGCTCACCTATGTTCTGCTATGGAGCCCTAATCTCGCGGCATCTTCAACATGTCAGCAGGCACTACCTATATCGACTACGTCGAAGGTGCGTGAAATGTCCCCAACCGAGTATACGAGTGATACCCACGGTAATAAAGAAATAATATTCGCCGGTTCGAGTACTAACATTAAGATACACGGCTGGGTCAGCCACGAACCATCAAACGCGGCGTTTGTTACCATGATCTTTGACACAAGAGTATGATTAAATATCGTCGTGACGAAAACGCTACGCCTAGGTTGGAGAAAGAGCATTACCAAGCGCAAACCATTGAGATTGCGTGTCTCAAACGGCCAGGTCATCCGAAACCGCGGCTTCATCCTTTTGGGGGTCTGGTTGGGAATCTACGTCATCCGCTAAGAGTTCCTAGTGTGCGACGACTTTCCCACCGCCGTTCTACTGGGCGCCAAGTTCATCGACTGCCAGGCCTCGGTTGTTTTCGTCACCGACAGCCAGATAATCCTCAGGAACAAAAACCACATCCGTATCGTGTGGGTCAAGGGACCGACCAAGCACATCGACGACATTCCCATTTAACCATTCTCTGGGAATGCACGAAACAAATTTGGACGCGTCCAACTGGTAGACGAAGCCAAATTGCATCTAGGCCAGCAAATGAAGGCTCTCGTACACTCGAACTAGGCCGGAACGGGCATCGTCGAACCTGTTCCCGAGATTCGCACAGAATACAGAGTCTCCGTTTTCAACGGGCTCCACACAGTAAACATCGATTCCCCGTTCTACCGCTTCATCGCCAGTTTTTGCAATAGCACGGTTTCTCTGCCACGTAACACGATAGTGGCTCGAGTAGTACCTGGCCGCGCAACACTTTTTATCGCAGAGCAACCCGATGACGCCACTTTTGAAATCCTTCCCGGTCGCTCCAGCGGCGAACCCGAACAACCGCCGGAATAAAAGAAAATGGAGCCAAATCCCTGTGAGTGAGTCAGATTTTCCTCACGATGTACAGGAACGTTTCTTGAGCTCGGTCTCCCACCTGCCAACTACAATTTCGGATGGCAGCGGATCGCCGAAAAACAAATAATCACCAGTGATCTGAAACTTTTGAAACCCAGTATCATCTTCTTCGATAAGTTCGTAAAAACCGAATCACTGTAAGGAAGGAAAATTGAAATTCTTTTTTGTATTTCTATATCTACTGAGTGGCTTTAAAAGATGGAACAAACTCTGAGCCAGTAAATGCTGTTGCCTGTATCGCCTTGTTTCTTGGTTGTAGAAATGGAACTGTAAGCACTGTGATCAAGGAATAGACTGACATGTATTCTATTGAAAAATCAAATGTCGAAGCTTTAAAAATCAATCCCTAGTACATGCCAACTTGATCATACAAAGACTCTTGATTCTAGAATTAATTCAGCTCAAATTGTTTATGTTACGGAAAGAGATTTCGTGAGATAAAAACGTGCAAGATGTGAAAGGGTCACAGCAACAAATGTTTTCAACTTATAAATCAGAAAATTTTATTGCGAATTCCGATAGTGTTCGAATGACTAGTCTCAATTCGCAGTTCAGAAATGGCTTCTGAAGAATAGCTAAATCCAGTAATACTGGTATAAAACCTAATGTGCTGGCTTGAAGAAACGAATACTTGCGAATTCTTTTAAATAATCGAGCAAAACCGGAGAACTCAAAGCTACAGAAAGTTAATTTGGATAATTCATGTATTCATCAACGTTATTGTAGGCATGAGGATTCCATTTATGACCCAAATGATGAGCAAGATTTTCTAATAATAGATCCACAGAAAGGCTCGAGAATTTTTTTACCTGCAATTAGATTTCAGTGTAATGGTCATGATTCGCGTGTAATTACAAATTCTATTCGGCAGTTTTCACCTTCGGAGAAAGTCGAAAAGGTGATCATCACAAAGCATTTGACAGCAGAAATTTTTTGAATTGGTTTAAATTTCAATTACTTCCAGATTCAATTAAGCCATCCATAGTCTTCTAGGATAATGATGCCAAGCATTAATGTTTACCTGAAAAATACTGCGGTATTAGTAGGATGAATAAAGTAGATGTTTTGGCGATCATGGACAATGAATAGATTTATTACAACGATGATATTACTGCTGCACAAGCAAAACAGTTATTTAAACAGTGGATTGCTGTAAATATTGATCCTGAAGTTGTCATTTTGGCAAAACAAGGTAGTCATCAAATATTATCACACCGCCGTATCCTTCAGACTTGGCTTTATGAAGAGTAATACCGGACGATCTTATTCTGATAGAATTACTGTATAGGAAGTCCAGAAAAATTTAGAACTAAAATTTAAATAAATCAATTCTAAGAAAGGTCGACGCTTTATTAGTTCTATGGTGGAATTAGTTAATAAGAAGATCAATGAATTCGGAGCGGACATGATGGAAGATAATGGAGGGTCCGACGATAATTATCGAGATAAATTGTTAATGGAAAGTGATTCAGAAATAAATACAGTTTCGGAAACTGATGATACTACGGAAACGGAATCTGAATAGGATTGGATTGCTGTGTGATCAAATTATTACTTCGAGTATTAGTTAGGATTGCATCCAACTTATAATACGTGCTTTAAATTTTTGCTGGTAAGTGAAATATAAAGCAGTGATGTTCATTGCATTTCTGATTGGAGCAATTAACACTCCTCAACCCTGCATCTGTCACATCAGAAAAATTTGCTGTGCGATACCTACAGATCGAAGCGGAAGATCAGAATTTGTATATCTCACGTAAACGATTAACATAAATTTGCCACATACTGTATTTTGGGTGCTAGTTAGAGTTGAGTGTGAACGGGCAAGTACCAGCGTCAGTTCGATCCGTACCCAATTTGTCCGGTTTTGAACGGAAAATTTATCATTTTTTCAGATATTTACGGATTTGGAACCATTCTTTTAGTTAGCTCAACGGTAGAAAATGGAACATTTATGTATCATTTCGAATCTCAAATGTAACGGGCTTAATTCGTACTGAATACAAAACGGATTGCTTTATGACCGGTTTTATATTTAGCCATAATGGTTAGGTTTTAAGAAAATTCAGCTCAGAGCCTTCTTTAGCGCTTCTACAATTTGTAGCTCAAAATCTGTACAGCTGCTCGGATCGAAGAATGAAGCATGCTCAGTAGTCCAACGAATTTTGAATGGGAATGACACCCGATTCGAAATGGTCTCATTCAAAAATTTTGATCGAGTAGCGAAACTTCAGTCTCGATGTTACAACGGATATTAAGTTCTTTGCGACGCCACAATTCATGGTTTGCTGGATAAAATGGCGTTTGTTCGTTGAGTAAAGCTTTATACAGCTTCAAAACGGTCCAAGAAGGCACATTAGGGTTGGAACGGCACACAGCAAGTCACAAAGACGTCAGTAGCACCGTTCGGTTTCAACAACAACTACCCAACAACGCAGTGCGCGCAAAAGTGGCACAAGCAGCTGCGTTGGCTGCTTGCCTGAATAAATGTCCAGTATCATTATGTGATGGGCATTCGGGTATGCACCACTTTGTGTAGCCATTTTCAAAATAGGTCAGTCTATTCCTGCAAACAAAAAATGGACCCTAAATCCTGCTTATCTGGACGAACTGCCATATCTAACGCAGTGAAATATATCAGCCACAAAGAAAAGCAGCAATTTATTCATGAAATGAAGAAAGAGTTTCTGAGATATGGGGGTGCAATAACAAATGACAGTGTCCATTTGAAAATTTAGGGGAAGCACTTCTACGACTTTACACTTCATTAGATGGAAATCATCAACAAAGAGCCATTCGCTGGTCCACATTATAATATGAAAAACATGACATTACTTCTCGTGGAAGTACCAGATGCACCTAATCCGCAGAACATCAAAATTTGCTTCAACGCCGCGCTGCTGGATACCGTGGATTTACATTTTGTCACGAATGGCGCGGCGGTGATGGCGAAAGTAGCAAACTCTTCCGTATACGAGGGATTCATGAACGCGACGAGACTTGAATGAGCTGCATGGCACATTCTATGAATAATATTACGAAATCATTGCTCTCATCTCACTGTCATGGTCCCGACTTAGAAGTCGTCGAACAAGACTTTTGGTCCATGAAAAGGATAGTTGAAGATGGCAACTGGTCAGGATGGCACGATTTACTGCCAACGGCTACAAGTTGCTACAAGAGTTTGAAACAAGATTTGGGACACACTATCAAGAGTCAGAACGATTTCTGAAGACAGCACATTACATAGGAAATATGGCCGATTCTTATTTAGTTAACCAAGCTCGGGCAGCATATTACAGTTTGAAGAAGACGTCAATCATTGACGAGACCATTCCTGGTTATCCAGGGATAGAGGCTGTTTTCGACGCATTCGGAGTTCGGGTTGATTGTATGGAACGATTCGAAACTTCTTCACGTCCAACTATGTCCATAGCTCTTCCAATGGTCCATTGGATTTTGCGAGCACTAGACGATGTATGCAACGGAAAAAGGTCTGGTCGGGAGAAGGAAAGCCATATGCGTATCCATCCACTTATTCTCGCGAGTTATTCCGCGTTATGCGCATTAAACTGCCACAAAAATCTTGGGACTATCCACTGTTATTGATAGGATGTTACTTAAACCCAATGATTCGGGAAATGGGGTTCGTTGAAGACAATATCAAGCGCTTCAATTTTCAGTCTCAAGCCGAAGAAGTTGCACGCAAATTGGTCAGAGAGTTCAAAGAATATGAAAGATCGGCGAGTGCATCATCATCTGTGGTGCTTGGGGAAGAAATTGAAAATAACAAAAACAGCCCCCCTACATCTCAAGATGTTCAGGAAATTTCCAGCGATAGTTTCTCGCGTACTGAAACCAACTTAAAATCTTGACGGAGTATCTAAGCACTATATGATTTCTCTTGATTGCGTAATGAAGACACGAAAAGAATTTATTGGCGACGATTTTACTGCAATGAAATTCTTGTAGGGCCAGCAATCTCGATCTTCCAACCTTTTTGCAATAGCTGCACGTATTTTTTCAACTCCCGCGTCTTAGGCAGCTAGTGAAAAGGTTTTTCTACTCGTGAGCTGATTGCTGATGAAAAACGGTCTTGTCTAAGCTCATCCTTAATCGATGACATCGTAGTAGTTCGTTCATTACATAAATAAAGCAATGATTTACTGTTGTTCTCCTCAAACTTCCTCGAAATCTTCTTCGGTAAGTTACAGAAAGTTATTACACACAGTTGCATAAGCTCAAATTATTTTCTTACTCGTAATTTCATGAACGTTTAGATGTTGAAACGAATTCTATCTCAACTTGACCATTCATGACAGTACATTTGATCCGTCGAAATCATAATTGTCTATAAATGAAAATATTGCCCTTGTGCCTCACTATGTCACAACCAACATGTGCCAGTCATCCACATCTGGAAACAGTATGGGGAAAATATCGTGCACAACTTCGTCACAAGAAGCACATGATAAACGTGTGAATTTGGTATAGGAAGCACATTCTTTCCAATGCCAGAGGCTGACCTGGTTCCAGTCGGCGAAGGGAATTGATTCACGCACCAACGAGAAGAAGCATATTTACAAAAATAGTCCAAGAGAAACGGCGGCCAGCCGCTGATAATAGTATTGGTATTGTGTTGGTCTTCTTTGCGCTATCTGCGATTTGGAATGAGGTCGTAGATGACTACGGTCGCACACGCAGGTAGCTCCTTGCGTAGAAATGGTCCCATACAGATTGTACAGTAGCTCTGAATAAAATGTTATGGATGGAAATGTGTCGCGGACGAATCGTAACCGGATCGACCTTCAAATCAAATCAGCACTGAACGGATCGAGATTAACCGTTAAATTATGAGGTTTGGGCATGGACGGATTATAAATAAAAGCTAGAACCTATGAATGTTGTTTCGCATATTTTTCATTTCCATTGATGGCATGAACAGACACCGGATCCTAAAATCCGTTATTTTTGGAAACGGATGAAGCAGTGATCCGTTCGTATGGAGCTCTATTGGTAGTGGCCCCGTCATTTCGCGGGCTGAACAGTAGCTAAATTTAATGGTGAGCAATCATAACCCTGTCGTTTACTTGGTCAATGTAACGGGTATCAATTTGGAATCAGATTTCGGTTACTAACATTCTACTAAACCGTTACCCCAAATAATATATACAGAGATGTGCCATAAAATTTTGAACCAGCATTTTCTAGAAATAACTTATTTAAGAGTAAGAGCCTAACGATTGTATTCTGTAGCTTACTAATTACCGTTTGAAATTTGTAAAGTCTATGCAAACATAGTTTCAGTAATTCAGAATACCATCGTGGTGGAGAGGGAAGAACTGGAAGTTGACGGCACATGTCTACGCTGTGTGTCCATTTGGGGCCCGTAAAGGAGCAGGGTTGTCGCATTTTAAATGTTAATTCTACACTTCTGATGCTTCACTCAGCACAAAAAGTGAGTATTAACTATCTATTTTTCTATATTCCGAAATTAAATATTTTTAACCAGTGACTTTTTCTTTTGACATCTTCATCCTATCATTATCCAAACTTTCTGGTTATTTCGACTTTGTTTCTTTTCTAATTTCTCATTATTCTAGCATATGACGGCAAGTAAAGTGTTCATTGTTTATTTTCTGTCTCTGAATTTGATTCGAATTCCACGCTATGATCTACTTCTTCCGCAAAGACGTAACTACAGCCTTTTAATAAATTTTGTACTATTTCGACAGGGAATTATTCCCATATTTGCTTCAACCAATCCAAAACGTCAATATGTTCAGGAGCTGGTAGTTTCTAGCCCGAAGTTAGATCTACTTGCCTATTAAGACACCACTGAGGAGCAGATGCCTGCAATATGTATTTAATAATTTGCTAATGCCAACATCACACGGCTGAAGCAGTCCAGTATAATGCAGTGGTATCAAATAGAACACCAAATCATCTGTATCCAACTTTTCTTTCAAGTTTCGAGATTTGAGACAGACAAAATCGTCTAGCAGAAGTCAAGATTCTTGCTCGCAGCTCGAAATATTAGGCTCGTAGACATCTTCGTACCATATGCTGAATTTTCTGTCGTCCATCCACCATTTCGCTTGGACGCAACCAAGGCTTCCATCAAAAAATACATTTGAAAGTTGCTTTTCATTATATCCGCGAGGTGTGTCTTTGAATATTACGAACAACGGCAGCTTGGTTCCTCCCATTACCACGGAGAAAGTCGCATTAATCATCACTGAGGAATCTTTCTCGCCTTTCACATGAACGGTACGGTCAGGAATACAATTCAAAAACACAGCAGTCTCGCCCTTATTGATGGGACAATGTGAATCATCAATCCGGTTACTGGAGGACATTATCAATCATCTGCAATAATCTTGACGAACTGGCTTCAATGGATTCGTCTGTAATTTGGGTCTATCGAATACGTATCTGTATCGACTAACGATGGCGTTTCAAGAATCACTAAACCAATTGGTTAACCTAACTTTATTTGCAGACTGAAGTTGTGAATCGAAGGATAAGGCTCAGTCAAAAAAGCCTGAGGTTCACAGTGCTAGTTCGTTCCTGCTTTGGTCAAGAATTCAGTTTTACAATACAGATTTTAACTCGTCGTTTTCAGATTATCGTCCCGCATAAGTAGCGAGTTTCTTTAGGGTTTTTTCGGCTACTCCTTTGATTCGTTCATTATTTTTTTGTCACTTACGAATAGTTGAAAGATAGTCTTTCCATTTTGCAGCTATTCGGTGAGTGTTTCTAGTTCGGGCAGCGTCTTCGATGACTTCTAATTTCTGGAGGAGTGTTGGTCGTTTGGTTGGCATTGTTGGTTGTCTACCTTAGGATTTTAGATTCAAAATTCATATGGTCCTCGAAATGTTACAATTTCTTAGGATACTGAAGTAAACGTTAGTAATGTGTCAGTCTGAGAAAATCAAATAAAACCCGAAAAGTGAGCTTTTCTACGGCATCTTTATTATGATTACTTTAAGATGCGGGGCTACTATAGCGATAAGAGGGGGCCATTACCACCTAAATACTGTACTCCAATTCCCACCCCTCTGTCTATTAGTGATTTTAACCTAGAACGAAGTCCTCACTCATGGTGTCGACCACTGTAAACGATCTACATTACCCTGAAAATTCCATGCCTTCTTTGTGAGCACAAAATAAAACATGTGTGAGAGAAAAAGGAGTAAATGAGTATATTCTTTTCAAATAATTTTTTTGAAGGAGTGGATCAGTTAGTTCATCAGAACGACTGCAGTTGTCGCACACAAAGATGTGCAAAAACAAAGTTCACTGTTCTTTGAGTACACTCCCCGAAAAAAAATAGGCGGAAAGTGAAATTTGGCTGTGGCTAGACGAGAGTTGAATCTACTAGAGTTTCTCGAAAATGATTCGAAGCCTACAGGGGGTAACAATCATCTGCTTATGTATACACTCTATTGAGTGCCCCAGCTATGCTAGTAGGATCTCAAAGACTAATAGATGTATTTATTTCGTGCGAAATTAAAATAGGTTCCCAGACCTTCATTGATCCTAGAGTCATTACAAAAGACAACTAGTAGTGTGTTTTATTACCATTCCTAGTCACACATTCGAGGCAACGCTTTCGCATAGACCGAGCTAAAGTACGACACTTTTGCACTGAGATATTGCTCCAACATTTTCTAACAACTTCAGTTAAGTCCACAACATTATCGCACTGCTTGCAATTCTTGTAGACTTGGATTACAATATCTCCCCAAAGGTTCTCAATTGGATTAAGATCCGTAGAAACAGCTGGCTACTTCAGCACAGTGGCTTTTTCGGGGATAAGGTAATCAGTAGTATGTTTTGAAGTATATACTGATGCTTTATCTTGCTGTAGCACCCAATCTCCTTTCTAGAACTTCTTGATTTTGGAGAGAAAAGCTTCGTATAGTAGAGCAGTGTACACTTTAGAGTCCATGCGCCCATCAACGACAGTGAAGGCGATCACTCCCTGATCGCAGAATGCACCCCAGACCATGATACTGGCACCACCATTCTGATGCCTAGAAAGATACCGTGGTTCAATACGAGAGTCATGCCAATAGCTTGCTCGGCCATCAGGGCCATCGATACAGAACCTCATTTCATCAATAAAAACTACACGCTTCCAATACAACTCCTCGCTTTCCAATGCAGTTTCACACCAACTCTTGCGCAGATCTTTATGGTTTTGAGTCATAGCCAGGACTCTTATAGCTCTCTTGTATCGACGCCATTAAGAGTCATGAAAAATCTGCTGAATTTTACGCACAGAAAGAGGAGCTTCGACTTCGGCACGAATATCAGAGGCATGTCGATCGCCTTTTGATCCTTTACGGATTATTCTTGATTCCATCTTCTTCGTCAATTTCGGGGAACCGCCACGAGTCTCTTGTTTTTGGATGGTAGGAACTGACCTAACAGCATTACGCTCAGCTGTTTCTGATCTTTGAAGAACGATCATGACTTCACGGACACTGTAACCTTTCTGTTTCATCCGTTGGGCGATCGTTTTCTCTTCTTCACTCAGGTGCTTTCCCCTCCCCATGTCGTTGGTGTTGAATGCTTGATATTGAATCTACAGTAGTCTAGAGTATAAGAATTCATTAGTGCAGTTTGGAACCATGACCTGTTTCGGTTGCAGTGCCAAATTCCCGCAAACCACCTGTTAAACTTCGTACGAAATAATACGCCTATTTCTTGAAACTACGTTGCTGGGGTGTAGCGATGCAACTAGGGTACTGTACTGGCGTGGATCGATGTGTACGTTTACTGGTAATCAAATTGTGAACGGAAACTTGAGAAGCTCGTGTCTAGTTCACAATAAAGTCAAATTTCACTTTCTGCCTATTTCTATTTCGGGGAGTGTAGTCTAGTTTGGGACGAAGTCGATGATGACCTGCTGCAGCGCTTGAATTTAAAGCTGACTCGGGTGATGCATATTCACAGTCGGTAGTGCTTTGCATATACGAACAAATCTGGAATGGTAGACTTAGCAACAATGATCACTATTGCGTTGCAGTATATAGAAACAAAGCGTCTTTGAGCTCAAAAGAAGACCGATAGTTGCAACTGTAGCATAGATCGTTACCGTCTATTATAGAATGACTTGAGACCTAATCATACCTGCGTGAAGCACAAGTGGCTTGGGTTCATGGTGACAACAATGAATCAGCATGCTCATAATGCGGATTATGTTGTAGGAAATGAAGTGACCTAAACCGTAAATTAAATGATGGATCCAACCGGTGGGAAGTATGACAGCGGAACTACCGTCGCAGTTGCAAGGAAATCATGCATTGTTTTAGGAGACAGGGTGAAACCGTTATCAAGCACAGTAAAGTTACTCAGCGGCATGAGCCACAGATTAAAAAACGATCCTAGTCTACGGTGGCACATGACGTTTACATATAGGCCTATCTTACCAAACGGCTCTAAACAACTACAGTAAACATACGAAAATAGCACAAAATCAAAAGGGCAAGTTAGAAGTCAGTTGTATTCGTATGATATAAGAAAACTACATTTTAAATTAGTGCTTCTCTAAAGTGGATTTGATTACAGTGAAGAACACTGCACCAAATTCAAACAGTTGACAGGGCAAGTTATTGTAGCATATGCATTGGAGGACTAGTTCGAAGCTCTACACTACTGTACATTGTAAAAGATGAACGTATACGAACATGAATCAAACAGCCAAGTGCTTCTACTGTAGTTGAGTTGTGAATGAAGCAAAAGGCGGATATTTGAAGTATACTGTAGGCCTTTCTTCACTCAGAATTTCCCGAGTGAAGGTATGGTACCGCAAAACAAACATACAGTATGTACGGTACTTGATACATACTGTGTAAGAAGTCTGAATGAATCACGAGCGAGATCTCCTTGTCTTTGTATCCACTAACGGTTTTACAATCTACTGTACAGGACAGTATTCCGAACAAGTAAAACAGATAGCTCGGAACCTTAAACATGACGAAAAACGAATGGGCACATAGACAGGGAAGTCAGTCCAGATACATTACTGTACTGTACAGAGAAGGTAGATAGGGTACGGTATATGTTACAGTTGCTGTTGCAGTGAATCAAAGATTATTCGAAGAGGGCCAATAATTACAACAGTGATCAAGTCCTGTAGTGTAGCGTATTGGTTCTTGTTACAGTAGTACCGGTACATTATAAAATCGGATGTTGTCAAACGGAAATACTGTTGGCATACATCGAAAAATAATACGTAACACGATGCATCGTTTTCAGATCCAAAAATGAAAAACTGAACACATTGGAGATATTGTTGACCACTACGTAAGGACTAATGCAGGCACACTTCATTCCTAAATTCGGTTATCCCCTTCAATTTTTCCTAAAAACTATCTATCCTTAGACAGCACCGTACATGACTCATCGTAGAACTGACATTCAACTTGGGATGCAACTCAACATGGAACGATTCCCTCTTGTCTTCCCTTGCCTTCTTATGTCTTCGAGTCGTCACTGCGAGACCTACTCATCGCATCTTCACCACCATCCTACATCTCGGGACTGACGATTCATCTCGCATGATGCGCTTCGCTAATCTTTTTTCCCTCACTATCGTCGCACTCGTTCTGTTCGCACTATCATCGCACTGTGACGCGCATCGTTACCACTTTCGTCGCTCCTACCGCACCCATCGTGTACGGCATTTCTCTCCGTATCGGCGATTCACAAGGTTCACCCCATACAGACGTCACTATATTCATCGTCCTCATTACATTCGTACTAACTTCAAATCGAAATGTCGCCGTTACTTGCGTTTCCGCTCGACAACTGGTGTGTGCAACAATCTTCGCAATCCGAGATGGGGATCCTCGAATACTGCGAAACTGCGTTTAACACGCACGGTTCGCGTGAGCCACCCCAGAAACGCACGAACGATTTCCAACATTATTGCACGCGAGCCGTTTGTGCGTAGGAATCGTCGCCGGATGTCGGAACTGACCGTATTTTTCGGGCAGTTTTTGGACCACACTGTCACTGCAAGCAAGGCAACGACAAGGTCGATGAACATTCACATTCCTAGCAATGACCCGGTATTCCGCACTCGCAGCTTCATTCCTTTCAAGAAAAGTGTGCAAGTACGCGACTTGTTCGGTCGTGGCACGTCGCCGTTGAATACCCTAACCAGTTATATAGACGGCAGTGCGGTGTATGGCAGCAATCCTCGTGAGGCGCGTCGGCTGCGTAAGTTCTCGGGGGGCAAGTTGCGCATGGTTGATGGTTACTTGCAGCGTCAATCGAACGGCCGATTCATCTCGGGCGATTCGCGCGTGAACGAGAACCCTCACCTCACCGTCATGCATACCCTCTTTGCGCGTGAGCACAACCGCGTGGCGAGGGAAGTGCGACGCGCGTATCCCAGAGCGAGGGACTCATTCCTGTTCGAGTTGACGCGTCTGATATGTGGCGCACAATTACAAGCTATCACCTATTATGAGTTCATCCCCGCCGTGATGGGACGACTACTTCCGCGCTATCGTGGATACAACCCGCGCAAAATCGGTACCGTGACGAACGAGTTCTCCACGGTTGCGTTCCGTGTGGGGCACACCATGGTGAACCCCACGGTGACGAGCATCGATGACGACGGTAAGGTCAAGCGTCGCAAACTACGTGACACGTTCTTCCGCCCAGACCTATTTCTCAGAGACGGTATGGACGGACTGCTCCGCGGAATGATGCGCGAACGAGCCGGAGAAATCGACACGAGTGTAACTAAGGAAATCCTCGACTTCCTCATCAGTAGCAGCAGCCCGGTGAGACTCGACCTTATTGCACTCAACCTGCAGCGCGCACGTGACCATGGGGTGGCACACTACAACGCGTTGCGCGCCCAGTTGGGTCTGCGTCGAGTACGTCGGTTTTCGGATATTACCCGCTCTCGTACTGTTCAGAAACGGTTGCGTGCCGCATATGGGAGCGTCAACCGCATCGATCCCTGGGTAGGCGGTGCTGCCGAGGACCATGTCAGCGGCTCTCTTGGCCCGCTATTTGCTCGTATATGGAAAGACCAATTTCTACGTCTGCGTGATGGCGACCGCTTCTATTTCGAACGTCGTGGCGTGTTCACCAGGTACCAGATCAAGAAGATTCCGACGTTGCGCCGTTTGCTCGGCCCTCGTCGCGCACTAGGCCGTGTAATGCGACGAATCATCATCGATAACACTGACCTGTCGTGGGACGAGGTGAAGCACCGCCCGTTTTTCGTGTAGACGTACTTTTGACAGGATGGCAATCTACTAATGATAAAATACAATCCCTATTTCTTACCCATTGCTCGTGTTGTCGTCGTCATCGTCATCGTCAATTGAACCACCGCGTACTGTAATCCCGAAGACAAGTGTTGACGCGTACTTCCCATGCTACAGTACTGTAACGTAGCGAGGCACGATCCTGCGGCAATCATTCAAATTCATAAAGCCACGCTATCCATTTGAATTAACTGTAAAGATCAAGTTGGAGTGCGCGATCGGATTCCACATGATTTTGAGAAAACCAAGTGTGATGAGAAGATGACGTACGGTAGTGTTCGGCCTGATTGGAGTGAGGATGGACAAAATTTTGTAGCACAGTGAAATATATGGGAAAGAGATAGAACAAGCTCACTACAGTATCAGTAACTGAACTCATGAACAAAGGAAAGATTTCAATTCTAGTTGGGGATGCAAGTAATGAAAATTGGTTCTACTATCAGGACGGCACTCCTGACTCCTAAGTCATGTTCCCTGGCAGATTTCCCAATTTTCACGCTTCATCTGCATTTCATAGGTCATCGAAGAAAAGCAAGCATAAGGAGACGTGAGATGGACAATTCTTCTCAAGTTACTGTACACCAGCAGGTAGTCATTGATTCACTGTTAGACAAAACTCGAGTGATTCGATACTGTGCAATTTTGTGTATATTGTCAGGTCTTGTGGGGACCAGCTCTGCTAGAGATACTGTTCTGTACACTTCATGAATTTTTTTCTAGAGCGATCCTCTTTCATTGATTCATCTGGCTGCTTACTGTTCATGAGCTAACCAAAAGCAGTATTTACGAAACATGTTACGTTGTAAAACTCTTTTGTTGTGGTTGTGCATACGGAACCTTCGCTCTGTTCGAATTGATACACTATTATCATGCAAGGAAAAACCTTGTAGACTTCTCGACAACAACCATCTCTTCCTTTCAATGAAGTTAGAATTCACAGCTTAGTTGCAGTGTTGTTGCATCGGGAAATTAATACTGACTTGTTTCACTCTGGAGTTAATGGCGTTACAACCATGACAGAATAGAATTCGATTCTGAAATCGCATAAGGAGCCCTGCGCATGTTTCGGAATCCCTTGCCCCAAGGGCCAACGCAACACAGGCAGTGGCCGTGTAAGAATTTATTTTAATGGACCGAACTCTAATGGCCCGAGAGAGTGAACTCGGAAAAAGTACAGTACAGTACTTTGGAAGGTGCTGGACCTGTACAGTAATTCGTTTCCCGACAACAATGCGAGCATTCTTGTTATTGTTTTCCGTCGCCGTCGGCTTCGGGACTGCACTGGGTGCTGGCTACTTAGATCGATGTTATGCTCGCGATGAGTGCTCACTTCCGTATGTGTGTCGAAAAGAAGCCGAGACCGACGTATACGCCAAGTGTCGGAAACGTGCCAAAGTAGGTGAGTGGTGCACAGAAGGTTTAGATTGTAAGGGTCAGGGTACGGTATGTCAAGATTCTGTATGTGTAAAACCAACAGGGGACCTTGGAAGTGTGTGCACAGATGATTCATTTTGTGACAATGACTTGGTTTGTCTTGGAACATCGACAGCAACAAAACCACGTGAATGCAGAAAAAAGCCAAAGTACGGCGAGTATTGCGAGCAAACGTCTCAATGCGCAAGTGAACTCGGCAGTTGTCGGGGGAATATCTGCATTCAATCTGTGGGAGGATCAAGCGATCGATGTCAAACCGATCGCCAGTGCAAGGAACCGTTTGTTTGTCGGCGTCGATCTAACTTAGGCCGGGATTTGCGCTGCAGGCTGCAATCGTTGACTGGAGGCTACTGCGAGTTCGGTGCTCATTGCCTAGTAAAAGAGGACGGTTGCTTGAACGGTATCTGTACGAAAGGTGCTGAACGGAAGGGAGGAGGCCGTGGCCTCAGCAGATCCAAGATTATCGGCCTCTCTATAGGTATTCCAATCGTCGTACTACTGCTCGTAGTGGTATTAATTCTGCATAGACGGATAAAGCGTTCACCACAAGCTGCGCTTGAGAAAAGTCAGCAAACTGCAGGGAGTAACTTGGCGGGATAGCCGACATCACGAATATTCGCCCCGAGGAAGTGCACAATAGGAGGCGCGCATTGACTGCGCTAGGATTCGTCGATAAGTAAGGTCTCGAATTTCGAAGTAACCGAATCGAGGGGACGAAGTGCGCCGGAATTGCAAATAAGGGATTTTCTGTGTACT
>JAAUYH010252029.1_pt1 | contig 16131 bp, 9 predicted proteins | sample 7278061 | NCBI WGS metagenome assembly JAAUYH01 (sample SAMN14350203, study PRJNA611818) | marine sediment metagenome | isolation source: surface marine sediment (0.6m) | place: French Polynesia: Moorea | collected 2018-08 | reverse complement strand
CTTTAATTTGATTTTGACTACTGTGCCACATAGAACCTGGAAACTCGTTAGTAAAAATTTGCAGTTTCCATAGGCTGAATTCGATCCAGCAGGTATTTCATTACTAAAACTGATCATCCCCATCGAAGGACTCAACACTATTAGGATCTCGAAGTCTTATCCGATTTCATTTAGTTCTGAGCACTTCATCATTGCTTCTTCGACATGCTTGTTTATAATCATATTAGAGTTATTCAGAGTTCACTCAGTCCCATTAAAGGAATGATTCATTTTCCCTTCGACATCCTGCTCCATCTTCATTACAGCACGTTAGACAATAACATTCGAAATCCTCTTTATTTGGCCAGGGTTAGATTATTTTGTCAATTTCTCTCAACGATAACGGTTATAAAGGGAAATATAGGCTTCCGGTAGCTTTTTTTCATTTAAGAAGCCTTTCGTCGATCCATAAATCATAAATAAACCTACATTTTTGCAAACTGTGCAGATAACCCTCGTACTATCTTTTTCTGGAGAACCATGGTATCCTTTCAAAATATTGCAAACTTTTATGTTCTCACGTTTGTAATAGTGCTACACGTACTGGTTTGAGCCACTAGCACCGGTAAATTCGAGGTTTTCCAGTTTTATATGGAGTTAACTTCGTATCATCAAATGCATGTTGTACATTCGCTTTGTCACCTTCTACAAACGTAACAGATATTTTCTGTACAAGTCACGGAATAAGTCTGATTAACGTTGCTTTGGTTAACTGAATGTGTGATTCTCTCCGAGTAATAGATGATTGTCTACGATCGAATCAGATCTCTTGTTTCCTTCTTTGAGTTTTGGGGGCTACGTATCAGCTAAAAGAAAATTTCTGTCGGTAGTAGGATTGCAAGGCTATCCGCAGGGTACTTGCGAACATTACGGGCTTGATTGTTTTCAATCTAGTTTAAGTTAAAGAATTTGCTGTTACCTTGACGTAAAGGAACATGGGATAATTGTTCTTCCCAGGAACATTCGAATCTGAAGAAAATTCGACCGTTTTGAGCACGAATTCAGCTAGTTCATTCCATCTCTATCTTTTCTTGATAAGTTACTCACACTTCATGGTATCACTGCACTTTGCGAGATCCGTACAACCAATGCAAATTTACAATTTCAGATCGGATTCGGTACAACACTAAAGCTCGAATGAGCCCTTGAACCAGAAGGTTCGGCGACTTCTAGAGCTTCACTGAAGTTATTATGACCTTTTTAACATTTAATAACCGATTGAATACATAAATCGGATCAAGGATTAAAACTGGAACTGGTTTGTTCTAATTTACTAGTTGAGAAGAAAATCCTCAAAAATGACCTTTTCATTCAATTCATTTTTTTCTCCTAAGGTACTTCCTGAAAGGTCTGTACTCTCGTTTTGTAGGAATTGATTGTTACGATTCTGCATCCTCATTCATACGTATTTATTTCCTGAAATCCTGTCTGATTTTCTGCAGAATATCTCCTATACTGAGTATCAAGAGCGTTCGTTTGACTGACTGATACGTCATAGCGCTTCCATAATTCGAAGGGTGAAGAACCAATTAAAAATGAGTGAGATAAAATCAATTTTAAAAATAAGAAAGCATCAACTAATACAAGTAGTTCGCTCATGAGAACAAAGCACTGTCTTAATCTAAAATTGGTATTATGTTGCAAGTTTGCAATCCCAAATAAGGTCTTGCTATTTCCCTAATTACAGTTCCAGTGGGATTTTTGATCCAGAAACCGTTAACACCAGCCAATAAAGGCTTCCGATTCGCAAATAATTGTCATTCACTGTCGCATCCACCAATAACTGGGAAGTTTTCAATTTGAAACATTTTTCCGTTAAATGTCTGGGTGGATCTAAACAAGTATGCTCTTAATTGATACACGTCTCGCTCTTCCACATGTACAATTCTAATATACTCATTTTCATTCGGAATATTCTGGTTCTTTAATACACTTCACTCAAGTACTCGTCATCATCTGCGTATTTAGTATTATCTATCATCCATGTTGCTGCTACTGAATCTGATGACCCTCGAATCTGAAAGGTGGAAACTTATCAATGGCAGCTGTAAAGAATTTTTTCAGAAATTGATTGGAAGGATTAACCACAGGCGCAAATAAAGTATCTAGGTAGGCGGATTCTGCAAAACGACTATGCACAGCTAACTAAACTCAGCCTCCTCTGACAAAGGCCAATCCCACATCTGTTTACCTTTGGACATGAGATAAATATGTTCGAGTATAATCTCAGAAATAAACTATAAGAAGCTTTTTCTGCGGTATCTTTAAGTTCTGGTTGTGCCTGTTTATGCTAGATTAAGTCGATGCAAAAGAAGAAATTTCGTATTTCGACAGGTCGAAATCATGGAACTATAGAACTTTGAATTCCCATTTGCAAAAACCAAAATTGTTTTTTTAAATTCAGAATTCAGAAGAGGGCACAAAAAATAGTGCAGTAAGAGGAAATTCGAACTGGTGCATACGGTATATGGAAATTTCAAATTTGAAGCAGACTTCTGCACTACGTAAACCGAATCGAACAGCTGTAGCAAAAAGAGAGAAACACAAATTCAGTTGAGGCCAGCCAGCGTTCAGATATTGTACGTAGTACCTTATGAAAATGCCTGTTGGGCCAAACAGTGAGCAATATATCTGATTATTATCTCCTGATGCGATTTGCCTTGCAGCTATGCAGGACGGTGAGGCCTCGAGGAGTACGAGAGCTGGTCGGACCCGAAGTAGAACCTTCGGCAACGAAGTGAACCGAAGGAGGCGAGTCGAGCGACCAGCCGGCACACGATGTGCAAGCGTGGGATTATGAGGGACATCGTCATAGTCCGTACAGTACACATATACGATTCATATGCCGTCACATCCTCATAGATAATCCACTCTGAACGAACAGAAGTAACAGCAATCATGCCTATTCCCAGTACAGACGTCGACGTCAGCGGGCCAGCCCACAAGTCCAAAGCTAACCCACGCGCACAACTCGTAATGCTCATGCCCCATCTCCACCGTCCCCACATCACCCTCGATGCCGTCGCCGTCGTCCCCAGAACACCAGGATGACGGTTAGAATAATAAGTTTAGTAAAAACATGTGACCCCAGCGCACGAAAACTCTGGTCACGTCCTATACAACGAACACAACACAAAACACTAGCAACTTCGCGGTATAGACAAGTTACGCACGACCTCCGCCGCTGTGGCGTCACTGACCGCGCTCCCCCCTCTGATTAGCGGATCCACAACACTTCGACGTATACTTAGGATCGCGGGGTTCAACGTCGCGCCCCGTGGCAAATCTCGCAGGATGTCGTCCGCGTTGGGATTCCAACTTTCGGGCGATGAACCGCTGGAACGCTTGCTCAGCTCACTTTCCGCTGCGAAGGCTTCCACATCCGGTCTGTACACGCCAGCATCCACCGCGCCCGGCACGGTGATCTGTGCGCCAATCACCAGTTCATCATTGGCCGCGTCATAGAACCGCCCGGACACCGCACGTGCCCTTCTGGTGTGTCTTCTGAAGCCCATAGCCTGTCCAGAAAACGTGAATGACCTACCTGTACACACCTTCCGTTCCATTCCATAACCCTCCTCTGCATGGACCAAAAACAGTGAGTAATCCACCCTCTTGTGCGTGGGTGCATTGGTCACAGTCTCAGCAACACCCTCCTCGCCTTTCGCCTGGGAATTCTCCGCCTCACAACACAAGAATATCGAGATGTAATCCTTGTCACTGTACATCGACTCGTCCGTGGCGCCTTCATTCGCCGCCACCGACGCGTACGGATCTACCCACAAGCTCCAGCGATGGTCTGCGAACGACCTCGACTCAGACCGCACTCTCCTTCTCTTCGTGCTCCACCCGGTGATGACGAAAGTAAACAACAGACTGCACGCACTTCTCGTTCTGAACCGCATATTTTTGTACCATCGCAAGGGGAACACACCCTCGAACAACACCTCTCTCTGATCCCTCATGTTGGCCGCATCGCCCGGCGCCACTATCCCAATCGAAGTATCGGTGACGCCCGCCCTCCTCCAACGCGCCCTATTCTCATCGGTATTAATCCGAGGCATCTGTACCAATCTCACGTCAGCCCTCCTTATGAAAGCCTCCAACAGCAATTGATAGAACTCGTTGTTGTTAGCGAAGAACGGCGACCTCGCCACTCTCAGCAGCGCGCCATCACTCATCGTCGGAAACCGAATCAATCTCAGTAGGGTGCAAGCATCCTTTGTTCTCTTGTCCAAATCTGCGGCCAGCCATCGCTCCAGCGCCCTGAACACTTGTTCCTCCGCATTGGGCATGAGGTCGTGCGTGCGCATGGTGGCGGCCACCGCTCTGACTGGCATCTCGGTCCACACCTTGCTGTGTGCAATATCCGGCAACTTGGTCTTGAGCATACGGCGTGATGCGGCATGGGCGTCGGGTAGCCAGGACGGTACCTTGGTCACGTTCTCGCGTTCGACACGCTTCGCGAGGTCTGCATCTATCGCCGCTAGTACTTGGTCGGGCATGGCCAGGCCCTTGCAGAGTCGCGCCAGCTCGACGAGCTGGTCGGTGCACAGCCGGGTGGTGGCTGCATCCACACCATAGATGAGCGCGAGTGCGGCGCGACGCACATCGGGCGAGGCATCGGCAAGTAGTGGCGGTTGTTGTATTGTGCCGTCCTCCGACGCGCCCGACAGCGCGGTGGCCAGCACGGGCGATGCGGCAGCAAGTACGAAGCTGTGAGCAAACAGACTGGCAGACAGACGCACATCACACAGCTTGCGTGCGCATGCATCGTCACACTGCGCCCATAGCAATGCGAGGGTCCTCGCAGTGCCAGTGGCTGCGGCTGCCATGAGGGAGCTGGCAATGGCGACGACGACGAGAACCAGATGCAGCAGTGGGAAAGGACGAAGCAGACGAGTAGAGTTTGGAGGGTAAAAGGTGTGTGTGTGTGTGTGTGTGATAAGTGAGTGCGTGAGCGAGTATAGAGAGATCAAGAAGGCGCCAGTGGGTGTACAGTACGGTGCAAGTACTGTACAGGAATCGGAAATAAAGAGTGAGTGAAAGAAAGGATTTGAATCGTGAGAGGAGTGGCAAATTTTAATTTGGGGCAGGTATCATAGACACGCGGATTTCGTAGCACCGCTGCGCGTGCCGCACATCACCAAGGTAGCGCTCCCCACACTTGCTTAAGCGCCTGACGTCTGTGCGGGGATCACGGGGCTACGCGGAAGGTAAGGCGGTGCGAGCCAACGCACAAAGGGGATAGGAATGATCCGAAAGGGCGACCGCTGCTCAATCAACACTCGGTCGCGTGTGCGAACTCGTGACCCCTTGCAGTCGGGGAGCCGTGCGTAGTGCCAATGCGTAATCATTTCGACTCATTTATACCGCCCCCTTTCCACCGGACTCGACGCGGACAATGACGTTCCCTCGCCGCGTGACTCCTTCGTCGAGGACACTGCACCAACGTCCGAACGCACATCCAACAAAACGTAACAAAAAGCTTCGCTTTTACGGTTACGCGGGTCGTACCGTGATAACGCCCGTCGTCGTTTATTCCCGCTTTCACCTCCTATCTACCACTGTACTGTTACTGTACTGATATTGTCCTCGCCACAGCTTACAAGTTCGCTACTGCTACAGTACGAAATTCGCACGGGTGCCGCGGCATGGAAACGTAAATCAACGCACGGCAGCAGCATGCTCTATAGAAACTAGTTTCGTGCAGAACCAAGCACTTGGGTACCAAACTCAGATGAGCACCACGCCGCCGCTATGCAAAGGATTTCGGTACACCAATGCCGTTTTCCAGTACATGCCGCGATTCGTGCATCAACTGTCGTTTGCGTATTATTCGCCGGGCTGTGAGGGAAATCCAACACCTTGCCAACACAGGGCGTGTGTACGAGCGCGCTTGCCCTAGCCGCGCAATACCCGGAGCGGGTGGACGGCAACAAGCACTGTGTCGTTCAATACGACAGTAACCTAATTTTGTACAGTATGCGATTTTGCGCTCCCATCGTACTGTCATCTATAAACAGCTCCACTTGTCATACCGCAATTTGGCTGCATTTCTCATCTCTGCATCACCACCGTGATGTAATCACCCCGATGGTCCTGCTGATCAGTTGGAACGTGAACGGAGTGCGCTCGCTACCCACCTTCCGCCGCACATTGCTCGCCCTCGACGCCGACATCATCTGCCTCCAAGAGACCCGCCTCAGCTGCACCTCCACCACACTAGCGCGCTACGCCTTCCTGCCCGGCTACACCTCGTACTTCTCGTTCTGCGACACACGCCATGGCTACTCGGGCGTGGCTACCTTCGTGCGCGACGGGCCTCTAACACCACGCCACGCTAGCGAGGGTCTACAGCACCATCCGCAGATCACGCAGGAGGGCCGTGTTGTGCGAACCGACCATGGCCGCTTCACGCTGTTCAACCTGTACGTTCCGGCCACGGGTGGCGACGAGGCCCGCCACAACTTCCGCCTCACCTTGTTGTCCGCACTCACCACGACCGTCACCTCGCTCACCGCCACGGGGCGCCGCGTGATACTCACGGGCGATTTCAACATCACGCCCACCCTGCTCGACACCTGCGACGTCATCCCCGCCGAGGACCGCCACGCCTGGCATCACCACCCGTCACGCATCGCCCTGCGCACACTGCTGACCGCCGGCCGGTTCATTGACGCCTACCGTCATCTTCACCCGAAAGCCCGCCAGTACACGTGTTGGTCCGTACAAAAGCGCGGCCGCGAGACCAACACCGGCGTGCGCATCGACTACTTCCTCGTTTCCGAATCACTCGTCAATTCTGATCTCACCACCGCCTCGATTCTCGAAGACATGCATGGCTCCGACCACGCCCCTGTATCCATCGAATTGAGCCATGCCGACTACGTTGACGCCTCACTAACACCCGCTAATCCTCCCCCTTTCTGTACAAAGTTTCTACCCGTGCTTCAACGCACCCAATCCTCTATCGTCAATTTTCTCACTCCCACACGCTCTACCGCATCATCGCAATCAACACCCGAACCCACATCGCGCAACAACGAAAATAATTTTGATAGCGACAACGAGCGAGACGATGTGAGCAAAAAGCGTGAAATAGATATTTCACCGACTTCGAAATCGGTGAAACGACCAAGGTCTGCACCCCCACCGAATACACCTTCATTACCATTGTCGCCATCACCACCACAGACACCTACTACAGCGCAATCGCCCGCACCCCAAAATAAGCGTGCCATGAAACCGCAGTGGTCTCGAATATTCGGCTCGGCGCCACGTGTGCCAGTGTGTCGACATGGTGAGCCGTGCAAACTGAGGAAGGTGACGAAAACGGGACCAAATCGCAATCGCATGTTTTGGTCATGTCGACGGCCTGGTGGGAGGAAAGGTGACATGGCTACGAACTGCGACTTTTTCGAGTGGGCCCCTTATTCTGCGAACAAACCGCTACCTCGCAGTATAGCTGCATCGCTCGAATAATGTGTTGCTTGTTTTATCTTATGCTGCAGCGTTCTATACGGAAAGTCATAATATAATACAGTGGGACAGATTCTTCCCTGAAATACAGCGCGCTTACAGAACGGACCGCATTAATCGAAGAAACTTCCATATCTATTTATATCGAGTAATGCAAATAATGCACGGTGCATTACTTATATTAGCACAGGAGAAACAGTTCCCGTAACTGTCCACATTTTTGCAGTGAAGGAAAGGGAAATTTACCACAAACTAGTTTCCAGAAACCGCGGAAAAATAAATTGCGCAGATCCAGAAGTTCACGAACCGTGGATTCCATGTCTGATGGGCATGACAATGTAGACCACCTGATTCCACTTGGAATCAGACTTACAACCCTACCAGTCGTACACGTGGCAGGGCTCTAGAATGCAGTTTAGTTTGCAACAGGACATGGCGTTGTAACTCTAAACTGCAAACCGACCTCCGTGTCCACTTCTAGGTGTATCAGCAGCAACTACAGAAAACCGCCGAGCGATGCGCCGCCAGCCCCGAAGAACGAAAGCGAGCGCAAAGCCACGTGGTGTGTAGTGCTACGATACACCTACGACCCGGTTCGAAGACCCTACACGTTGGTGTAGCGCACGCGCTGCCATGTACCGTTTTTCAGCAATCGCAACACTAACGAATAGTCATCAAACTCGTTGAGGACGTATTCCTTACGATCCTCATTGCCACGAAACAGTGCTGAAATCGCGGTAGTATCTTCCAAGATAAAGTCGAGGATTTCTCGTATTTGTCGTGGACTCAGATTGCCACGATGGTCGCCCACGGCATCGATGAATTGCTGCGGAAACTCCACATTCGCAAATTCATCTTTGCGTTCAGATGATCCCATTGAGTTAGCAGAACTGTTCGGTTCGAAGACGGGCGGCGGTCGCATGGGCGAAGCCACATGACCAGCGTATTTCGCCGGCTTGCCCTTCGATATACTCGACGCCAGTTCAGCATCTGTATACTGTGGTGGACGTAGCGTCCCTTCCAATTCGTTAATGCGCGCGTTAGTTCCAGAAAGACGAGCACGACGTTGATACGCCTCCTCGCCACTCCTGGGTTGATGGACCGGTCGACGCGGTACCCTGGCTCGCTTCGGCAGCGGGCTATTCTTATCTAGCGAAGTACGAGAACTAGTTCGCCTTATCTCGTTTTCGGGGGTCGCTGCAGAGCCTCCGTGCGAATCATCATCATCCACTACGATGACCTCGTTTTCTATTGCCTCCGCTTCCCTCTCCAGCTCCGCTTCTTCTGAATCACCTTCATACCTACGCTCATCTCTGTACTTCCGTGTAATCTCCTGTTTTCTCTCGCGTAGTAATCTCTTTTTCTCAGCTTCTCGTTTCTTCATTTCCTCCGCTCTAGCTTCCTTCCTCTTTTGCTCTTCCTCCTTCTTCTTCTTGCGTTCTTCCTGCCTCGTCATGCGCGCTCTTAACGTGTCCGAAGGTGGAGGCAACAGATCCTTCGCTTCCTCATCATCCAAATACATAGTTTTCGGACGCTCATGCCGCTTCATGATGGTCGAAAACTTAGCCGAGGCCGGAGTGATGGGGCTCTTCGCAATGCCATTCATCTTGCTTCTACCCAACGGAATAAGTCCCTTGGTATTGCCGAAAGCAGAAGCGGACGATTTGGCCGAAGAACGTTGATGACGACCTAATCGACGACTCGTACCCGCACCAGGCGTTGGTAGGGTTCGATTAGGTGCAGTAGGATTAGCTATCAATGTTTCAGCAGTCTTCTCACCTAACAGTTCTTTCAGATACAAACCACGTGGATTCACTTTGAGCCGATACTGCTCGGTTAAGCGACGGTGCTTATCGACAGTGACCAATTCAAGGGGTCGGGCGAGATTGAACGCAGCATTGTTGGCGGACACCACAGGAACAGGGATGACTTGTTTCAGAAACTGAAGCACCTCATACAGCGGGTACTCCTGCAATGAACGGGCAACAAATCTCGGCCATCGGTCCAACTCGCCGCGACTCAATTTCAACGCAAAGTCGGCTGCTTCATCCAGCCGTTTGCGTAGATCTGCGCGAAGGGATTGGCGGTCATGCACCTCGACGAGCACGGCGAAGCGTGCGACCGCTTCCGCGGGCGTGTCTTCGGCCATGATGAGGTCGATGACATGGTTCAATACATGCGGCGGGAGCGCGCGCCCCATGGACGCTGCCACGCCCCAGTTTGACGATATCTTCAGTGTCGAGACCATGCTCGTGTGAGATGGTGTCTTAGGCTGGTGGGTTGACCGAGATAGATTTGGTTGGGCGCGAGCGCGGTTGAGTTTTATGGGTCTGGTACTGTCATATCGGGCTATCGGCAACGAAGTTTCAATTGGACGCTTGCAATTGGTGGAAATTAGATAAAATAATTTCCTATTTGGTACCCTTCAAATCCTGTTTGTGTCCATTTTTTGTTAACTGGGTAGGGAATTACCCGCTGGTTGGGCTTGGTGACCGGTGAGTGTATCAAAAACTCGTGAAGGTACCACGCTTCACCAGGAAGGTCTCGTTCGTTCTCTTGCCATATATACCCCCACGCCACTGGCTTCGCACACACTGTTCCCGCCTCGTGCTCGAAGATGTCACCAAGTCGGAGAGTGTTAGTGTAACAAACCGCACAATGTAACGCACGGTGTCGGGTTGTTCACAACAACATTGTTTCAATGACCCGAAACGTGTGCCAGGCAGCGGTCCTTGGTGATTCTGCAAGTTGAACGAGCAGGAGAGTTGGCCGTCAGAGCGGCCGCAACTGAAATAGAGGAGCAGAAGGAATCGAGTTAATCACGTTGAGCGGCCAAACGAACATTTCTGCGAATCCGTTACAAGACCCGCACGTGCGGTGAGGGTACAGTAATAGAGCGGTTCCCAATCGGGTTGATTCGGCTGTAACAAGGACGAGCGTAGGGCAACCCTCTTGAGTCTCAATGGCGAGAGGAAGGAAACGAGGTTAGATGGACGAGGCACACACCCATTTGAACTTACAAAAATTGGAAGCAATCAATCAACTATATATAAAAACAGCCATTTCTTCGTATGACCTGCGTCAGCGGTTCGGTCCACATCACGTGCACTGCTTGGGCCGTGAGAATTTTGAACGACTACACGAATCAAACTCGACCAACCTCTCGGCGGATTTCTTGCGACCTAGTTCCCGTCGGTGTAACTGCCTGTATTCGGGCGGGTGTGGCACGCAAGGAACTCATCTCTGGCGGGAGGTTAACTGCCATGCATAATGTTGAGGTCCACTTTGCAACGTGGACCAAATTTCGACGACGGCGGTAGGGTGTAGTGCGAGCGGCAGTCAGTGTGCGCAACAAATTTACTGTTGCCGTACAGCGGCGACAGCATAGTTAGCAGGGAGTGGAGTCATATTGAAGCATTGCATAATTCGAAATTTGGATAGGCATCACGAAAGCGAAATGGTGGCGAGCAAGGAATAGTTGCGAGATCAACAATTTTGTAGGAAAAAGTAGGGCGGTTTCGAGTGAAAACGAAGATAAGGTTGTTTACAATTTTGAACAGCGATGAGAAGGTGGCGCTAGCAATTTTGGCTTAATCGGCGAGTAGCGGCGTGAGAGTGGGATGAGCCATGTCGGTGGTGGGGTGCACGGTGGCGCGGCGCGCCGGCGTGCTCGCGGTGGATGAGAATAACCAATCCACATTGCGTTGTCGCAAGCATTCAACAACGAAACGAGTACAGAATAGGCCAGCAAGAGGTAGTACGCCGGTAGAGTCTGGTAGAAAGATTAGCGGTGCAGCAAGCACATACACTATCCACCACCATGACTCTCGCCCCGCTCGCGACACGGGCGAAATGTAGCGCTCATACAACTCGGCCGCAAGGAGAAGCCGGATCACCGCCACAACTACGGTGCCTCGCTCCATGGTGCGGTCGAGTCGGGTGCAAGTTCAAGGTTCACTTGGTTTGGTTGAGATGATGTTGGTACGGCGGTTGTTCTGAGGGAGTTAGCGTCAGCGCGAGCATCTAGTCGACTAGAATGTAGAGTGAAGGTATGATAAGTATCATACACGCGGACACGGTGTCCTTATTTTGACCAAATCTCGAACGTTTATTGGCGACTGAACGATTACACAAATGCAACAGTGCGCGGCAGGATGTTGCAATACACTAGTGCAACTGAGACCGGACGAATCTGCGTGCAAATGGGATCTAGCAGCCATCAAATATCTCTCATTTTTTTGCTTTCTTCAATACGATCCTCGAACCCTATCCTTCACCCATTGATTTACATGGGTCTGTTTTGCGCTCTTCAATGTTCCGATCCATGGTACTGTACCTGTACCAAGTTCTCTCATTTAACCCGACAAGCGTACAGTGTACTCGATTTATCAACACTCTACAACGACTTGTGGCTCCTCTCTCGTTCGTGAGACATTTTACTGTGTTTTCTCCGGAACTACACGAGCCAGAAACGCCTTTAGGTCACTCAATTCTTTGTCACATGCTGAATGCCCCATATTCGGATATAAGTGTTTCTCCACCTTCATACCAAATGACTCTACCATTTGAGCAGACATCACTCCGAAATTCGTCGGCACAACCGTGTCTGCGGACCCATGCGCCATAAACGCCTCCAATCCATCGCGTCGTGCCAGTGCACCTGGATAGTCGCTTCGCAATGGTAACCACGAACTCAGTGCGGCGACACCCGCTACTTGACGTGTGGATTGCAGCGCTGTCGTCAGCGCCACTGCCCCACCCTGCGAAAATCCTCCCACCACAATTCGATCGGGCTGTACTGGCAATGCGTCGATAATACGCTCCACGCGTTGCATTGCAGCGAGAATTCCCGCCTTGTCATCTTTCGCATTCAAGTCCAACCCGTACAAATCAAACCAACTTGGCATGGACATTCCCATATTCAATGATACTGGCATCGTGTTCGCAGTTGGTAATACCGTCATGACGTGTGGAAGGAGTGGAAACACCGGAGACCAACCTGCGCAAGTGTCTCCCAATCCATGTAGGAATATCAATGCGGCTGTGGCAGTCCCCTGTGGTGCATCAATAACGACTCCTTCACCACCCCCTAAGAGCGCTTTTCGTGACGTCGTGCTAGTCGACATCGTTGTGGTTATTGTGGTTCGATTACTTTGTCGATAACCGGAGTTAAAGATCTGCGAACGTGCGTGAAACGCGCCTGTGGCAACAAGTGCAATCGCTCCAACAATCACACAACGGCGAGGTAGCTTCGAACTACCGAGTAGCGGGCGTGTAGCACCAGAGACAGTAGGTGCGATTGTTGGAACGAAAGTGCTCATTAGTTTGAGCGGGTGAGGAGAGGGCACGTCTTTCTGTAGATTCGTTTCCTATCATACACAACGAATTGAAACGAAACCTATGGAAATCCTCTTATTTCCTACTGAACTTATTCAGTTCTTTGACTTGTTCTAGATGGTGTTTAGTCATCACAGATCTAATCTTTCAGTTCTTGAAATTGAGGAACTAACAGTTTTGAGGTTACCCCGCAGATGTGCAAAACCTATTATTAGAACCCAGATACAGTACTTCTCGGCGGATAGAACGACTTTCAACGGTTCTTGACAATAGTGACACCTAAGCATCATGTTCATAGTTCAGTCGGGTGAACAAACGTAGTTTATTTAATTTGGCATGAGGACTTTTGCGAGCCGCATGGAGAACTAACTTCAGTGAGTCGTGAGCGACAAAAAGTTTTGAGGTTCCAAACCCGTTCATAGATCTGAAATGCCGAGATGCTACACGTTCGGAACAGTAAATCTGAATGATCTTCTCATCAATTTATTTTATTTGACAAACAATTATATTTTTGACAGGTCCTCCAAAGCAGCGGGGTCTAGCAAATTCGGGCTGGACCACTAACCAGAACGGGTTCAAATTGAAAAATAAAAAACGTTCTAAAAAGCTCCAAATCGCCCTATTCCAATTCCACCAAAACGAGAATATTAATTAAAAAACCAATACTAAATAAACTCCACATCTCGTGCAACGAAGCGTACACCTGTAGGACATAGAATACGAGACACTGCATGCTAGATCCCTTCTTACTCGAACACGAAGTCAAACTCTTAATCCGTGCAGGTGGACGAGGTCCTTGAGCGGTAGTGGCGGTCCATTCCCGGGTTATTCTATCGCCAAGATAGTTAGATTTGTGACAAGCTACTCGATTAACGATCGCTAGTTGGTGTATGCTGGTGAGTTGGTGACGAAGGCACCATTAGTGGACCCGACACTGTACGTAACTATCGGCAAGTACCACCAGCATGTAGTGCACTCTTCACATGTCACTCGCTCGTCGATCTATTTAAGCGCTCTTCGTCTCACGCCCTCACACCAACACACCCTCACCGACCGAGTCAATTGAACACCTCAACACTTTGGTATCTTCCTCCCAAGCTAAGATGGTCTACTTTGTCGTTGTGAGCGGCCTACTTGCTGTCATAGTCAAGGCTCATCCGACCGTGATTCGCATCTCGGATCCATTCTACAATTCGAATGAGACCAACCCGTTCATGTCGCAATCGCCTCTTCCTTGTCACTCTCCCTTCCCTTCTACGGTGACTGGAAATGATGTGGGTCCTACTCCGTTCGCAACCATGACTAACCTGCCGACAATGTCTATGTTTCCGACCGCTTTTATTGGATCTAAAGGTTCTGTGCCGTCGATACCGACGATGGCCTTGATGCCGACGGGGAGCATGCTTCCTTCGGAGTCATCGACCGTGGGAGCGGTACTGTTACCGTCTGGAAGCTCAGCACCATCCGAATCAGGGTCAATGACATTGACTCCAACTCAGACCACTTCTCCCTCGGAGAGTGTGTTGTCGACCCCGTCGATGTCATCTTCACCCTCGGCCATGTCTTCTCGTATGCCCACCAAGACGCCAAAGCCAAGCTCTCCATCCGTGCCACTACCTTCGGCTAGCACCCTGTTTCCACCTCCTTTGACTATGGATGATGTCATGCCATCGCCGAGGACCAACCCCTTTGATCAAATTGAAGATGAACCGATGCTTTCTCCATCGCCAAGTCTTTCATCGACTCCTACGATTACTGCCTCGCCTACTTCCATTCAATATATTGCTCCAAGTCCGCTGGCAACTACAAGCCCTCTTGTTTCACAGCCACCACCTGAGGATCCAAAGGTGATTTCTGAGCCTCTCCAATTTGTTCTCGTTCAAGGCCCAGTTCCTTCAAGTACAAATAACCCGACCGTTCCTGGCCTTCCATCAGCTTCGGGGTTGCCAACTGAAAGTGGAATGGCAAGGCTTCCGACTGCTTCGGCAATGCCAATTGAAAGTGGAGTGACAGGACTTCCTACTGCTTCTGCGGTACCAATTGAAAGTGGAGTGACAGGGCTTCCGACTGCTTCGGCGGTACCAATTGAAAGTGAAATGGTAAGGCTCCCGACTGCTTCAGCGATACCAACTGAAAGTGGAACAGTGCAGCTTCCGACTGCTTCGGCAGTGCCAATTGAAAGTGAAATGGCAACGCTTGCGACTGCTTCCGCAATGCCGGTTGAGACTGAGCTAGTGGGGGTTCCTACTGCTTCGGGGATTCCTTCTGATGCAAGTTTGATTGGAGAAAGTACTGTTGGACTTCCAACTTCCTCTCCCATTCCGTCTGAAAGTTCTGTAGAGGCACCCTCGGGCTTAATGACGTCACCGTTGGCCAATGAGGAAGAAACTGCTACACCAGAAGCTTCTTTGGAAGTTGAAGTAACTTATCCGACCCCACTTTTCACGGAATTTCCGATTCCAAATGCGTCACCACTACTTGAGCCAGTGAACTTTGCTGTCTCAGTTGAAAACATATCTCCCGCTCCGAGTATTATGTCTCCGCCATCGCTCTCACCTGTGAAATTTAATGGCCAATTTGGAGCAAAAGGTAACCATCCCGCAGAAGTACTGTCGACGAACTTGGTACGACATATTCTTCCTTCGCCAGTCATGATCGACCCATCTAATCATGAGACCGTGAAGACAAGTGAAAACGGGGCAGTAGCTACCTCGATACCGACTGCGAGCACAATCATTTTCGAATCGATTTCACCTTATCCGAGTTTGTCCTCGTTGCCTTCAAGCAGCGTTGCGCCCCCACATTCACTGGTTACTACGATAGGTGAAGAGTTTTCTGGCGCTAAAGAAGGTGAGATTCAGTCAGTTTCAATTCCGACTGCTAGTTCTCTTGTCGGATTGACTTGGGCTATTGGTTCCCCTCTTCCAGCAACGTTACCATCAGAGGTTTCGAGCATTGTTCCTGCTCCATTGGTGGGGCCAGCAATTGATGACGGTTTCCTCGGGACTATTGAGCCCTCGATGAATGCAGTTCAGCTTCCTAGTGCTAGCCCGATAGTTGGGTCGACAGAGAATTCCGATTCTATGAATTCTTCATCGCAACCTGCGGATATTCTTCCGTCGCCACTTACGGGGGTTTCTATTGACGAAGAATTCACGATCTCTCCAGAACCTTCGCTTCAGATGATGCCAATTCCTAGTGCGAGCTCTTTGATATCAGGTGATGCAGTGGTTCATCTTAGTCCTCTACCGAAAGTGAGTGGATTAACTGTAG
>JAAUYH010044947.1_pt1 | contig 16132 bp, 10 predicted proteins | sample 7278061 | NCBI WGS metagenome assembly JAAUYH01 (sample SAMN14350203, study PRJNA611818) | marine sediment metagenome | isolation source: surface marine sediment (0.6m) | place: French Polynesia: Moorea | collected 2018-08 | reverse complement strand
ATGATAGACTCCACGGCGGCAAAGGAAATGATTTCCTTTTTGGAGGATTTGGCAATGATTTTATGCGCGGCGGTAAGGGAAACGATGTTCTCTATGGAGCCTTGGGCAATGATGTTATCAAAGGCAATAAAGGTAACGACTTTCTCTTTGGGGATAGACGACTAACTGCTCAAGATTACGATAGCGAAGGTCGTTTGCTGACAGAAACGACTGATTTCCACGGAAATGATAAACTGTTCGGCGGCAGGGGCGACGATACGCTCACCGATCAATTAGGCAGTGATCGGCTGATTGGTGGAAAAGGGAATGATGTCCTAATTAGTGTTAGTGATTCCAACACGCCAGTCGAAAATGTTGCAATTGGCCAGACTGTTGCAGATCTTAAGTTTAAGCCGGAATTTTATAATCCGGATAATTTAGAGACTAATGATAGACTGACTGGTGGCGCTGGGGCTGACACGTTTAAGTTTGATCTGTTGATGAACGCCAAACAAGAGATCTATGAGCAGCACATCCAGGCGGATGGCTTAATCAATTGGGGCATGAACGGCGTCGCTGGAGAGAATGGCGCTTATCACGATCATTGGGTTGAAGGAATTGGTCGTGATACGATTACTGATTTTAGCGGCATTGGCGGACAAGGCGATCACATTGTAATCACAGGTCATACCGTGACCTATGAAATTCTCAAAGAGTCAAACAACCGCGTTGTTCTGGGCATTTACAGCGATCAGGGCGGGGATGGCGTCAGAGGCAATGGCGTTCACGATCTTGACGCTTTGGGGGTGATTAACATCAAGCATGATGGCAACTTCAATATTGCTAAAGACCTGACTGTACAAAATACGGATTTGGGAGCATTCCGAACCGCTTGAACGCTTCACCTGTGAATATTTATGAGTGAAGTGCATTGACTTAGAAGACTCAGAATACAAGAGTTAGGAGCTAGCAGGGTTGTTCTGCTAGCTCCTAACTCTTGTTGAAAGAAAATTACTTCAGCCCTGTATCCGGTGGAGAACATGTAATTACGGCGTTGACGAGATCGAACCCTGGATCTTGATATCCTGTGAGATTGGAGTAGTAATAAGGATGTTGGAGCATGAGCGATCGCGCTTCTTCAACCCCGGTTTCGTAGAAGGTCATCCTGTGGGTCGCGGCAAAAGTGACCGATATCTCGTCATCGCCGATTTCGGCAGGAAATTGTTCGAATACAAACGTGGTGTCGCCATCCTCTTCCGTAATGGTGAGATAGTTACGCATACCCAACGGATTCGGAACCCCCAACGTGGGATCGTACTGACATATCTGAGTGGGTTCAGCTTTGGTGATGGGGGACAAAGTCAACAGGAATGTGGCGGCAAGATAGGGTGCGATCGCGTTTTTCATTGCCAAACTTCTCCTCCTGGATCAATACGCTTGAACTTGAAAGTGGGTCAGCTGAAGAAAAGTTTCAACGGTTAGCAATGCCTTCGACGCTGTGAAATAGCTCCGTTGAAGTCAAGTCCAACCCAGTTGAATCAGGTGCTTATTCACACCCAAGGTAATGGGGTTTAGCATGGCTATGTATTGCATTCATATTGTAAGCGTGCACTATTTTCGCGCATACATCCATTTCAAACTCAACCTCCTCGGCAGAAAGTTAGGGATCCACAGGTCAATAACACCCCATCCACTCATCCACTAGGACTGTGTTTTCATAAAAATTCCTTAGGTGGGCTAGCCGTCATTCATAGTTTTTTTCTCATGAACCCCTTAAGTAGAAATTGCGCGCTGTTCAGGAAAATCTTGAGTGGCATTTGCAAAATTTAATATTGCCCGTAAGCGTTTCAACAGATATAAGATCAGTGATATTAGATTACGCACTCTGAAAATATGCCTGTTTCACAATCATGTGTGATCTGGGTATAAAGGTTGATTGTTAAAGACTTTGGAGCCTTGCGACCGGTAATCAATCGTTCGTTCAGGCGACTGAAATTATCTCTAGGATGAAATTGAGAATTTATGTCTTGACCAGTGTGTTCCCCCAAAAGTAACATTGCTTCCGTATATACCCTGTTATAAGAATGGTATGTAAGAAATAGTTGTATAGGTAATGCGTGATCTCATTCCAATGGAATGGTTTGTGGCGCATGTCGTCCATCACGCCTACTGATAAGGAGTGCGCTTGCCATTAGCCTCCCTCGCCGGTTGACTAACATTCTTGTTGTGGTTGACCGGTTCTAGGGAAAGGTGCTTATTGACTTTGACCTAAGTCTGCTGGTTTTTCTTCCTAAGACTGTTGGCAGTGTTCTCATGTACTCTCTATTTCAACATTTTCGAAAGACTGTAGGTAAAATTCATATTCTCTGGATAGCGCTCTTTTGTTTTGGCGCTCTTTTGCTCTGGAGTCAGATTTCTCTGGGCGCTGAACCTGCCGCCGGACCCCACTCTGCCCAGCCTTTACAATATCAGCCATTACAATATCCGATTGAAATTGCCGCTCAACCTAAATTCACCCTCAAAGTCGCCTGTGCGGATGTTCACTATGGAAAATCCACCCAACGTCAGTCAAAGAAAACCCAGCTTGCAGATTTGCCCCTAAATGAACTCCTGATTCAGTTGGATCAACCCCACTTTGTCTCCCCACCGACTGTGTATGGTCCAACCCAAGTGGGTGTAGGACTCTTCGTTCAGGAAGTGACAGATCTTTCGGCAAGTGACAATAGCTATGGGATGGAAGGATTTCTAGACTTGCTCTGGTGTGATCCCAGATTAGCCTTTTCCCCTGAAGACGTCGACTGGCCAGAAGAGGTGTTCCTGGAAAAGGATGCGGCAAGGGAACTGCAACGTATATGGTGGCCTGATGTCAGCTTTATTAATGAAAAGGCGCCCCGGCAAATTGAAAATGAGGAACTTATTATTAAACCTGACGGCACCACTGAGTATCGAGAGCGGTTCTTTGTTTCCCTGTCGAGCCATTTTGATATGCGCCGGTTTCCCTTTGACACCCAGAAACTCACGCTGGAACTGGAATCCTTCGCCTGGTCAAGTCGACATCTAGCATTTCAGCTGGATGAACGACTGGTTGGATTTTCATCAGATTTTTCAGTGCCTTCGTGGAAAATTCTCGATGTTGAAGAGAATTTACAAGTGAAGCGAGAAATTCGAGACCAGGCTACTTTTTCCGAACTGATTACCGAAATTACGGTTAAACGAGATCCGGGCTATTACATTTTCAAAATAATCATTCCGATGATCACAATTGTCGGGATCTCTTGGTCTGTATTCTGGATGATTGGCTATGGGTTGGCCGATCGTTTGGGTGTCTCTTTTACTGGGGTTCTTACAATTGTGGCCTACCAGTTTATTGTGTCGCAAAACTTGCCGAGGCACATTTACAATAACTTCTTAGATGGATTAGTGTTGCTGTCGTTTTTCATGTTAGTGCTGACGATTATGGAAAACATTGTGGTCAATATGCTATGCCGCCAAGGACAAGAAAAATCCGCCAACTCCATTGACTACAAGTGTCGCTGGCTGTTTCCGGCGTGTTATCTGATCTTTTTAAGCATTCTGATTTATTTCTATTTGCTTTGATAAATCCGAACTAAGACAAGCAGGGGTATCAATTTAAGCCGGGACATTCTGACGGGGCAAGAATTCAGGAGACAGAATCCAGTGCTTGACTGACTTCTGACTTTTGTGTTCTTACTCTACTGGATTGTCCCGCTTTAAGTTGGAGTCCAGAATTGGCTCAGGCGCAGCCATCTGTGCAGTTTCCATCTGCATCGAATGAACGTGTTTTGCCGCTAATCGGGAGATACACCTGTGCGTCTGTTGCTTCAATAAACGTTGCCGTTCTTGTGTTAGGCTGTAGCACACTGTTAAGAGTCGCCGCTTCATTGGCGTGGGACGGAATGACCGACTTGGGCTTAATCAATTCATTGACAACATAGGCCGCCTCTTTCGGGCCAGTCGTGAAGGTGTCGCCAATATTCAGCACCACTAATTCAGCGCCATACTGCCCCCTAACAACGACTTCTTGTTCGGCTGTCACGCCGGTATCGCCAGACAGGTAAACCACGAGTCCGTTAGAAAAGGTGATCACATATCCTGTCGGCGGTCCAACGTAGGCGGTTAACCCAGCTGCATTGAGACTTTCCCCTAGCTCACCGCCAATAAAATCACCACTCAGACCGTTTGAGTGGGCTGCAGGTACGGTTGTAAAATTCACCCCGTCGATCTGCAATGAGGCTCCAAAGCGAACCAGTTTGACAGACTGAGGATCCCCCCCAAGACCAGCAACTTTGTTCGCTAGAAACCTCGCCATTTCACTGCCCACAATGATGCGCGCGCCTTTTCCTACAGCAATGTCAACGCTATTGGAGTTCGGTGTGGTCCCTATATTCGTTTCAGGTTGCCCGCAACTACCTGCATTGACCGACTCGATGCGGCGATCGCCCAGGTGGTCGCCATGAACATGGCTGATCAGAACCACATCAATGCCGCCTAAACGCGGATCGTTTGCGCCAGCGACTGTCCTTCCCGCATCATAGAGAATCCGAAGTCCGCTTGGGTCTTCTAGGACTAGCGCTCGGTCTAACCGACAAAACTCACCAGTATGACTGCCAAGGGGGGTGATTTTGACAATGTCATTTTCAGCAGTCGCCCGAAACTGTGCAAAAAAGACAGCGATCGCAATAAACAGGGCAATCCCGATCAGTGAAGCGAACCGATTACGTAACAGCATGATTGAAGCCTTTTTGTTTGATAGGCCGATATATAGTTTTTATTTTCAATACCATAGCAGTAGAACTAGGAATCATTGTGTCTTAGCACTTTCTCCAGTATCTATAAAACAGTATCTACAAAATCTCCTACTACTGAGAAATAATCAAGAAACAAATCCATAAGTCCTGATAGTCAAGATATAGAATTCAGAGCCTTTGCCGCCAGACACTTCTGGTGCGCCAAAGTGGACATGGCGGCAAAGGCTAGGAGCCAACTTCAATTTGAGGGGGGCGTAATCCTTTGGAAGCCAACAGGCCTAAACTGTACTCGATCGAGTACTATGCATAATCTTATTGAATCTATATTATAGAGAATACAGAAGCCAGAATACAGTCAGGGATTGGATTCTATCTTCTACCTTAGACTTGATTTTCCACTTTAAGTTATTCGACAAGTTAATCAACCGATTTAACAAAAAGGTATCTGAATATGGGAAGTTCGCGTTGGCGACTCAATGCACAATCGTTGCGCTACATATTCATTCGCATAATTAGTATGTTGGTTTCGCTTGGGATTGTGTTGTGTAGTAGTTTGGCTCTGGACTTTACCCAAGTTACTGCTCTAGCGCAGTCTGCCCCGGCTCAATCGGACTTTACGCCAACGGCTGCTCTGGCGCAGGCTGTTCCTACTCACCCCCTCGACGCCCTCACTGCTGAAGAATATGTTCAGACTCGTAGTCTTTTGGCCGATGCGGGATACGTCAATGGCGACAGTCGATTTCCGTTAATTAACTTGCGGGAGCCTACCAAGGCGGAAGTACTGGCCTGGAAACCTGGAGACGCCATTCCTCGATCTGCCGACGTAGTTGTCAAGCAAGGTAAACAAACCTATGAAGCGGTTGTTGATCTCTCAGCCGCTACTGTGAAGTCTTGGAAGGAAGTTGAAGAGGCGCAGCCCAGTTTGTTGTTAGAAGAATTTATTGGGGTTACAGAGCTGACCATTCGTAATGCTGAATGGCGCGCTGCGGTCCAGAAACGCGGCGTTACAGACTTCACTCAAATCTTTTGTTCGCCATTAACAGCGGGATATTATGGCTTAGCGGAAGAGGAAGGGCGGCGAATTTTAAAAGTCCCTTGTTACGATACACGGGGAACGAAAAACAATTGGTTTGGTAAGCCAATCGAGGGAGTGCTCACGGTTGTTGATCTAAACAACATGCAGGTGCTGAAAGTCATTGACACAGGCGTGATTCCCATCAGTCCTGATCCAGCTTCGTATGATCAAGCCTCAGTCAAGAAGCTGCGTCCCGCCCTAAACCCAACGGTGATCAGCCAGCCTGCAGGCAGCAATATTACTTTCGAGGACAGCTTTATCAATTGGCAGAAGTGGTCCTTTCACCTGCGTTTTGATCGGCGTCTGGGCAGCATTATTTCTCTCGTTAACTATGACGATGATGGACGCAGCCGCTCAATCCTGTATCAGGGCGCCTTGTCTGAAATTTTTGTGCCCTATATGGATCCGGCTGAACCTTGGTATTATCGCACTTATATGGATGTCGGCGAGTATGGGGCTGGGTTGCTCTCCACACCTCTGGCTCCAGGGATTGATTGCCCAACTACAGCCGCCATGTTCAGCCCTGTTTTAGCTGACGACAACGGTAATCCATTCACTGATCAAAATGTTGTATGTGTGTTTGAACGGTCCTCAGGCGACCCAATCTGGCGACATAGTGAAATTTTGAATCAGACCTATGAAGGACGTCCCCAAACAGATTTGGTCGTGCGCATGATGTCTACGATTGGGAATTACGATTACATTCTGGATTGGATATTTACCCAATCGGGTGAAATTAACGTCATGGTGGGGGCAACTGGCATAGATGCGGTTAAGGGAGTCATGTCTCAAACGATGTCTGACCCAACTGCGATAGACGACACCGCTTATGGTTCATTAATCGCGCCCGGAATTACAGCGCCTAATCATGACCACTTCTTTAGCTTCCGGCTTGACTTAGATATAGATGGTCAAGCGAATCGATTTGTCAAAGACGTGTTCAAGACAGAGAAATTACCGGATAATCATCCGCGTCGCAGTCTTTGGAAAACTAAATCTGTAACTGTTCCAACGGATAGTGAAGCAAAGTTAACTGTAAGCAATGGTCATCCCAGTCGTTGGCGAATGGTTAGTTCTGACGTCAAGAATCACGTAGGCAATGCCACCAGCTATCAAATTTCACCAATGGGAAGTCAGACCAATTTATTGTTGCCAGATGACTATCCCAGTCGCCGCGCCGCTTTCGCTAACTACAACTTATGGATAACACCCTATCATCCAAATGAGATTTACGCGGCGGGTAAGTATCCTAATCAGAGCAAAGGCGGCGATGGATTACCGGAATGGACTAGCCATAGTCGATTGCTACTGGACACCGATTTAGTGGCCTGGAATACGGTTGGTTTTCACCATACGCCTGTCTCAGAAGATTGGCCAATCATGTCTACAACGTGGCATGGCTTTACACTGAAACCAGTAAATTTTTTCGATCGCAACCCTGCATTAGATATTCCGAACTCGGCTCATCCCTAAACCTGTGTAAGCGTTCGTCTGCGGCGAGTCCATGGATGTTTTTTGCGCCAAACTTTATCGAGTAATGCGCTCACTCACGTCAGTCTAGTGGCGGCGTTACACACTACGCCGATGAAGCCCCAGAACTACAACGCACCGTTATGCGAAACCTCAAATCACCAACAACATTTCAATAAATCGATGCCAGGTCAAAGGACGTCCCTTGGTTTGCTCAACCAAAAAAGCAGACTCCGCCTCCGATAACGGCGGTTCCCCCACGCTGGCCATCGCCACATTCATTTCGGGCAGACTGATGACATCATCGTCATTGGCGTCAATGGGCAAGAAGTAGGTGACGAACTCGCTGTAATTCGCCATCAAACGTCGGTGGCGCAGCATCAACTCGCCAAATTCTTCAAAATCGATGACCCCGTTGTTGTCGCTATCCATGCAAGTAAACAAATACGTCAGATCGTCTTCAGACAGGGCTTTGTTTGCATCGCGCAAATGAGCGGCCAGTTCCTGGGTTGACAGGCTTCCACTTTGGTCTGTGTCAATGCTGTTGAAGATATATCGCAGATCGCCTTTGATGGCTGTTGAGGCCCCGTCAAATAAATAAAAATGACGTTTCTTGAAAAGGGCCGCCGCCACGTGCAGGCGAAAATTAGAGATGATGTCTTTGGCGACTTGATACCGCTGTCGGTGTTCCTCTGGGCTAGTGACAGCGTGAAGCGCGACGGGAACTAGGGAAGGCAGCGATCGCTGCAGCCCCATAAAGAAAGCAAGGGCGACCAAGCAGAAGGGAAGGGTTAAGGCAGGTAACCCCACCATCCCAAACATTTGACTCAGCGCTCCACCCAACAGGGCGGAGAGAAAGGCGGCGATCGCACCGATCCCGATGCTGCGAAGATTGGGGGCGTAGAACACGCCCCCAATGGCCATGGCGCAGAGCACTGCATTGTAGCCCCATAATCCGGCGTACAGAGCGTTTAAATCCTGCCCTGTCAACAGACTGGCTAAAATACCTAAACCCCCTCCCAACAGACCCACTAAGGCGCCCAAAGGCGTGCAAATAGACACTGCCAGCAAAATGAGTCCGCCGGAAATTAACTTGCTAGCCAGGAAGACTTGGCCCACCCCAATTGGTAGGGCTGTCGCCAGTCGCAATCCCTCTAAGGCGGGCGCAGGGGCAGTCGTCGCAGCGGTTCCCATATGCAGCCAGGGTTGCGGAATCCAAAGCGCCAAGGCGAGGCAAATTAGGGTGGCTATACAAAAGGGAAGATGTAGCGGGGGCGTATTCACCGTTTTCGCCCACCAAACCCCAAGGAACTTCATCATCACAGTGGTAAGGGCGGCAAAGAAGATGGCCGCGATCGCCCATCCCCAAACCCCAGCTCCGATGCTGGGGGCGCTAAAGGTGGCTAGGGCGGCGCCCGCCAGCAGACCGTTATAGCCAAAAATGCCATTGCGCAGCGGCTCCCGATCCACCCCCAACATCAAGGCAGTGAGGGTAGAAGCCAGCACCCCCGCCAAGCCCATCAGCCCCAGCCAGGATGATTGGATAAATAAAGCCAGGAGAATCAAGGCCCCACTAATGGGGTTATTGACGAAAATCACCTGTCCAATGCCCCGTAGGGTGTAGTTGAGAAAGTTGGCGAGCGGTTGTTTTTCCAGGCGCTGATTTAGACCTTGTAATGTGCCTGCAGTGGATAGCAAACGATTGAATCGTACCGGCGGTGGGGACTCTGCTACCAGAATCCGAGAGATTAACTCATGCAGCGGCGTGGGTTCAGCGCTCACTGCTTCGAAAGACTGGTTACCCATATGATGCACCTCCTTGAGCTTCAGGGGCTTAAGTAGCTTTGGCCTCGGTAGACATGCGGAGCTTGCATCAATAATCTCACTTCAGGCAACGTCTATTTCAATTTCATAGGGATTAACGTCATATTGCATGGCCGTGAGTAAATGGCCCGTTTCCTGAAATTTTTGGATCATCATATCTGCCGGACTTTGGCGATGGTTGAGAAGATGATGGAGCGGCGCCAGGAAGTGGGCGTCATGATCGCGCCCCAACGCCTTGCTCACTAACGTCATCACCGCCTTCGCGCCCTCAAAAATCGTCTCATCTTGAAATCCACCGCAAGCTGACTGTTGATGCAGCGCGGCGTCAGGCACGAGTGCGCGGCCTGGCAATGTCGTATCCAAGGCTAAGCCTTTAAGTAGCGCTAACAAGGCCCCGTAGAGTTGAAAATCTGCACAGCTATCAAATGCTTTAAATTCGATCCGGCCCGTTTCCGCCGGTAAGCGTGTGGGTTTGGTTAGCGAAGGCGTACTCTTTAGTAAGTGCTGAGGGTCTACAAACACCATCGCCGCAGGGCGCGCTCCCGTGCGGATAAAGGTGCGGATGGAAAGCCCCGACCATAATCGGCCTTTATAAAACGGCGAACTATAGCTAAACGGCAGGATGTAGGGGCTGTAAAAGGTTAGCTTTTGACCAATGTCAATGATGTCGGCGGGTTGTAGGCCTGGGATGGAAAAATTCAGATCAGGGCCATAGGTCAGCATTGGAATATGGGCGGTTTGTTTCTCCGCTGACGCTTGACGACGGCGACGTTCGTAGTCGTTGAGCGGTGGATTCGGTTCAAAAGCGGCAAGCTGGGGGTTAAAGCTGGTGAGCACGGGGGTGAACCCCAAGGCGGCTGCTTTGGCTCGGAGTTGCTGAAAGCTGGTTTGCAGTTCTGCGATCGCCCCTTCAATATCGGGATGGATTGTCGTCCGGATTTCGATTCCCTTGGGTAAGCAATCCGTCACTCGTCCCTGTTCGTCAAACCGCTCAAACCCTTCGATATACCAGCGTTTCCGTTTAATTCCCGCATCCCCAATGCGCAGCTGCGGGTAATCAGACGCATACTCGGGTAAAGCGGCGACAATCGTGTCAAACTCGGCAAATTGAGTGTTTGAAAAGTCTGCAAATTGGCCATTTCGATTCAAGAAGGCAACTTCGTGCTCAATACCAAATTGGAATTGCTTCATCTCATATCCTGCTTGTATCAATTTCATCCCACCCCAACGATGCTGGGGGTATCGTCAGAACTCTGACGAAGCGTTCAGTGTCGGAGTGATCACCCTGCGTTCGCTGTTCTAGCGGGCTCATTTATCAGGATTTATTTTTATTAAATTCAGCGTATAGTCCGTCACAACCTTCTCATTTCCTCTGCAGTAAACTCCTAAGGTGCTTAAATAAGCTGTAAAACTGATGATTGCGAACTGAAAACATACTCTAATCCAAAGTCTAGCTATTGACAAATATTTTCAACTAAAATAACTGTAGAGGCAATAAGCGCCAATTGAGATATGGGGGACGCCCCCTCAACCGTTCAAAGAAATGCTGAGTAGAGAGAGCGGCCGGTGGGTACTCTCATGGTTCATCGTCATCACTGAAAATTACGTCCATTGTCTATGTCAGGTTATTTTTGCGCAGACCAAGCTCGCCATAGCGTTGAAAACTGTCTTGGCACTGCGCCTACACCGTCCACTTATGTCTGTATTGAGTGTCCATCCCCTTGGGCGCCCCGGCATTTTGAGTCCAAGGCGACCCCTGATAACTTGCGCCATTGGATGGCTGAACAGGCTTCTCTACGGCAACCCGCCAAATTCTTATTCATTGCCTCCCACCCAGCTCAGCATCAGCATGGGGCTCGAATTCTGTTTTTTGAAAAACCGTCAGGGTTGGCGCGCTGCTATCAACGCCGCGAAACTCGGGTCTCAGATCCGACGCAGATCGTCGATCAATTGCAGCGATATTTCTCTGGAAAAAAGGTGGGAATTGACACCACCCATAGCGGCGATCGCGACATTCTGATTTGCACCCACGGAGCCTATGATCGCTGCTGTGGTCGGTATGGCTATCCACTCTACCGCCAGCTCTTGAAATGGGCCCCTCAGCAAAAGCTGGGCCATGTCAGGCTATGGCAAGCCAGCCATATTGGCGGCCATCGCTTTGCTCCAACGCTGGTTGATTTCCCGGAAGGGCGTTATTACGGGGGCATTAGTTTGGTTCAGGCGCAGCAACTCCTGCTACAAGCGGGGGAAATCCAGGATTTGTTGCCCGCCTATCGAGGCTGGGGACTCTTCCCACGCCCCTTGCAGGTCATTGAGGCTGAACTATTCCGTCAAAATGGCTGGGACTGGCTAAAAACCAGAGTCGGCTCCACGCTGGTTCTAGAAGAGACGGAAAGTGCGCAAGTCGCTTTATCCTGCCAATTGCCATCTGGCGATTGTCTAACCTATGAGGCTGAGCTAGAGATGGAGTCGGTAAAAGTTTACGGCTCCTGTGGAGATACACAACCCTCATGGACGAAAAAATATCGCCTTCTGCATCTGTCCCAGAAATTGTCAAATAACGGCGCTTGTTTGCTGCGATCGCCAGAGAAAGCTCCCAAAATCAGAACTGGAAAAGCCCTCAATTCAGCTCAAGCATCTTAAAGACCTTGTTGAGGGATCTGCAGATGAAACAGTTTTCTTCTCCGCCAAGTGGAAAGATCATACAATAAAGGTGAAACATATCCCAAAGAAAAAACTGACTGCGAGGGGAAAACGGCATGGATATTCAATATGCTGAAGCCCAATCGCTTGTAGGAGCAGCTATGGCGATCGCTCAGCAACGCAAAGTCGCTGTCTCGATTGCCGTGGTTGACGCCCATGGCGATCTAGTCGCGTACGGTCGGATGGATCAGGCAACCGTACAATCAGGCGTGTTAGCTCAGGCCAAGGCTTATACCGCCGCCCGAGAGCGTATTCCCTCATCTCAGGTGGGTCAATGGGCGCAGAAGACGGGTAAGGACATGGGCTACTGGGTTGATCCAAAAATTACAGGCATGGCCGGGGGGCTGCCAATTCTGCTGAATCATCTCGTAATAGGCGGCATCGGCGCCAGTGGTCTTAGCGAGGAGGAAGATGAACAACTGGCGCAGGAGGCGATTGCCTCCTGCTACTCACAGCAGAATCGGGACTGATGTTGCTTTAATTCGGTTCTTGATTTACACAATGACCTGCGTTGTTAAGTGTCGCCATCTGCTCGGGAGATAAGGCGAGATCTAACGCCCCCAGATTTTCTCTCATGTGCTCGGGCCTGCCGCCGGAGAAAACGGGCAGCAGGGGCGGCTGGCGATGCATCATCCAGGCCAGCACCACTTGATTAAGGGTGGCGTCAAGTTCCTGGGCCACTTGCTGCAACGCGGCCTTACGGGCTTCCGTATCGGGTCCCGCATAGGTTGCCGGTATGGGGCGCTCGGGGCGGACATACGCCCCCCGCAGGAGGGGGGTGTAGGGCAGCATGGTTTTACCTCGAGCGTCACAATAGCTCATCAGGTCCGGATTGATTAACCGTTGAACGCCAAAGTCTCCCCCAGCATTGGGGCGTAGGTAGGTAAATCGCTGCTCGATACAGGTATACCCAGCCCACCCTTGAGCGGCTGCAATCGCATCCGCATCCGCCAAACGCCAAGCCCGACAATTACTCGCCCCGACAAACCGCACCTTGCCTGTTTCCACCAACTTTTGAAACGCTCCAAGCGTTTCTTCTAACGGTGTACGCGGGTCATCTTTATGGGCGTAGTATAAGTCCAGATAATCGACACCTAACCGTTTCAGACTCTTTTCGCATTCTGAAATAATGGTTGACGCCGCGAGGCCATCGGGAACATCTTCATAGCCAAACCCAACTTTACTGGCAATGAAGAGATCATCTCGGTTTCCCCGTTCCCGCAGCCAGCGACCAACCACTACTTCGCTTTCACCCCCCTTGCCGTGAGCGCTCCATTGATTGTAGCTGTTGCCTGTGTCAATAAACATGCCGCCTGCATTGACGTAAAGATCCATCAGCCGGGCAGATTCTTCATAATCGTTGAGGGTGCCAAACCGCAGTGTCCCCAGGCATAAACAACTAACTTCAACTCCCGTTTGACTTAACTGGATTTTCTTCATGGCTATCTCCAACGCTACAGATTGATTAAGAGTCTTAATTCCAGGCGTATTGAAACTGGACTCGTTCGATTAGCTAATACCAAGAAAACAATCGGGGAAAGGAGGAAAGTCAAGCAGGTCTGCCGCAAGGCGTCATTATTTTTGCTGTCTGATGATGTTTAGATCCAAACCCCCAGAAGTTGATGATGTTCCTTAGGCTCCTGTCATGGCGTCGATACAACCACGACAACCTGATTAAGAAACTCATCATTTATCATGGAAAATCCTGGCTTGGTTTTCATGCTACGAGTGAAAATTGAGGAAATTATGAGGATACCCCATCAATGGATAAAGCTTATCTCCAGGGCAAAGTGGGCATGAATCGCCAAACCCTTTCTATGTAAGGGTTTGAGGCTGTTGTGATTCAAAATTAGTTTGGGATTCGGCTAACATTGCAGTTTTTGGAATGAGTCATCTCTCAAGCTGGCGTGTCATTTAAGCTGGGAAGTTTTGGGTCGGGAGGAATACTGACAGTTTCATAATGTAGGATGAAACTCTCAAATTGCGAGAGTTGCGATGGTCATCCCTCCCCCTATTCCATTGACAGAAGAGGCCCTTTGGTGTGAGGGCTGTAGTATTTATGAAATTTACATCCGCAGTTTTTATGATGCAAATGGGGATGGGATTGGTGACTTGAGGGGTATTTATGAGCGGCTGGATTATGTTGCTAAGTTAGGCGTTGACGCTGTTTGGATCTCACCATTCTTCCCTTCGCCAATGAAGGATTTCGGCTATGATGTTAGCGACTATTGCGCCGTTGATTCCCGCTTCGGAAGCCTGGTGGACTTCGATGATGTTATGACTAAGGCGCACATTCTTGGTCTAAAAGTGATTATTGATCAGGTCTGGAGTCATACTTCAGAGGCCCACGCCTGGTTTGTCGCCAGTGCAGATCCAGCCCACTCCGACTATGAAACCTATAAAGATTGGTTTGTCTGGGCGGACGCCCATCCTGAAACGGGTGGAGCGCCAAATAATTGGCTTTCGGTGTTTGGCGGGGCGGCCTGGGAATGGCGCCCGAAACGACAACAATACTATCTCCATAATTTCTTGAAAGAACAGCCAGATTTAAACTGGCGTAATCCGGCTGTACGGGATGCAATTGCGGAAGTCGCCCGATTTTGGCTCGATTTGGGCGTAGATGGGTTCCGCCTTGACGCCTGTAATTTCTTCACCCACGATGCGCAGTTGCGTGACAATCCAGCAAAGGAGCATGATACACCGCGACTGATTGGCATTGATGAGAAAAACCCCTTCGCAGAGCAGCGTCATCTCTATAACATCAACCAGCCTGAAACCCTTGTTTATTTACAGGAGCTCAAACAGAAAACCATTGACCATTATCATGGACGCGCCTTGCTTGGTGAGATTGTCGCGGTCAATTATCCGATTCAAACTATACATACATACGTCAATCATGAAATCCGGCTCGCTACAGCCTATAGTGGAGCCCTGGTGCATGATGGACTGTTCACAATAGAAGAGATTGCCGACCTACTGTGTCGTTGTGAAAAGGAAATGTCGGGGCAAATGGTTTGCTGGTTGACCGGGACTCATGATTTTCCTCGCTTCGCCAGCCGTTGCGGCATCACCAGCCCCAAACTTAAAGAGGCCTATCTGCGCCTATCCATTATTCTGTTGGCGGCCATGCGCGGGCACATCTGTATTTACCAAGGAGAAGAGCTGGGCTTGGAAGAGGCTGTCATTGCCTATGAAGATATGCAGGATCCTTATGGCATTGCCTTGCACCCACAGGCTAAAACACGGGACGGTTGTCGGACACCTATGCCGTGGACAAAGGATGAGCCGAACTTCGGCTTTAGTACAGCCCAAAAGCCTTGGCTGCCAACCTGTCCTGCACATGGGAAAAACGCCATTGCCTTAATGGAAAAAAAGCCTGATTCCCTACTGGCTTTTTACCGCCGGGTTTTACATTTACGCCAAAATACTTTAGCGCTTAAGCTGGGTACGGTTGAAGACATCAAGGTCAACGGCCCCGTTCTAACTTTCTCTCGAAAATTTAATAATCAATCCTTATATTGTGTTTTGAATTTCTCGGCTACGACTCAGAAAGCGCCTGATGGCTTAACATGCGCTCAACCCCTGATTGCCAGTCAAGATTTAAGTAACCTTGCTTTGCCGCCTTTCTATGCGGGAATTTATGATAGCGCTCTTCTTCCTCATTCGTGAGGAAATCATCTAAAATTGAAATTCTGTTTTTTAGCTTGTACCGCTATTTTGCTCACATCTTGCCTATACCTGAAACTGCTCTAAATCAATTGGGTTATCAACTCAAAGTGGGATATTGTCCTTGGGGCAGAAGACAGGAGACAGGAAAGAGGAGACAGGAGACAGAATACAGTTCCTGCATAAACTTCTGTCTTCTGTATTTCTTCTCTGCTGGCTTGTCCCAAGCTTAAATTGCACGCCATCAATCACCTAAGGGATTGTCTCCCCCCTCAGGGTTGTTTTTTACGATTGGGCGCGTCTGCATGAATTCAAGTTCTCAGACTGTCCGGAAAACACCGAACCGGTGAAGGATGATTAGGGATATGATTATTGTGTGGTGAGTAATTTCACCCTGCGACCATGGTATTTTTTGATTCCTAAACCCAGCCTCCGTGATGGCTGGGTTTTTTGTTGCGACTTTTGCTCTTGAGTCATGTTGACTGGCTGTTGTTGAGTTTCAAATGACGCCCATAGCCTGACCCGCTAACCAAGCTGTGGTCCAAGCGCTTTGGAAGTTAAACCCCCCTGTGACGCCGTCTATATCTAAGATTTCTCCGGCAAAATAGAGTCCTGGACAAAGACGGCTCTCCATCGTCTTGAAATT
>JAAUYH010210897.1_pt1 | contig 16134 bp, 4 predicted proteins | sample 7278061 | NCBI WGS metagenome assembly JAAUYH01 (sample SAMN14350203, study PRJNA611818) | marine sediment metagenome | isolation source: surface marine sediment (0.6m) | place: French Polynesia: Moorea | collected 2018-08 | reverse complement strand
TACGCACCGTACAGAGAGTACTCCAGAATCACCCTGAAATGAACTGGGAGAAGCCAAAAGTTCGACCAGCGCTCACCAAGCGTGTCATTGATCTTCGTTTTACATGGGCGGAGAAGATGTTGAACAAGAGCGAAGTTTTCTGGCGCAAGACTCTGTTCACAGACGAGAGACGATTTACTTCGGACGGTTCGGACGGTATATCACACTATTGGCAAGACAACCGTCTTCCTCCTTCTATTTTCTCGAAAAGAGCGCGGGGTGGTGGAGGATTAATGGTGTGGGCAGGAATAAGCTGGCGTGGAAAGACTGAGCTGCGTTTTATTAGTGGAAACATGGACGCGATGGGCCACACTACAATGCTAGAGTCTGTATTGCCGCCGTTCATAGAAGACTGCTACCCAGAAGGCTTGATATTCTAGCAAGATGGTGCTCCTGCACATCGTGCTAATACTACAATAGATTATTTCTTGGACATGGATGTGCCTCTACTTGACTGGGGGCCTTGTTCTACAGACATGAACATCACAGAAAACTGTTGGGGCTTCCTTACGCAAGCAGTCTACAGAAATGGGAGACAATTTGAGACTGAAGATGATTTACAAGAAGCACTGACCTATGAATGGGAAAAACTACAGTTAGATTACATAAAAAAGCTATTGTTGTCGATGTCTCGAAGAGTCAAACAGCTGCGGACTCATAAGAGTCGAGAAACTGACTATTGAATGTTAGATTGTTGATTTCGAATCGTAAAAGTGTGTGTGTTCCTATTTTTTGGCGCTCGCCATAAGTAGTCCTATTTTATAGAATCTGAAATAAGATGGTTCGTGCTGATCCGTACTATCCAACTAAGCTCCTGTATTGTTGAAGGTGATGTGTATGATGGAACGAGACGGTTGTCGTTCCAACACGGCGCTCAGTGTACCACAAATTCCATTTTTTCCGCGAGTGAAAGAGTGGTCCTATCCTTTTGGCGTGGGGTTTACAGTACTATATCGAACGAACTTTTTATCCCCTTAGAAATTGGTCATTGTGCGAAAGGACACAGTGCCGTACAAGCAATTGTTTGAGTGACCTTCAACTATCAGCAGAACCGTGCTGTACCCTTAATGATGTGTCCAGGATACTGGCACAGTATTCACTGTACCGCTTTATCCTTAGCTGAATTCTCAGTTGTTTTCATCTCAGCCAATAGAATTGAAAACAGACAGAAACGTCGGAAGATATTTGAATAGGTGAATCTCAATTTCCTTATACACTTCTGCACTGATTCGTACGCGAAAGTATAGTGCAGCGAATACTGGGTTCTAAATTTATATGCTAAGAATTACTGTACTATGTGAGGAAATAAATGCCTGGTTGGGCTTTCTACTAGCCTGAGAACAGTGCCCAATCATGCAAAACTTGATTCATTCCGATTTATTAAATTTACAGTTAGAGGAATACAGAATTTATTCCAGATTCAGCGATTAAGTAGCTCTACGGAAGATTATTTCTACTGGTATGCTCTGTATTCGCGAGAATCAAGCAATTTTATTATGATGAGAGCGAAAAGAGAAGATGCAGCACAATTAGGAGAATTTTCGGAATTTTATATCTTCTAACGAGAATATGGAACGAAACCATTGACAACAGAAGATTTGTTGTGACATGAAAAGTCGAATCTGGGTCATCATGCACTTCGTTGTTTTATGCAAGCGAGGCGATCAGGTCAAATATTTATTTCAAGGCAGGAACTCAATAATTCGTTTTCTCCTGTCAAAATAACAAGAAAAACGATGAAGATGCACAAATGTAATCAAAGTCAATAAGATACAGAAATTTAAAACTGTTTCAACTGGGATGAGTGCTCAAGATAGATTTAGTTAATTTCAAGTCAACGCACTGGGAGGCTCGAAATGTAATTGATGATTGTTTTCAAACACGAAAACGGCACGAAACTTAGGTGATCTTATAAAAAGTTTTAGGGATCAAACATTAAGTTGAGAACTCGAATTATTTAGCGATCTAGAAAAGGGATTGGGGTAACTCAGAAGCAATAAAAACAAGCATAATTGTATAGATTTTCATAACTACAATTCGAATTTCTAAAATGGAATAGTAAAGCAGAAAACTCCAACAACAATCAAATTTTATACGCTAGGGTCACTTGTTTTAAATTCGAAAGGGGTCCCATCTGTGGTTGTACATCTGTTGTACAATCATATCCCTGTCCTCACAACTTCAGGTGTGATTAGGACTTTAAATGGGGATATCGAGATAGAACAGAGTAGAAACCATGTGTGATCTAGTTTTGAACATTGATGATTCGGAAATACCACTAAAACCAGAATGCTCATTGACTAATTAAGTTCAGTAATGAATTGCGCATGGTTCCTTGCAGTATTGCATCGGAGGACAAATTAAAAGAAATGTATTAATATCACCTGATATTAAAGCTACTAATCGATCTGAAAAGGATCAACTTGTTATAATTTGCACTTTGAGAGGACAATAGAAACTTTTAATTATCTTAGTAATAGATTAAAATCTTTTAGGAGCTTAGCAAGCTCGTCGTTATAGCCTCACCCTTGTTCGGACTTTTACGTCTGAATTTCAGTGTTCTGAATCTATTTTTAATAAGTGATCGACATTATGGTGAATTGCTTTATCGCAGGAACGTAAATTCCTGCGATGCAAGTACTAAAATTAATTAATAATGTTCTCATTGCTTGACCAGAATATGTGATCAAATTTCTTTTGGTACCCCATGGAAGTATTCATTATACCTTGGATCGATAAATCCCCCAAGGTGATGTTATTGTTACAGTAATACTTCCTTACTTCTGGCAACCTTAAATTTATGTGTAAAGAGCACAAGATATTTATAGTAGAACAAAGGACAACAACGTACGATATTAGCAGATGATGTAGTACCGTGGGTGGTTGGAGACGGCCTACTAGCATTGGAGGTGGTGATCGGACTTAGGCCACCCGGCTTAGACCATTGATTGCCAAACGATTAACACCTCAGCGAAGAATAAACCAGAACGAGGCGAAATCGGTATATAAATGGGCAGTGCTTGCGTGAATTCGACTGTAATTGGCAAAGGCGCAGCCTCCCGGAGTTTGTGCCGATGACTGATTGGCCTTTAGAACCAATCCAAAGGTAATTACGGACAGACGTGTGTTCTCCCGTCAATCGATACCGGATCTAACACAGTAGGATACTTTAGCAGGACGTAGCGTTGAGTGGCATACGCTGAGATCAAGTTGGTACCTAAAACAACATGGACAATGTTGAAATTTCTCTGCAGAACGAGAGACTCAAGTTCGAAAAATTTTGTCTTTCTTTCATTGACGTCCTCTGCCGAAACTTTACACGTTCCATTGGAAATCAAATTAATCTAAACGAAATAAAAACATAAATATCTAAATAGCCCAGTGCCGAAAAATGTACACCAGAGTCTTAAAATAATTAACGCACTCCACTCTAGTACAGATGGCAATCAATTCGTGGATTCGTTTTCATTCTTGTAGGCATGAAAAACTTCTAAATACCTACTAGTCGTAAAGAAACTAATAGACTCCAAGAGGAAGTCTGTCAGTCTCTTTAGATATGTATGAGCCTGGTACATACTTTTTTGCTCTGCGTAATATCGCCTAAGTGGAAAGGGGAATGAAGGCCTGCTCTTTACTGTACATTTCGAGATTGATGGTCATATCATAGTTATCTCACGAGTGACAAGTGTAATTTCAGGCTCAAAGTGAGAGGGTATTAGATGCAGTACCACATAAAAAGAGATTCATGATATTCTTGATGAAACAGCAAGTTACGAATGATAGATTAAAAATTTTCCTGAGTCGATCCTCTGATATTCGTGCATTCAATATTTATTATTTCAGAACTATGTCTGGATAAGCTCATCTAATTGATATAGAAGAAAATGAATTTTCAATTTATCTGAATGTTTGTGTCATCTGAAAAAAACTGGCACAGTGTTTGCGTGATGCTCTATTGCAATGTATCTTTGTTCGTGATGGATCCAACCTTCAGTTCCCGGTACTTAATTTTCAATTTCAATTTCATGTACCATTCGGTCTGTTTTTAAGGACATATTTCAGGAAATATGAAATTAATCAAAAATACTTAAACAAAGAAAAAGTTGTGTAGCTTGATTCGAACAAATTTGTGCTAGATATTTGACTTTTGGCTGACAAATCATTTAGCTATTTATTCTCAGTTTGTCTATCAATTCGAGAAGATTCTTTAGCGGTGTCATGTACATACGGGTTGCTCTGATACGGTTCCAGTCAGTAGGCCACGGTTTGATTTTTTTGATTTTTGATGTGATATTTAACGTTCGGGGAATGAATCCCATTGAATCAATATAAGTACAGCTTTATTGGGAAAGTGAATGATTTTCAGTTTAAGCTTCTAGAATTTCGCATAGATTTTGAGCTGTTGCATCTTCATCTTTTGAAGATATAATGAGGCTTCCTACTACTGTACCATTTCAGATTAGGTACGCAACGTGCATGCGCCGTGTCCTACCCTTCCCTATTCTTCACAGCTTGTCCATTGATACATCGGTTGTGGCATGTTTGTATGTCACATTTTTCCAGCTACAGTCATCTCATTGGTCTGCATTACAGTAGGCTGCATACAGCAGTACAGTGCTCCCTCTGAACGGTGTGCAGTGTTTCTGGCAATTTGTACCTCTCTCATTGCAAATGAACAACTTCAAATCTTTTTTATTTACTCTCTATTCACACCATGAAGAGTGGTTTGATCGTCGCCAAAATTGAATAGGTTTTCTGGAAGAAGAAAAGATGAGAGAATGATCCGTGCGACAATCCAAATATCCCATGAAGAGACTGCATCACCTGGAAATCAGCTTTTTGGGAGCGAACAGTACAGAAACGAGCGGACATGAATGATGTTCATGGTTTCGTACGATCGACCTCGAAGTAATGCAGTAATTGGGTTGTGGTACATGATCCCTCGAATTTGAGCATGCTTTGTTGTGCTTGCTCTTGTCCATTTGAATAGAACTCAGCAAATTTGAATGTTGGTTGACATGACAGAAATCGGGCCATCATACAATAAGATGTTGAGTGATTCCGCAAATACGCAGTATCTGCGCAAACCCTCATATCTCAAGTTCTAGGTGTAACAGTAAACTTCTCCTATCTCGGCAGTCTACGATCCTACCTATATCAACCTATTTCATCTTCGCTCGAAAATAGTATTCTAGGTAGTTGTTTCTTATCTCTCTATTTCGATCAGTGAACTGGAAATAGACTGCAGTACAAATCCAATTTCTAATATTCAATATGCTCAACCACTTATCTCAAATCTAGATTCCCTTCTCTCGTGGCGCAGAATGCCAGGAATCTACCGAAAACCCTCGTGCATACCGTTAGGAGGGAGCACAGTACAGTACTGTTCAACGCATTTCTTGAATTTGTAGAGTGTGTGGATGCCTACTGCACGTAGTGTGATGGTCGCAAATTTGTGTCATCCGATTGGTTTTGGGTACTAGATCAGTAAGTCGAAAAGTTCGAAACAATGTCATTTAACTCACAGTCACTGAAATCTACCTTCACGAGATATTGAGGGAAGAACGTTCAATGTGTACTACAGTACAGTACAGTACTGTAGTATTGAGAAGGCAATCAAAATATCTAATACTGTACAGTGTTCCCTCCCGGCAATGTGCATGGTTTTTTTTGATAGATTCCAGACATTTTGCACGAAGAGAGAGAGAGAGGGACTACTGATTTTCGATTCAGTGGGTTAGCATATTGAATAACAAAAAAATTTGAGGTTATTCATTTGCGGTAAGAGAGGTAGATATTATCCAAAACCCTGCACATTGTAGAGAGGGAGCACTGCATCTAATTTCTACTAATGTACTACAGTTTAGTGTCGGCTGTGCCCTTATAATTCTTAGCAGTGGTGATTATTCGTGTTAGGCTGATTGGCAAGTCGTTCCCTTCGCTTTGACGCTTCATCACCTTTCATCCACACAGAGCTATGCCTCTCTACCATCCTCCAGTCCTAGACTTGGCTGGATTTTTCGATGATTCCGTTTCACCCAAATCGATCGATGAGGCTGCGTCCAAGTTCGACAAGGCCATGCGAGACACCGGTGTTATTTACCTGGACAATTGTGGGATACCAGAGGAATTGATGGCCACACTTAGGCGAAAAGCGCTGAATTATTTTCGTGATGACAGCAGTGATCGTATCTACTCTGACAAGTACGGGAATGAAGGCTACACTGCGATGGGTAGTGAGATGGTATCATCATCGCAGACGTATCAAGCCAGTGTTCGAGACACCGTTGAGTCGTTGTACATATTTTCCGCGGACTCTGACAAGTGTCCTGAAGAATTGAGGGACGTTGTTCGCGACTACAGGCAACGCACACTTCGTGTGATGCTGTTTCTTGTGCGGCTCATGGCACATGCACTGGGCGAGCCGAAGCTCAACAGCCTGTTCGACGCGAATGGGCACGCCTTGAAACTCGCCCATTACCCAGCTGGTGTTGAGGGCACACAAGGATACGGTCCGCACAAAGACTACGGCAGTTACACCTTGCTGGCCCAGGACGATGGAGATGCCTTTCCCGTACAAGGTGCACTGGAACTATTTTCTGATGGAGTTTGGTATACGGTTCCTCCGAGGAAAGGGGCGTTGTTAGTGAATGCTGGAATGCTAATTGAACGTTGGACGAATGGGTTGTACAAGAGTGCGTTGCATCGCGTGACGCTTTCGAAAGATAGGACACATTCCAGACTCAGCATTGTGTACTTCACCAGTCCCAAGGACCATACGTGCGTGAAGCCGTTAGAACAATGCTGTTCGAAGGATCTGCCTCCAAAATTCAAGCCAGTTCTTTCCCATGAATGGGTGCAACACAAATTAGACCTGAACAACGGAAATACGGCGTCTAAAATTTTCTGAAGCGCATCTACAAATAGAATGTACGTGTTCCTCTTGCAGACAGGTAGCAAGCCGACAGACGAAACGCATAAAAGCGACTCCGCGGACACAATTACGTTCCCTGCTAAGAGTAAAGCTAACTCTGTTTCGAACATGTATAAACTGGCAATGTGAAACGGCGGAAATGCAACATCTTCGAATTGTTGCGAACTAAGTCACTTCGCTGAACGGCAGTGAGTACCAGTGTATCAAATTAATGACTAGACAATGTTGTTGGATCAAAAATGAGTGGTCTGAGACTGTTGACAAAAATGTACGATCTGCGAAAATTGATCAACTAAATTTACTGGCTACTTCTCGTTCTGGTCCCGTATAAGAACGAAATACAGACACCCCTCTTCGAAATGCACTGAAAACCCTGTCAAATCTACCTCTCTAAGTGCTTCTGAAATACAAATATTCCTAGCCGTACGATAGAATACTGTAGAAGATCAGAAACAAAACGGAAGAATGCGTTGCGTGCACGGCTAAAACCTCAAGTTCCGCGAGTATAATCTGAGTCTTCAACATACAGAGCAATGCAATGTTCACGAATTGCAATAAGTATGACACTGCTTTGTGATGTATATTCGATCACGAGAGCACTTTTCAAATAATCCTCACGTCAACTTACGGAACAAAACTCAAAGAAAAGGACATCAAACTCGTGCTAACAGATTCTACGGTTATCCAGAGAAAGCGTCTAGTACATTAATTGTGACCGGACTGGTATTACTTGTGCTCCTTAGTAGCTTTGTGCGCTGTCCACTAGCTCCAAGAATTGAATGAAAGGTAATTTCCGTTCTTTCGCTTAGGACAGGCTGCACAGCACTTAAAGAGCGGGCAGACCAATGTGGTATTTCGTTTGTGAGTCCTACCTTTAACGTGTTTCACTTACAGTGGGTTGTTTTCCACTGCGGTGCCCGCAAGGAGAGTATTCAATATATTGCACGCTGCGCACTTAACAACACATTCGCCAATGTTAGCGTCTCGCTCTGCGTACCTACGTATGGCCAGCGCAGTGCGGTCTCGTAGCGTCAACGGTACGCTGCTTCTTGCTATTGGGCTAGCAAAGTTCCTGTTCGCGCTTGACCCGTGACGCGTAATATCGCCACGCAACAATGCAATAGCCCCTCGGTGTGTTAGTCCTCGTCCTTTTGGCGATCCGCCCCCGCTTACATGGCTTGCTGGCGCGGCAGGTGTATCTGCGCTACCTCCTTGTCATTGATTGGCCACTAAAACTTAGGAATAGGCAGCTAATGTTTAATACTAAGAATAGAATGTTTCCAAACCTTTAGGATACTTAAACTTCTAAACTAGATAGCAAGCACTTTTTTGCATACACAATTACTTAGGAACAACGCAATCTACAGGCTGTCCTACAATTGAGCTCTTAGGCTGTTGGATGAAAGAGAATTATTCAAAATCTAATCTATATGAATAGAATCATACAACTGTCGCTATCCCTGGTCGTTTCTTTTATTCTCAAATCTCTAGTTAAACGGGGAGTCCAGTGAGTTGAAATAATAAAGTCACGACTTGGCCCCCGTTCTGCGTCATAAGTTGGAGCTCCTTTCATGGTTGTCGAGTATCGATATCTGCGACCATGTTTGCGATGTTTGAATCTTTTTCAACGACATACCCATTTTCTTGTACAGTTGGGACAGGATCTAACCTTTGTACGATGGGTGCAGCTATCTCACTTGATTGTTCGGAGTAAGGTACAGTATGCATCAAATTTAAAACATTATGTATTTCTCAATGGGAAGGTAGTTCGAGTCTTATAGCTTATTGTCCTACTAGCTCCAGTATGGTGAGAAGACCAAATATTTTTGGAGACAACTTTTCAGACTTCAGAGCTTTTGACAAAGAATCCTTTAATTAAGTCTTGTCAATCCACACTTTATCGCCGGCTTTTTAGGAAGGAGGCTTGTTTTTTAAACTAGACCTTGCGCTTTGATCAGCTTTTGCTAATTCATATGCAAATTTAGCGTCATCCAACGTTGCTTTGTGTCTTTTCTTAAATTCAGATACTGTCTCGTTTGGTAGATTCGCACTAGACATCAAATTTAATGTCGATTTAAGATTCCAGCCCAATTGAACTTCAAATAGAGTCACTCCTAAGCTCTCATTCACAGCTGAGTTGTATGCGAATTCCGCTACTGGCAGTAACTCATCCCAATCATCTTGATGATAATTGCAATAACATCTCAAATAATTCTCAACCATACGGTTCATGATCTTAGATGCACTATCAGTTTGAGGATGAAGAATTGAAGAGATTTTGAGCTTTACGCCGCAAATTTCCATTAAGCGTTTCCAGAACTTTGAAGTGAATTTTGGATCTCTATCAGAAGCAATGCTGTCTGGCGTTCCATGATGCTTGAAAAGATTAAAAAAGAATGAATTAGCAACATCGACAGCAGTATCTGCGTCCTTTGCTGCAATAAAATGGACTCTTCGCGATAAACGATCTATATGTATATATATATATATATATGCATAGTGATACTATCGTATCGTTCTTTGTCTTTGGAAGTTTCACAACAAAATCACTTGCAATAGAACCCCATCATCTTTCAGGAACTTCTTAAGAAGTTGGTTTTGCCAATTTCTTCCCCATTTGCTGTTTCTTTTGATGACATACCAAACAGCCTTGAACATAATTTGTTACGTCCTTGGACTTATATTTCTTCAGTCCGAATAGCGTTATAAGATATCCAAAACGACTTGCAGTTTTTGCACAGCGAGCTAACTCCATCACTGTCGAATTAAACTTCTTCGGCACACATAACTTGCCTTCATACATAAGTTTACCATCTTTGTAATCAAACAATGGCAACAATTTGTCATTCTACCTTCTCATCATCCCATCTCATCAGGCACATTTTCTCCTTGCATTCGCTTCAGTACAGCTCTATATAATTTATTTTCTTCATAGCCACTCAAGATCTCGTCAAGATCCGTTTTTAGGATTTCGAGATTTCTCATCTTTGCTGAATATCAAGAGATCATCCATGCAAACAACCATTACAACATCAAGAGAATGGTAAAAGATTCGATTCATAAGCGATTGGAAAGTTGCAGGGGCATTGCAAATTCCATGAGCATAGCAAATACTCGAACTGACAGTACTTAGTATAAAAGCAGTCTTTTCTGTGTCTGCAGGTTTGACTCTGATTTGGTAAAATACAGTTTTGAGCTCCTTTTTAAAAATATTTTAGCATCTCCAAACAAGTTAATCATTGCATCTGAAAGAGGCAAAGGTATATTGTTTCTTTTTTTATTCGATTCAGGCCTCGATAACCAAATAAATCTCATAATGGCTTATCTTTTTCTTTGACATAGAACAGAGGTGCTCTATAGGATGATTTGCTGCTTCTACTCTTTCCGCAGTCCGATAGTTCTTCGACATAACTTTTCATGGATTTCAGTTTCTTCGAAGGAATCAGTTTCCAACTCATTCTCGCCTACCTTTAAAATCCTCTTTTTATAATTGATTGACGGATTATGGGCAACATGCCATGGTATTCCAAAGAGTACGCCGTACCGGCAATTCGCTATAAGCCAATTAGACTTGTAGAAGTGATTTCCTATCGTAAATGAAACTCCTAGGATGGCTCTTTATGATTTTTCAACTGAGCCCTTCTGTGAGTGACTCACTTCAATTTTACACTGCTTCCAGTGGAAGTCCTTGCAATTTTCCTCGAAAAACTCTGGCGATACTACATTGGTATTACATCCATCATCTTTGAGTACACACTCTTTCTTTCCATCTAGGGATCCATCGGTTACAGTTAAATCATCAATTGGTATAGGTCATTCAACAGATATTCTTTCACTTTCCTCTTGATGAACCGAATTAAATTTAACATTACATTGTATAGTTTCTTTTTTTTGCCTCTCAAGGTATCAACAAAGCTTAACAAGCGTTCCAACTCATCTTCTAAAGCTCTAAATGCACTCAATACTGGTCCAACAAGAGTGCCTTTCTCAATTTTTTGTGGACCGGTCAGTTTTTCGACTGACTAACGGTTCTTTCCGATTGATTATACAAGATTGTGCTTATAATTATTACTTTCTACAGACCTTTGTGCGCACACTTATAGGGTCTACAGCCGACCTTACGGCACTTAAAACAAGTATTTCTCTCTTTATCACGTTTCCTCTGTCCAAAGTTGCTGATTTCCATAAAAGTTGGGCCAGATGTCTCTTTACTACAGGAGTGATATGCCACTGCACCAAATAGTGCGGCATTAACGTTCAAGCAATTCTTGAAGGTTCATGAATCGATTGGACACAGCTTTCATAACTTCCAATCAGACATTAGGCTTCAGCCCTTGACAGAACCGACCAATCTTATCCCCCTCACTCACACCTGGAATGATCAAAATAATGTTGCAGAATTCCGACATATAGCTCGAGACTGACGTCCTTTGGCAAAGTTTGCGTATTTTGTCTCTGGATCTTTAAGCAATATCGAAAGAACAAATTCTTGAATCGGAGCAGCTTCAACATCAATCCAACTGTTCGGAAGAGTATTCGATCCGACACGAGTATATCACCAAGCGGAGGCTGTGCCAGAACGAAATGTGGCAGCAAAGGAAATTCTCACAAGATCATCCAATTGAAGCTCATTTCCAACTTGTACTAAAGTCAGGTATTGTTTTACTTGATATATACAGGTTCGAATGGCAAATTCATCGCGCTTCCCGTTGAAATTCTCTGACTTGTTCAGTTTAAAACTGGCCATCTCAATTCAGAACCGAGACTTTACTAGTCAAAGATCTAAAACGATTATGATTACAATCTATCTTCTCGAACGATTCCGGATAAATATCCGTTTACACACAAGGTACAAGCGCCTTACGGTGTGCGTTGCCAATTTTTTGGCCCATCCAGTGGACCTACCTGACAGGCAGTAGTCCAATAGGAATGCTGAGGGATACTTTGTCTTAAGCACTCTGTACCTCGTAGGTGAATGTCTGTATCGATCCGGCAGAACTCAATTCTGGGCAGGAGGTACTAGAATCACCAGGCAGAACCCATATAATCCCTTCGCTCAACAAATAAGCAAGAAGTAGTGAGACAACCTTTTCCCTCACGAATCCTACGAAGTCCTTCGTCTTCTTCACCGGGTTTACCAACCAGGCCGATGCTATTAGTGAAACGGTTGAAATAAAAGTTGAACTTTGTTAGTAAATGTGCCTATCGTAGGTTGATGGTTCAATACCCAAAGTCGCTGGTAGACTTTTACATTCATACTGATTTTTCTGTAAGCAGATTACATAAAAGTTACACAAATGAAATTCGGTAGAACTTTCCAAATTAATGTAGAGTTTGTAGAAGTTCCTAGAGACATCAAGATTTATCCTAAACTAGTTCTTTACAGAAAGCTCTAACGTATGCTGAACATGAACAAAAAATAATTTCCTGGGTTTGGGAAATATATGAAAAGGAGTGGCAGTAACAGACACTTTGACACAAAAAACCTTCAAATTTACTTTAATTTACGGAGTGTCCAAAAAACCACCGTTTTGAATAGGCCACTATTTTTACAGCTTCAAAGCGATTTTGTTTATTTGTAATGTGAAAATCTAAAGGACTCAATGAAGATTATGATTAGTCTAAGAGGTGTTCGAAGTGTCGCCTTTGTTCTCCCACAATGAAGAATAATCCAAATTTCATGTTGGTATAAATTTTTGCATTGTTTCTTTAGGTATTGTAGCAACTGCTTGTCTTATTTTGTTCTAAAGCTCTTTTATATTCTGAGGAAGTTCTTGCTATGCTTTCCACTGAAAGTAGTCACACGTTGCTAAGTCTGGCGATTGTGCCGGCCATGAAATCGATCCACCCCTGTCCATCCATCGATTCGAGAGTTTTCGATCCAGATATTCTCGTACTTCAAGGAATAGTGCGGGGGAGCACGGTCCTACTCGAATATCATGTTTTCGGGGTATCCTTGGCGCTTGGGAAGCAAAAAAATAGCGGAGAATTGTTTTATAAGTGCTGCCCGTGATATTTTCGTTCTCACAAAACTAGGGCGCACCATACTAAAACTGACTGAGAGTTGTTTGGTCTCCCGTACACCTGATTCGGGCGCTCAGTACCACAGATTCGGCAATTTTGCTTGTTCACCTTACCGGACAGAGACAATTTACATTCATCGAAGAAAATGATTCGTTCAAGATATCCACAATCATACCTCAGCTTTCTTTGACATTGACGAGCAAACCTCAGTCTACTTCTTTTATGTTATTCAGTCAATGCTGTGCTCATTTAAATTTTGTGCGGATAAACCGACTCTCTAAATTTGGCGTTCCCTTCTGTTGGATGCGGCACACGAGTTTGTGCTGCTGCGCCGAGGGAATTCTAGGATCGTCAAAAAATATCGCTCGTATCTCATTTCGTAATGCACTACCACTTCCTCTATGATTGTGCGGTCCTCTGATTTGGTAGTCAACGCGCCGTTGTCGTATTGTGGAGCGAGCTGGGGGCTCCTTCCGTATGAACCTTGGAACAACCTTTGAACATCTATTGCGCGATAACCTTTAGAAAGTCAAAAAACATACTGTGCTCTCTCCGCATTGGTATAACCACTTCGTTGTGTATTTTCATTTTTTCGCCCCCTGAGAACCGATAAAAGCTACTTGACCACTATTTCTCTTTTTATATGTGTGCGAGACTTACATATCTACTGGAATACAAACTTTATTAAAATTTGATAAGAATTGAAATAGTTGCAGATGCTATAGAACCAACAAATTCAAAGATAAAATGTCATAGTATTGAAATTTTCGTTAATTGGTCAGAAAAATAAAAAATTCACATTGCCTAATATATTTAGGCCGATAACACACTTCATCATGTTCAATTTTAATTGCAAACCAAAACATATTGCTATTGTAACCTACACAAGAAATAATGGTCCAGTCAAAAGCAGCAGTTTTTTGAACACTCTGTTTTAATCATACTTTTCTCCGTCTAAGAAAATTTCTATGAAATTCAACTCTGGGTGGTTGTGGCTATTTAAAGAGCGAAACAAATGTAACAATTTAATTTTGCACGGGTTAAATATAGACATTGATGTCGCCAAAATGGCAGAAGAAATCCCGATTCTCTAAGAAAACATTTTCTAAATACCGTTTAAATGATCTGGAGAATGATGACAAATTTGGTTTATTGTATGAATTACCTACAAGATCTGTAATCGGTCCTGAAATAATTCCTGTGAAGCAGAATATGAAGCATCGTATGATTTTATCAGCATGATCCAATAGACTTGGACAGAAAAATATCCTTTGGTTATTATTAGAAGTTTTAAAAAGCCTGAATGGTTTCGAAGGAAGAAATACAGAATAACTCGGTTTTTCCTAATCTAGCAATCCAAAAGCATGAATGAATTGAAGCCTGTTTCGAGATTAGCTGATTCAATTGAATTTGTACATTGCACTCACTGAAGGTCAGAAAGTTGTAATTGAAGATTTATCTCTGAACTTTCCAATGTGGAATAGGTATTTTGCCGCCTAATAAAACATCTTGTATGCAACCAATGGATGCTAGAGTTTTTACAGCTTTAAAAAGACAATACAGAAGAATTCAGGTTGTGGAACCTTTAAAGGTTATTGATTCTACATTGCAAGGAATTTACAAAGTAATCAATCAATGGCCATAGATTGAATGCTTGACTTTTTGAGAAACATGGAGCTATATATTTTTATAATTGTAGGTATAGTACTGGCCTTGTTTCACGTCTTCATATACGTGAAGTAAAAGCAAACATGAACCGGAACAAAATTCGAAAGAGTTAAAGGCATTGTTATATCGCTTTTCACCTTCAAAACTACATCAGCAAGTTGAAAAAGCTTTGAAACTGTAGGTAAAGCACATAGATCATGATTTAATAAATAAAAGGAGAATTATTCTTCCGTTGTGAATGCATCGGAGTACTTATAAATGACTTTTCTTTGAAAGAAAAACAAGGTTAATCTATCGATTAATCAATCACAGAACCTATTGTGAATTGAGGTATGCCAATAATTGTTGATTTACTGTTTTACAGCGCGAGCTAGTCAGAAACGTAAAGAAGTTGATCGTTTCAAAAAGGCGAGATTTAGTATAGAAGTGCCACTATACAGTTCGCTTGATCTTTCAAAATGCTTAGCAAAATTACATTCTGCTCTAAACCCTCTTGATTTTATTTTAAGATAGGTTAGTCAGATACGGCAATCAGAAATAGATTTCAAGTGCAGCAACAATTCTTGCGTCTCATTGATTTGATTTTAACGATAGATGTATTGATATAGTAGAATAGGCTCTTGAAGAAGGAAGCGGGCTTTATATTTGTATATTTATTGTTTGCACTCACCGAACTGCGTATTTGCCTACAGAGCATTCGTTATAGTAGATTTAGGAACTGAAATCAGAACGTGTGAACAGTGATGCGTAGTTCTAGTATCATTCAGTACTACAAGAAATGTTAAAAGAACAAGGCCATTGAAGATTTATTTTCGGTGGCAAAGCCGTAAGGGAAATGATCTTTCGAAGAGTACAGCGATCGTCATAGGGAATCTAACCTAGTCTACATTTTGAATAGGAACTACGACTTCCTCTTTGCAATAAACGACTTTTGTACGGTAGAGTAACAAAATCCGAACCCTTCTAATATAATCAAGTTTTAGGGTACCATATTGCTGAATAAATAGATTTGTTTTTACCAAGTCCTCCTTTCATCATACATAAATTTGTATTTTATCGGTTTTGTTATTGTACTTTTGTATTTAGACAAAAACGGGTTCAGACTATTCTACTACACTGTACATCGATCCAGTATGTTATACTTTTGCAGAACAGTTTCTGCCTTAGTTCGATGTCATATTGATCTGCCATTGCATGCATTAGTTAGTATTGAAGCTAATGATTGGTATCAATTTATTTTGGTCACTAACAGGTTGATGATTTGTGTAGAACGGAGCAAATTTTGGCATTTTAACCTGAGCTTTAGTCACTGAGGCTTTAGCATTGATCCAGTACGTTACGTTGAGTACATCTTTTTCGCAGTTGCACTTTCTAAAACTAGGCATGGTAAATATGATAGAATGAGAACGCCACGTCCGGGAAAACGAAGTATCATTGTGGTAAGATAACCTTGAGGATGTTGGGAAGAG
>JAAUYH010150978.1_pt1 | contig 16134 bp, 16 predicted proteins | sample 7278061 | NCBI WGS metagenome assembly JAAUYH01 (sample SAMN14350203, study PRJNA611818) | marine sediment metagenome | isolation source: surface marine sediment (0.6m) | place: French Polynesia: Moorea | collected 2018-08 | reverse complement strand
TTTTATAATATTCTAGTTGTAGGGTGGGCAAATGCTGAAGACAGAGGATGAGGCCACTTAAGGGTTAATTTTGCCCACCTTCATCGGGTTTATGGTGGGCAAACCTTAACAATTCCTTGATTATTCTCAAATTGATTCCTTCTTGCCCACCCTACGAATTGCCCGTTACCTTTTCCTACTTTCTTAATGTTTGGGATGGCAATTCACCAAACAGTTTCTGATAATCTCTACTAAAATGATTAAGACTCCAAAATCCCCATTCATGAGCTACACTCATAACCCTTGTTGAGCTAGGGTCAGCATTTTTCAAAGTGCGATGAACACCATGAAGTCTTTGTATTTTAAGATAATTCATGGGACTAACACGAAAAATCTCTTTAAACCCCGCAGATAAAGCTGTACTACTCGTTCCTAATGTTTCACACAATTGTTGAAGAGTAATGGGTTCATGAAGATGGGAGAGAGTAAACTCTTCTGCTTTTTTTACAATAGCATAACGACCGTAAGATTTTACTTGAGTATTTTTAGTATTACGTTCTCTAATAATTTGACCAAACGTATTAATCAGTAAAGGAAGAAAATTCTCAACAATTAGATTTTGTTTCGTTTCTCTCAAGGAAGTCCGTTGCTGCAATAAAATTTGATTAATTTGTTGATAATAGTTTCTCAGTTCAGCAATTTGATGAGGACGAAATCTAGCAATATTTGGCTTTAAAATTTCATCATTAAAGGGTTGATAGCCCATTGTTTCAGCGACAGTATCAAAGAATTGACGATTAATAGCTATAGTAATGACTTGAGTTCCTTGACCCATGATCAGATTAGCATCTCGACAAGTATCAAATCCGAATAAATCCCATTTTTTAAGTCGAGTTCCATGACTCAACATTGGTGATCTCTTAGGGGAAAATACCATACAAAAATGTAAACAATTTTTAAATTTCGGACCCTGTACATATAGGGTTTGATTTTGTACTGTGCTGATGATATTCATTTCCCGAAGGTGAAGGGAATTGATGCGTCCTTGAAATGTACCTGGTGTTAGTTTCAGGGAACATTGAATATTAAAAGACTTAACAAACTCCATATAAGCTTCAAAATCGTCAAAAACTGCCATAAATCATTAAATATTTCCTATGTTTTTCCAAACAAACTTAAGTGTAAGTCAAAAATGTACATTGTTCTACTAAGCTTAAGGGGCGCAAACTGAACATAATTATATAAAAACCAAATTTTATGGATATTATTAACCCAAAAAAATTGATTATTACTGTTTTTGAGCAAAAACAAAGTAGGAATTTTCGTATATTCGTTAAGCTTATCCTATGATAACTTTTAGTAGAGTCCAGATAAATGCTGATGTTTAGATATTTGTCCTAACTTTTGTCACAAATATCGATATTTTTCGCATTTTTTAAGAAATAAAACCAAATTTTGAGGATTTTTTCATGCAACGAGCCATGAAGACAGGGATCGCTATGGTGATGTCCCTGTTGCTTGCGCTGTCAGGGATGCTGCCTTGGTTCCCTACAGCCTCCGCTTTTGCCCAAGAAACGACCGCTAAACCCAACATCCTTGTGATTATGGGGGATGATATTGGCTGGTTTAACATCAGTGCCTACAACAACGGTATGATGGGCTACCGAACCCCCAATATTGATAGCCTTGCCAAAGAAGGTATCCTGTTCACCGACTTCTATGGGGAACAAAGCTGTACTGCCGGTCGTGCTGCTTTTATCACCGGTCAAGCCACCATTCGTACGGGGATGACCAAAGTCGGTTTACCCGGTGTTCCCATTGGCTTAGAAACAGCCGATCCCACTTTGGCAGACTTACTGAAACCGTTAGGGTATCGTACCGGTCAATTTGGAAAAAACCATTTAGGTGATTTAGATAAGTTTCTGCCCACCAATCATGGGTTTGACGAATTTTATGGCAACCTCTATCACTTAAACGCTGAAGAGGAACCCGAAAACGAAGATTATCTACCCGAAGGAATCTATCCTGCCTTTGATGCGTTTCGGCCCAGAGGGGTACTCCATAGCTATGCCGATGGTAGTTCCCATCAATGCGAAACCGGAAAAGCTTGGGAAGGGGGACCTCCTATTGAAGATGTTACCAATACCGATAAAACGGATGAAAATCTTTACAGTTACGGCCAGCGAGTGTGTGATACCGGACCTCTGAACACAAAACGGATGGAAACCATCGATGAAGAGGTTTTAAAACAGACAAAAGAGTTCATTACAGAAGCCAAACAAGCGGATGAACCCTTCTTTGCTTGGTTTAACAGCACTCGTATGCACGTCTTTACCCACCTAAAACCCGACTCTCAAGGGGTGACTGGCCAAGGGATTGAAGCGGATGGTATGGTAGAACACGATCAGCACGTGGGTGAACTGGTTCAATTTATCAAAGACGAAGGCTTAGAAGACAATACGATCATTGTCTATACCACCGATAATGGTGCAGAAGTGTTTGGTTGGCCTGATGGGGGGATGACTCCCTTCCGAGGGGAAAAGAATACCAACTGGGAAGGTGGTTTCCGTGTTCCTGCGATCGTTAGCTGGAAAAATCATTTTCCTGAAGGCATCGTTTCTAATGAAATCATGTCTCATCTTGACTGGGTTCCCACTTTGATGGCCGCTGTTGGGGTTGAAGGTATCCAAAAACAACTACTTAAGGATGAAGATCAACAAAAACAACCCGCCGTCTTCCCAGAGTATGAAAAATATGATGTTCATTTAGACGGTTACAACTTCTTACCTTATCTGGAAACGGCTAACATATTAGCAGATGACCCAACCTTAAAGAAAGATTGTCTTCCCAACCAATCTGCCTTACCTGACTATTGTCCACCCCGTCATGAATATATCTACTTTACCGATGATGGTTATCCCTCAGCTATGCGTTATGACGATTGGAAATTAGTCTTTACGGAACAGCGTGAAGAAGGGTTTAATGTCTGGGAAGAACCCTATGTTAGCTTACGGGTTCCCAAGTTATTCAACTTGCGTCGTGATCCCTTGGAGAAAGCAGACATCGAATCAGACAATTATGTTGATTGGCGTTTCCGTCGCATTTTCTTACTCGGTCCTATTCAGTTAGGTATTGCTAACTTGCTCAATACTTTTGTTGCCTATCCTCCTCGTCAAAAGCCCCCCTCTTTTAGCATCAATCAGATTGTTGATGGGGTCGTCAAGAAAATTCAAATTGACAGGGCGCAAGAGGAATTTCCTGGCATTACCAAGCTAAGAAAAATCATCGAAATGATCCAAGAACCCAGTGGCAATTAACCCCACTAAAAACTGACTCTCTCACTTGTAGGGTGGGCAAATGCTTAAGACAGAGGATTAAGGAACTTCAAGGTTAATTTTGCCCACCTTCATGGGGTTTATGGTGGGCAAGCCTTGACAATTCCTTGATTATGCTCAAATTGATTCCTCTTGCCCACCCTACGAACTATTAAATCTATGTTGAAGTTATCTGAAGTTATGACGAACTTTCAAACCATTTACCGAAAAACCCTCCTATTTTTCCTCTCCCTTGTGGTTGCATTCTTTTGCTTAGGAGGAACTGTCGGTTGTCTTCCTGCTTATGCAGCATTAGACTCCTGGAATGACAATGCTGATAGCAAACAAGCCATTATGGATTTTGTGAACAAAGTTAATGCTGATGGTATTCCAATAAAAGATCGCATTGCTGTTTTTGATAATGACGGAACTTTATGGGCCGAAAGACCTCATTATTTCCAAGAAGATTTTATTAAGAGCAGATTGTCTGATTTATCTAAACCTAAAGTTAGTCAACTACTGAAAATGACGCAAAAAGAAATTGAGAAAACGGGAGGCGATCCTATTTCTGAGGAAGGGAGAATTTCTTTAAGTGAAATTCCAGTTTTTAGTGGATTAACCACAGATGAATATAATACCCTAGCTCGCAGTTTTCTTGATAACATTCATAGTAGTGTTACTTCTGAGGATGACGGAAATTTTCAACGGTTTGATACTAAATATATCAACCTGACTTATAAACCTGTCATTGAATTAGTTAACTACCTCAAAGAGAATGATTTTAAAGTCTATATTTGTTCTGGAGGTGGCATTTATTTTGTGCGATCTTTTTCTGATGAAGCTTATGGTATTCCCACTGAAGAAGTGATCGGTTCTGCTATTAAGACAGCCTATGATGACGCGAATAATACCGTAATTCGTCAATTAGGGTTAGCTCATTATGACGATCAAGAGGGTAAACCAGTGGGAATTGAACTGTTTATTGGTAAGAGACCTCTGATTGCCGTGGGTAACTCTGGTGGTGATTTTGAAATGTTTAAATACACAGACTCTGGCGTTGATAATTCCTTAATCGTACTTATTAATCATGATGATTGTGAGCGAGAATATGAATATAATAACGTCCCAGGTGCAAAAGATCCAATGACACAAGAACCTCTTAATGAATCTCTCGACTATGCCCAAGATCATGAAAATTGGATTGTAGCTAGTATGAAAGACGATTTCAATACTATCTTTGAATCTAATCCATCAAGAACACCTCCAATGTGTAACTAACATTTAATTAGTAGGGTGGGCAATGCCCATCTTCTTATAACTTAACGAGGTTTTATTCTTTGATAATACTTGTTAGTATTTTAAGCGATCGCAGTCATCACTAATTGGTAGACTTTTCTACTAATTATTTCTTAAAAAAAATTCACCTTTAGCAATATCGATAGATTCTACGATTAGTCATAATATGAAAGCGACATCTTCAGGGATTTGTCCAACATATTCAATGGCTAAAGGTTGCTCAGGAATTGAAGATAAAGCTTCATATATTTCGGACTGATCAACAGAATGAGCAAGCACTTCTCCTTCTATAACTTGCATTTGATCATCGAGATCCTTATAAGCAATTAATAACCACTCCCCTTGATAAAGCTGTTTCATTTCTTCAAAGGTCATTAGCTTAGACATTTTCTTGACTGTTTAACCGTTACTATCTCATCCTAGCTCAAATTATCTAACGACTATGAAAACTTTTTGGCTAAAATTACTGATTCTTTGTTTGCTAACACTATCTTTTATTTTCCCTTTTTCTACTCAAGTACAAGCCTCTCCTACAGATAATAAATGTCCAGAGGGAATGGTATTTATTCCTGGGGGAATCTTTAATATCGGTTCCGATACTAACTATGAGTCAGAAAAGTCGGCTAGTGATGTTACGGTAGATAGTTTCTGTATGGACCGCCACGAAGTCACTAATGCAGAGTTTCGTCAGTTTGTGGAAGCCACAGATTACAAAACCATCGCCGAACGTCCCTTATCAAAAGAACAATTTCCCACCTTAAGGGAGGAACAAAGACAACCCGGTTCCCTCGTCTTTCAACCCCCCGAAGAAGGGATACAACAGGTCGCTTACTTAAGTTGGTGGCACTGGACCGTTGGTGCAAACTGGCAACATCCCTACGGACCCGACAGTAATATTGAAGGCAAGGACAACTATCCTGTGGTTCACATTGCCTATGATGATGCTGTGGCCTATGCCAACTGGAAAGGTTTAACCATTCCCACCGAAGCACAATGGGAATATGCAGGGCGAGGGGGACTCAAAGATCAAGAGTTTAGTTGGGGGAATCAATATTCAGCCAAAAAAGCCAACACTTGGCAAGGTATTTTCCCTTTCCTCAATACCAAAGAAGATGGTCATCTGGGAACCGCCCCCGTAGAATCGTTTCCACCTAATGGCTATGGACTCTATGACATGACAGGGAATGTCTGGGAATTAACCTCAGATTGGTATAGTGTGGGCCATTCAGGGAAAGATAATAGCGTTAATCCCGTTGGTCCGACTAAAAATGCCAGTTTTGACCCCAAAAAACCCAGTGAAGGGGCTTTGCACGTGATTAAAGGAGGATCTTATCTTTGTGCTAAGAATTATTGTAGTCGCTATCGACCGGCAGCGCGGGAGTCTCAAGCGCCGGATACGGGAACCACTCACGTTGGGTTTCGTTTAGTGGCCACTCCTCTTTGAACGATGGGAGTATCACCTTTTTCCCGTCTTTCTGAACAATTAATTACACACATCTTCAACCCGTAGCTTTTGTATTAGGTACAGTATTTTCCTATGAGAACTTTCGACAAAACTTTAGAAAACCCTAAATTCTCTGAAACTGAGCGTCACTCGTTAGAGAATAAAAAATTTGTCGCTCCACCACTGGATGATGAGCTTTACGCTGAAAGTTATCAGTTAAGGAAAGCAGCTTCAACGATGACGGTTACTGCCATTGAGTGGTTTCGCAATAATATCAAGCTAGTGACATCGCAACAAGACGATACTTTGTCAATCCAGAGAATTACCTCAAAAACGAAGCGACAATCAACAGTTTTAACAAAGATCACACAACAGAGGAATTATCTGAATCTCAGAGTATGAGTTTGGAGCAGTTACTTTCTAATCCGAAAATGGAAACCTACTTAAATTCATTTATTCAAAACTCCGTTTATTATTTTCCTCAAGAAGTTTGGTTGATATCTTTTCAGGGCAGATTATAAATTGGCATTTTTTACTCAATAATCAATCACATCTGTCTTTCTTTGTATTGTTGAAATAAGGCTAGGGGGACTTAAAGATAAGGCGCATTGCACCTCATTAAAGGGGGATCTTTCCTCTGTGCTAAGAATTATTGTAGTCGCTATCGACCGGCAGCGCGGGAATCTCAAGCCCCTGATACCGGAACCACTCATGTTGGCTTTCGCTTAGTTAAAAATGTTTCAATCAATTGATAGGTTTCTTCTGGAGATTCTTCGGGTAAAAAATGTCCACAATCAAGAGCTTTTCCTTGAACATTTATGGCTCGTTTTTGCCAACTTTGAATTACATCATATTTCTTTTCAATCACCCCTTTATTTCCCCATAAAACTAATAAAGGACATTCTATGTTTTTGTCCATATCTGTGCGATCGTGTTCTAAATCAATAGTTGCTGAGGCACGATAATCTTCACAAGTTCCGTGAACGGTTTGCGGATCACGAAAACATCGTAAATATTCTTCCATTGCTTCTGGAGTAAAGGGTGATGCAGTTTTACTCCAACTTTGTAAACAATGAGTTAGAAAAAAGTCAGGATTTTGATTAATTAAAGTCTCAGGAAACGGAAACGGTTGAATCAGAAAAAACCAATGATAATAAGCAGTCGCAAATGCTTGATCCGTTGTGGTGTACATTTGATAGGTGGGTGCAATATCTAATAAAGCTAATTTTTTCACTTTATCAGGATAATCTAAGGTTAAACGATGAGCAACTCTCCCCCCGCGATCGTGTCCCACTAAGTAGAATTCTTCATAACCTAATTGTGACATCACTTCAATTTGATCCTCTGCCATCACTCGTTTAGAATAGTTATAATGATTGTCTATTCTTGATGGTTTATCACTGTCTCCATAACCTCGTAAATCAGGTATAATGACAGTAAATTTTTCAGCCAGTCTGGCAGCAATTTTATGCCACATAACATGAGTTTGAGGATAACCATGTAATAATAATAAGGGATATCCTTTTCCCCCTTTAACTAAATTGATTTTGACCTCTGACGTTTGTATAACTAGGGTTTGAAAATCAGGAAACATTAACATGATATTAATTTAGAGCTTAACTTTATAGTAGATTAAATCAGTTAAATACGGATTAAAATATTAATATTCTTTACTTTTGGTTGACAATTATGGCTATTGAAATTGAGCGTAAATTTTTGGTAATTAATGATGATTGGCGTTCTTTAGGACAAGGAGAAGTTTATCGACAAGGTTATCTTCCAACAGGAAATCAAATGACAACGGTGAGAGTAAGAATCATCGGAAATGAAGCTTATTTAACCATTAAAAGCAAAACAGAAGGCATTACTCGCAATGAATTTGAGTATCCTATCCCTTTAAAAGATGCTCAAATTATGTTAGATACTTTATGCGATCGCCCTTTAATTGAGAAAATTCGTTACAAAATAACTCAAGATAATTTAGTCTGGGAAATTGATGAATTTCAAGGAGAAAATAAAGGACTAATCATAGCAGAAGTTGAATTACAAAATGAAAATCAAAGCATTAATATTCCTGACTGGGTTGGAAAAGAAGTTAGTCATGACCCTAAATATTATAATGTTAACTTGACTAAACATCCTTATCAAACATGGTAAATCATAATAGTGAATTTAGCAGTAGTCTTTATACTCAATAGTTTGTGTGATCTTTGTCACAGTTCATCAATTTCAGAGATGAGATAATTGAAGAGATTTAATAAATAATAATAGTTAATTATGGTTGAAAAATCTAAACACCAGCAAAAATTATTACAAGAGTTAGTTGGAAAAGATCAAGAAACCAGCCTCATTAATTTATCACCAGAAGAAATTGCAAATCCTATCAATAAAAATCTTAAAAATCGCTATCAAGGACTCATTGAGGAAGAAGAATCAGATAGCTTAAGTGTGTGGGAGTCCAATGAAATTATTAAACAGTTAGATGCAGAAAAATCTATTTCAGAAATAAATGTTGATCAATTAGTTGTTGATGATCCCACTCAAAAGATGTTGGGGGTATTACCTTCAAATACCCTCAGCATAAATAGAGAACCTTCTTCTATCAATTCTTTGATATTTTCTCCTATTTCTATTGCTTTAATTACCGTAGTTTTTGGTATTATTTTTCTTCAAAAAAAAGATAGTATAGCTCAATTTTTATGGGAAGAAGATGGAATTATAGATCAAATCATGGAAAAATTAGGTTTGGCTAAACCTAAAGTTTCAGAAACAGCTATTTTTCTCCATAACCGAACAGTAGAAAATGCAAAACTACTAGCAAAATCTGCTCAAGCAATGGATAACAATAAATTTAGTAATAATGAATTTTTATTATTTGCTAAGATTAAATTTTGTCTTGAATATAACCGAGAAGAATATGAAGGATTAAAACAGAGTATTCATCTTTTTAAATCTGCGGTTAAAGCTCAAAAAAGTTATGTTATTATTAATCAAATTGAATCTAGATATCAAGGAATTAAACAAAAAGAGTTTTATGATTGCGTTTGTCGAAAATTAGAAAAATTTGATAATTCAGAGACATTTAAAAAACAAATTAATCAAAAATTAATAGAAGTTTTACCTCAAATTAAAACAGAAGCAGGAAAACAAAAAATACAAACCTATGCTACAGAATTAATTAATTTATCAGAAAACACATTTAGTTTACAACTCTTTTCTTGGTTTAACAAACAACAATTAAAAGAATTTTCAATACTAAAGTCTATTAGTGAGCTTATTAATAGTTTAAATGAAATTGATGTTATGAACTTGAAATCATTAACTTGTTTGGTTATGGTTCATTATGATGATTTTGAAGCCTTGGGACATATTATTGGTGTGACTGGTAAAAACAGTAATCCTGATATCTACGCACGAATTATTCAATATATTGCCCTTGAAGAAAGACATAAAAAATCTTATGGTCAATTTGAACAATTAATTAATGTCATGCGTCAATGGTATCCTCTATACGAAGCCATTCAAGGAATTCGTGAAGAATATCCCGAAAAAGATTATAGAAAACCCAAAGATTTTATCAAAGTCATTCCCGGCATGGACCTGTATCATAAATATAAAAAATATTTGACGGATCAAAAAACAGGTTATCGTTACATAGACTTTGGGGAAGGTCTCATCAACATTTAATCCGTCGTCCCGTCACTCCCATTTCTCTATTTTTTTCTGAGAGAATTGTAGATAAGATGGTCAGAGCTTGTCATTGTGAAGTAAAGTATGTTATTAAGACTCAAGCAGATTACAAAACTTAATTAATTTTCTCTCATATTTTAGGATAACTAAGCGATGACCCAGACAAAACGCGCCCTGATCACTGGAATTACTGGACAAGATGGTTCTTATCTCAGCGAATTGTTACTAGAAAAAGGTTATGAAGTTCATGGTATTATCCGCCGAACCTCAACCTTTAATACCGATCGCATCGATCATATGTACGTTGATCCTCACCAAACCGAGGCCAAGTTATTTCTACACTACGGAGACTTAACCGACGGAACCACCCTCAGACGAATCTTAGAAGAAGTCAAACCCTTTGAGATTTATAACTTAGGGGCCCAGTCCCATGTTCGGGTTAGTTTTGACTCCCCAGAATATACCGTCGATGCTGTGGGAATGGGAACCCTGCGTCTGCTAGAAGCCATCCGAGACTATCAACACCGTACTGGGATTGAAGTTCGCTTCTATCAAGCCGGTTCTTCGGAAATGTTCGGCAAAGTTCAAGATATTCCCCAACGGGAAACTACCCCCTTTTATCCCCGTAGTCCCTACGCTTGCGCCAAAGTGTATGCCCATTGGCAAACCCTGAATTATAGAGAATCTTACGATTTATTTGCCTGTAACGGCATTTTGTTCAACCATGAATCCCCCCGTCGTGGAGAAACCTTTGTCACTCGGAAAATTACAAGAGCGATCGCCCGCATCGTGGCCGGAACCCAGAAAAAACTCTATTTAGGTAACCTCGACTCAAAACGAGACTGGGGCTATGCCAAAGACTACGTGAAAGCCATGTGGTTAATGTTACAACAAAATGAAGCTGATGATTATGTCGTGGCCACTGGTGAAACCCACTCTGTACGAGAATTCCTGAAAATTGCCTTTGAATACGTTAACCTAAACTGGGAAGATTATGTAGACTTCGATGAGCGTTATTTACGGCCTGCCGAAGTCGATTTATTAATCGGTGATCCCACCAAAGCTAAAACCAAACTGGGATGGGAACCCTCCGTTACCTTTGAACAGTTAGTGCATTTGATGGTAGAAGCGGATCTGGCAGTTTTGGGACTCTCTTCTCCCAACGAAACATCTAATGACAAAGTGTTACTCTTCAAGGATAATGCTTATGTGCGTCAACCTATGAGCATCATGGTGGACTAAATTGGGGAGTCAGTTGTTTCTTAATTAGGGCTTAAGTTCACACTCAGCCACTAATTATGAGCAACTGTTCACTGACTTCAGGGATCAAGGGAGTATCAACACAATGCTAGATTTAACGAATAAAAGGATTTTGGTAACCGGTGGGGCTGGTTTTCTCGGCAAACAAGTGGTTAATGAGTTGGTGGCCGCAGGCGCACAACCCGAAAAAATTAGTGTTCCTCGATCTCGTGATTGTGATCTGCGGAAACTCGATCATTGTCAACGGGCAGTCGAACAACAGGATGTTGTGGTTCATTTGGCAGCCCATGTGGGAGGGATTGGCTTAAATCAGGAAAAACCAGCGGAGTTGTTCTACGACAACCTGATGATGGGCGCACAACTCATTCATGCTGCCTACGAAGCAGGGGTTGAGAAGTTTACTTGCGTGGGAACCATTTGTGCCTATCCTAAATTCACTCCTGTTCCTTTTAAGGAGGATGATCTCTGGAATGGCTACCCTGAAGAAACCAATGCGCCCTATGGTATCGCTAAGAAGGCGTTATTAGTTCAATTAGAATCCTATCGTCAACAGTATGGGTTTAATGGCATTTATTTACTGCCTGTTAATTTATACGGACCTGATGATAATTTTAATCCCAATAGTTCCCATGTTATCCCTGCTTTAATTCGTAAGGTATATGAAGCGCAAAAAGAAGGGAAAAAAGAGCTTTTTGTCTGGGGTGATGGTTCTCCCACTAGAGAGTTTTTATACTCCACTGATGCCGCGCGGGGAATCGTGATGGCCACTCAGTTATATAATGATCCTGATCCAGTGAACTTAGGCACAAATCACGAGGTTCCTATTAAATATTTAGCTGAATTAATTTGTGAGTTAATGGAATTTGAGGGAGAAATTGCCTGGCAAACCGATAAACCCAATGGTCAACCCCGTCGTTGTTTGGATACACAACGAGCTAAAGAAAAGTTTGGCTTCGTTGCTGAGATGAACTTTAAACAGGGGTTGAAAAATACCATTGATTGGTATCGAAACCATGCAGAAGAATTATAGGTGAACTCCTCTGTCTCAACAGCCCTTCGGGCGAGGCAGGAGGCAGGGGGCAGGAGGCAGGAGGAAAAATTCTGTCACAAAGTAAGCCTTTCTGCGTCGCCCAATTGGGTCCCGCGTCCCCCACCAAAATCTGCGATTTGGTGGTCTTCGGTTAGAGGTGGGTCAAAATCCCCCTCTAACTGGCCTCGGAGCCTCCTGCCTTTCAACTCCTGCTTCCTTTAACGAATATATTCCTTAAGAATACTATTGCGGTTCGGATGACGTAATTTCCGTAATGCTTTCGCTTCAATTTGACGAATGCGTTCACGGGTAACATTAAAAATTTGGCCAATTTCCTCTAGGGTTTTCATACGACCATCATCCAATCCATAACGTAACCGTAGCACATCTCTTTCTCTGGGGCTTAAGGTATCGAGAACATTCTCCAAATCTTCCCGTAATAGGTTCTTAGACACCTCGTCCTCTGGGGTTTCCCCATCCGCTTCAATAAAATCCCCCAAACGGGAATCTTCTTCTTTCCCGATGGGGGTTTCTAGAGAGATGGGAAGTTGTGCCGATTTTGCAATAAAACGTAACTTTTCGATGGTCATTTCCATGCGAGTCGCAATTTCTTCTTCAGTGGGTTTGCGACGCATTTCTTGAGACAGGAGTTTAGTGGTTTTCTTGATGCGGGAAATGGTTTCGTAGAGATGGACAGGAAGACGAATCGTGCGAGATTGATCAGCGATCGCCCGAGTAATGGCTTGACGAATCCACCAAGTGGCGTAGGTAGAAAATTTATAGCCCTTCTCGTGGTCAAATTTTTCAGCAGCACGGATTAAACCGAGGGAACCCTCTTGAATCAAATCTTGGAAGGATAAACCGCGATTCATGTATTTTTTAGCAATGGAAACCACTAAACGGAGGTTAGAGTGAACCATTTTATCCTTAGCCTTGCGCCCTAAATACAAACGACGCTTAAACTTGGGTAAATAGGCTTTCGATTCCAGTTTCCAGGTTTTTTCCAAATCGGCAACAATGTCCGCTTTTTGTAGCATGGCTGTTATTTCAGACCATTTAGGGTCCTTATCTTTAGCCGATTGAGCGCGAAGCATTTGATCAATCTGTTCCCATTGAAAGATTCGTTTACCCCACTGATCGTCGGTGGGAACTTGGTCAATTTCTTCCCATAAAGCTTCTCTGATGCGCTCTAGTTGGAGTAAATCAGCAATTTTTCGAGCCAATTCAATTTCTTCTTCAGCCCGTAAAAGTCGAATCCGACCTATTTCTTGCAAATAAACCCGAATCGAATCTTCGGTATAAGGTTTTTTCTTGCTAGGATCTCGACGGCGAGAAGCACTAATTTTGCGCGTTTTTTTCGTTTCTGTTTCAGCAATGTCATTGCCAGATGTTTCTAGGTCTTCGTCAATAAAGAATGCTACTTCCATCTGAGATTCAGTCAAGGTTAATAGGTCGTTAGCCTGCGTCATGCCGTTTTCCTCTTGCTCCTTCGATGCAAAACTAGAAGTAATGGTGAATTATCAGTTGAGTGAGTGAAATGAGTCTCAATCGACTATTTTCGACGATAGACTCAATTTTCCCAGGCGATATCAAATGATTGGGTTTTTGTCCCATAAGTCTTTGGTGACTTCATGATCATTAAAACCTCACAGTTATCGCTCAAGAAAACTCAAGACTTATCCGATTGTAGCCTCGATTACTAAAAATCGGGGGCAGTTTTTGCTTTAATTGCATAAAGATTCGATGAATCTTTACTTCGATCACTCATCCTTTGGGGTTAATAAAGGTGAGACTATAGGGATGACTCCCAACTATTGTAGGGAGGTTTCCGTTTGAGATTAAGTTGATTTAGGTGCAATTGATGAACAAAAAGTGGTATTTTTGTTTCTAATAGACAGAGAAATTTAGTGCTTTTACTCATACGTTAGCAAAGTTTTCGCGGTATCGATCTATTTCGGTGCGGCAAACATGGATGAAATATCAACGTTTGATGACCCATACGCCTCTTGAAGTTGACCCTTGTCCTGGTCTCAAAGGGAAGAAATTGTCGCTTTAATGACTCTTACAGTAACCAGTATGGTGTCATATGGACTTTTCACAGCACTGGTATGGTCAATAGGCAGACTCCAATTCCCCAAGTTAACCCAATCAATACTTGAAAAGGGGTGTGTCCGAGCAACTCCTTTAATCTTTCTTCTGTGTTGAGGTGATGGGTATCATGGATCAACTCATCCAGTAGTTGATTGAGGATTCGTGCTTGTTTGCCGGCTGCTTGACGCACGCCGGCTGCATCGTACATAACAATGACCGCAAATAAACAGGCAATGGCAAATTCTGGACTTTCCCATCCCCTGCTTAGGCCGACTCCTGTGGCTAACGCCCCAACTAAAGCTGAGTGTGCGCTTGGCATTCCTCCTGTGCTAACCAGATAGCGGAAATTTATTTTGCGATGACGAATCAATTCAATAATTAATTTCAAGCCTTGAGCCGAAAAGCAGGCCATCAAGGACACCAACAGTATTTTGTTGTGAAAAATTGTTGCAAAATCCTGCATGATTTAAGGGTGGGAAACTTTAGTTTTTGCGAGCAACAATAAATTGAGCGATCGCTTCTAAGGGTTGAGCGGCTTGGCCGTAGGGACTGAGTTGAGCGATCGCATCGTCAATCAGAGCTTGCGCTTGTTTTTTTGATTCCTCTAAGCCCCATAAACTGGGATAGGTGGCTTTTTGATCCCGTTGATCTTTCCCTGCGGTTTTGCCTAATTCTTCGGTGCTAGAAGTTACATCTAAAATGTCGTCGATGATTTGGAACGCTAACCCAATGTTCTGAGCGTAACGAGACAGCCGTTGTACGTCCACTTCTTTGGCTCCAGCCAAAATAGCTCCAGACACCACAGAAGTCTCTAATAACGCCCCTGTTTTGTGGATATGGATGAATTTTAAGGTATCGACGGTGACATCGGATCTCCCTTCCGATTCCAAGTCTAACACTTGACCCCCCACTAATCCGGCAGCCCCCACCGTGCGCCCTAACCGAGCGATCACGTCGACGAGGTTAGGTAACTCAACGTTACGGGTTTGGGTGGCTACATATTCAAAGGAGTAGGATAATAAAGCATCCCCAGCTAAAATAGCAATATCTTCCCCATACACTTTGTGATTGGTTAATTTCCCCCGTCGATAATCATCGTCATCCATAGCCGGGAGATCATCGTGAATCAAAGACATGGTATGGATCATTTCTAAGGCGCAAGCGGTGGGGAGTGACATTTCTGTAGTTCCTCCCATTAACTCACAAGTGGTTAAGCAAAGAATGGGGCGTAATCGTTTTCCTCCCGCTAACAAAGAATAGCGCATGGCTTCGTAGATTTTTTCGGGACGGGTAATGGGAAGGGACTGATCAAGGGCGACTTCCACCAATTGTTTTTTTTCTTTAAGATAGGACGCAAGATCAAAATCCGATGCTTCTGTCTGCGTCACACGGTCTTCACCTGTCATAACCATGTCTGTAGTGCCTGTAGTCAACTATTATTTTGTATCATTTCTATCAGTTTACTGTACCGCAACTCTGCACTCAATGGAGTCCCGAAAATGATCGCTATTTATCCAGGAAGTTTTGATCCCATTACCCTTGGTCATCTCGATATCATTGAGCGAGGGGTAGTCTTGTTTGAAAAAGTGATCGTGACGGTGATGTATAACCCCAATAAACGGCCCCTGTTTGCGGTGGAAAAACGGGTTGAGCAGATTAGGGAATGTACCCAACATTTACCTGGGGTTGAAGTGGATAGTTATAAGGGGTTAACGGTGGATTACGCCAAATTACACAAAGCTCAAGTGTTGTTACGGGGTTTAAGGGTGTTATCTGATTTTGAAAAGGAGTTACAAATGGCCCACACTAATAAAACTCTGGCTCAAGATGTAGAAACGATTTTTCTGGCTACCAACAAAGAGTACAGTTTTCTCAGTAGTAGTACGGTCAAAGAAATTGCTCAATTTGGGGGATCGGTTTCTCACATGGTTCCTGAAAATGTGCTTCGGGATCTCAGGGAATATTACGGTTAAGGGTTAGGGGTTGGAGGCAGGAGGCAGGGGGAGCAGGGGGAGCAGGGGGAGCAGGGG